>Ga0190274_10002424_pt1 | contig 11003 bp, 4 predicted proteins | sample Popmic531T_FD_133002 | JGI IMG/M metagenome (GOLD analysis project Ga0190274, IMG submission 133002) | Populus adjacent soil microbial communities from riparian zone of Yellowstone River, Montana, USA - 531 T | ecosystem: Environmental > Terrestrial > Soil > Riparian zone | place: USA: Montana...
CGACGATTTGGTGGTAAAGTTGGGGTAGAATACTTTATCCAGCATGTGCTCATCAATACCTACTCCATTATCGCTGATCGAAATAATGATGAGTTCATCTGTAGAGGTCAATTTAATATGGATCAGCCCTCTTCGTGTTTTGGGAATCGCCTGAATAGCATTTTTAACAATGTTATTCAACACGCGGATGACCTGGCTTTTATCTGCAAACACAAACAGGTCATTGATTGGTACCTGCAATTGAATATCCATGTCTTCGCGTTTGCGGAACAAATCATGCACAGACGCCACCACATCATTGATCACAAAAACCTCATTCAAGGCTGTGGGCATCTTGGCATAACTGGAAAACTCAGACGCAATATTGGTCAGGTTGTCAATTTGTTCGATCAAGGTTTTACTCACTCGCTTGATCATGGATGGGAGATCAGCATCATCACCTCGTGAAACCGCATTTTGCAAATACTGAATACTGAGTTTCATCGGCGTGAGCGGATTCTTGATTTCGTGGGCTACCTGCTTGGCCATTTCTCGCCAAGCCGTATCACGTTCCGTTTGAGCCAACATCATGGCGCTCTCATCTAATTTCGATACCATGGAATTATAATCCTGGATCAACTCTCCAATCTCATCATCGATGGACCAGGAGATGGTTTCATTTTTCTTCCCTAACCGGATTTTTTTAAGCTTTTCACTCAGTTGTGCGACTGGCTTAGTGATTGACCGGCTCATCAATACAGCCATACCGATGGCGAGTAGAAAAATGAAAACGTAGGCATTCAACAGCGTCATAAAAAACGCTGAACTGATATTTCCCTCTTCACTTCCACTGGAAAATAATTCAGTGAGCTCCATGTACCCGGATTGCTTTCCACCCCTGTCCACGGAGACAAATCCGACATCGAGGGGACGATGATTGGCTCCTTCCTCATCATGTGTACCAGACAGGTAATAATCTCTTGAACCTGCATCTAGAATCATCTTGGGCAGAAAAGCCATTTTGATCGGGATGTGATTCTCATTACCTGGATTATCCTGGTTATGGATCAGGTTTCCATCCGGATCATACGTTTGATGGTTAGTATTATTGGCTAAGGCTATGCGAGAGGCATGGAACATGTCAGTTCTCCATGCTGTCGTATCGTTGGATAAAGATTGTCGAATGGATCCGGCAATGGTTCGTAATCGCTCATCATAACGGCGCAATTCATCGGATCGGCTATTGGATCGAATATAATAACCGGTTAACATCCCCACAATGATAAAGGTGAGAATGATGATGATCACAACGGCAATCTGAATTTTATTACGGAGAGATGGCCTAGGTGAAATGGTCAACTCCATATTGCGCGGAAGGAAGTTGGTCAACGCATTGAGTCCCGCCAGGATAAAGAGCAGAAAGCTAAAGACCGTAAAAATCAAGGAGAAGAGTGAAATCACTTGTCGTACTCCTTCTGCTTTTTTACCAATGAGGATGACCCTGTTATGGCTATCGCGCATTCCAATATCAGTTCTATCCGGGGCAACGTGGAATTCGTAAAACACACCTGGCTTCATCGATGTATTTTCTGTCAATACCAGGGCATAATCATATTGATGGGGAAAAACCAATTGACCATCCTTGTAAACTGCAAGACTATAATTCCTGGGCAAGTGAGGAAGCCATTCCATGACTTCAGCTTCTACGGATTGATGTACACCAAATTTTTCGGGAGCATTTTCAATCAGTTCAGTCCGGGATATTTTTTCAAAATCCTTTTGATACTTGTACAATACGAGAGCGGTCATGGAGGATATCGCGACTAACCAACTCATGACCCAGATGACCGATTTGTTTCCTTGCTCGATATAGAGGTCGAGCAGTGTCATCAGGATGAACACGCCAAGGTAGAAACCGACAAACGGAAGATCGATGTTGATCAATTGGATGAGGGGCAAACTGATTACACCTGCCAGGAGCAACGCAATCATGCGCTCATAAAAATTGGTCGTGTAAAAAATGGCGCGCGTAACAATTTGAAACGAAAAAGAAAACACGCCCATCACCAGGAGACCGCATGCTACGATGGACAGAAAATGATGAATATCAAATAAGGAAATTTCACCCAGGTCTACGCGGAAATTGCTTTGTCCAACAACTTGTCGAAGTATCCATGCAGTCAATCCACACATCATAATGACCACGAGGTAATGACCGCTGGTCATCAATCGATCGGCCCATTTCCTTCCAGCTGGAAAAGTTGATGTAGTATATGTATTTGACAAAAGCTCCCTGCTGTAAATCTTGCTAGCGAGGGTGCACATCCACAAAAACAATGCACTATCGATTAGCAGGTCAATCGTGGAATAAGGGAACTCGATGTATTGAATGATCGGGCTAAACAAAGTCAGCTGATCGAAGAAATCATGATAAGGAAGAAATAAGGTGGTCATCCGCAAAGCCAGCACACCACATATTTGCAAAAGAATCTTGTTCAGGTAAGTGATTTTGGAATCTGGCTTCTGCCCTATCCAATGGATGTATGCCAGTCCAATTGACCAAAATCCAATCAGGCAAAAAATGAAAACCAGGCATTGCATGAAAAAAGAAAATTCTTTGGTCAGCAATTGGATATGAGCTATTGATGAACCATCTACACTTCGAATGAGTGTTGCATCATTTGGAGAAGGATATCCGAACTTGTAAGGAGTGACCCCAATACTGTAAGCTTGTTCCTGTGTCGCCAGGATTGGAATTTTAAAATAAACCTGCAGCAAATCTCCCCCATCGGCTATCTCAGTTTTCTTGATATAATAATCCTGTCGATGATCACGGATGACGCAGGGAACGTCCTGGAATTCCTTGTAATGAGGATCAATGATTAAACCAGGTTTGGACCAAAACAAAAGACTGTCCTGGTGATAGAGGTAAACTGTAAAAGCCTGCTCTCCTAATTTTTCAATTTGTTTGACCAGGTCATTGGAAAGGATGCGATCTGCTTTTTGGGTTGATCTCAATTGGCTGATCCAATCCCCCTCTCTTAATTGATGAACAGCTTCAGTCTCCTGGTCCTGGATAGTATTTTCAATTTGCTGGGCAAAATGGGTCCGGTCATAGGAAAAGTGATCAAACCCCACGAGGATGAGAAGCAAAAGGAGGCATACCGATGAGATAGCGATATACTGATTTACAATGTCGCGGAACAACATATTATCACATAAAGATAATATATAATAAGTAAATATTTATATATCATAAGGTTAGGACAAGGTTGCCGAGGTAGACCCCAAATGCCTGAAAGTTTTCTTCCACCCGGAGGAAACTTAAGGCCGGCCTTGTTCGTTTGGCTTGGGCATCTGTGAAGGATCTATCGCTTCCTGAAGAGGGAGAGGAAAGTCCGGACAGCGTAGGACGCCACACCATCTAACGGATGGGGTTCCGTAGTGATGCGGGATACAGCTAGTGTCACAGAAACTATACCGTCACGCCGTACGGCGTGATAAGGGTGAAAACGTGCGGTAAAAGCGCACGCGTGAGGGAGGTAACTCTCTGACGGGATAAACCTTGTGGGCTGAAATGCCATGTATACTTCAATTTCACAGGCTTCATCGCCTTGTGAATCCGGTTGTTCGCCGGAGTGTGAAAACCGTTGAAGGGGGTAGGCAGATAGAGCCGCGATTGTAAAATCCGGCCTAGATCAATGATAGATGTTCCTACTGAAAGGTGGGAAAACAGAATCCGGCTTATACTTCACAGATGCTTTTTATTTCACCTGCCAAATCATAAGACCGGATTCTGCCCGATTAATTTATCCGTTGGATGATGACGTCGGCTCCGTCGGAGCTTTGTCAAAATGGAATATCACTGAGAAACGCAGGGTGTTGTCCAGTGGGCTTCTTTGGTTTGAGGTTGGAACCAGGTAGGAAACATTCAATCCAAATACATTGTAGCGTAATCCAAGTCCGGCGGTCAGGAATTGACGATTGCCTTTGGTAAAGTGCTCGTAATAATATCCTGCACGGAAAGCAAATTGTTTGTTGTACCAATATTCAGCTCCCCAGCAAAAGCTGATCTCCCGCATTTCTTCGCTGAATCCACCTGGAGCATCCGTAAAGGATCCGAACACACCTTCGAATAAAGGTTTCTCGCGAAAATCAGGATAAAGATTGTTGTTAGCATCATAATTGACCGTATCATCCGGGCTGATCGGCGTAGGCACCAATAATTTATTGATGTCCATGGTAAAGGTCAATTGATTGTAATCGTCAAAGTTCATTTCCAGGGCACCTCCTATTCCGAGGTTGCCAGGCATGAAATCTTTAAATTCAGATTTGGTGTAAGAGATCTTTGAACCAATATTACTGATAGAAGTTCCGATGCGAAGTGTGCTTTTATCTGCGATATTGATGGGTGCCTGGTAGGTAAAAGAGATATCCACGGCACCTGCTGTTGCAGGAACAATATCAATGTTGTCTATCTGCTGACCACCGGCCAGGTTGGAATAAATAAACTTACCGGTCAGGCCCGCGCTGAAATATTCTGATAGCTTCCTGGCATAGGCCAAGGAAATTTCAAATTCATTTGGTTTGCCTTGTCCAAGTGACAAGCCATTGATATCGGTGAATTGTAAATCACCGAGGGAGAAATAGCGAAGTGATGCTCCAAGCGTTTGATCGTCACCTAAGCGTTTAAAGCCTGATAAATAGGCCAAGTATACATCCTGCAAACCCAATGATCTTAACCAAGGGGAATAACTCGCAGATATTCCATGATCGGAATCAATGAATGCCAGTTTGGATGCATTAAAATGCATGGCATTGGCATCTGCAGAAATAGCTATGCCTGCATCTCCCATCGCCGCAGACCGGGCATCTGGTACAATTCGCAAAAAGGGAACTGCTGTAATAATAGCATTGGGGCAATCTTTAGGGTCGCCACTCAGACATTGTGCTTGGGCCTGGCCAGAGAGCAATAATGCCAATGCAAAGAGTGAAAGATATTTCATGAATCGATTTTTGAAAAAGTGAGGCAAAGATACTTCAAATTGGGATCAATGAATAATGACAAGCTTACCAGCCTGATTTTCAGCAACTTCTACGTTCCCATTGGTCGTAAAAGTCGCTTTTAGCCGATAAACATATAAACCAGACGGTACCGGGGCTCCATGTTCGTTATCTCCTGACCAGGACACATCCTCTACCCTGAATCCACCAGTTAAAACTCCATCCTGTTGAATGGTTTTGACCAATTGGCCATCGGTAGAAAAAATATCAATTTCAAGGTCAAGGACCGACCCGGCCCGGTTGTGTTCGAAAGTAAAAAACGTTTCACCCGAAAAAGGGTTCGGCTGATTTTGAACTTTTGTAATTACAGGCCCACTTTCATCCACAACTAAAAACTCAATAGTGGCTTGGGCAGGGTTATTAGCTAAATCCCATGCGGTCATGGTTACTGTGTGCAAACCAGGTTTCAACCCCGTCAAAGGATAGCGAACCGTACCCCGCGTATGATCATTCAGTGCCGCCTGGAAGAAATCATTCAGAATTAAACTGTGGACATCATCACCATCCAATACTGCTTCGATGTCATGGCCGACACTGGTGCCGGAAACATTGATTCCATGATCATCACTCAATTCAGCATAAATATCAGGATTAGCATCGGTGATCCCGCCATTCACAAAATGATTGTCATTCATATACAATTGAATGACCGGCGGAGTTTCATCAGGCAATCCACCTTCAATAACGCCACCAACAATAAAGTCACTGAATGATCCTGCAGCGTCCACTTGACCATCATCGGCATAGAAACTCATCTTGCCAAATCCATAAGCGAAATCAATATCCTTTGGCATGACGAATTCAATCGTCCACAATCCTGACTCGACAGAAGCTGTCCCTTTAAACAACTGGCGCGTTTGTGACGCAAAATTTCGCTCTGAACTTTTTTCATCATTAGCCAAAGTCTTGCGCTGTTGCACTTTGTCAAATACAGTCAGGTATAAGGTGCCGTTGAATGAGGTCATTAATTGATTACCAGGATCCAACACTTCACCTGTAACGATCACAGATTCTAAAGCACTCAGAGTATCTGGAGGATTGCCTGCTGCCGGATGATTTTGTATATCCCGTAAAACAATTTTATTGGGTGGAATGGCTAATCGTAAAGATGGATCACCTAGCAAAGTAAATTTCCTTGCATTATTATCCACAGTATCGATGGAATTAGCATTCTTTGACTTTCTTAAAATTTCTCCTATTCGTTCGGGATCTCCGTTTGCATCCTGGTTATAAATGATTTTAAGTACTTCATCGGTGAGTCTCTCATTGGAACCAGAGAATACAGCTCGAACTGTCGTCATCAATCCGATAGCACCTCCATTGGGATTAGAGATTAAATGTTCCCCGGCACTGGTAAACCCAGGTTCATCATACGCTGCAAATGAACAGGTGGCTGTGATGAAGAGTGGCAGGTTTTCAAGATTGTCATACGATTGAGCCTGGTTGATACCGAGCACGCGCTCTTGCGACCAACCATTAGGACCACCATGGCCTAAATAAGTTACCGTTAATGCTCCTTTGTTAATATTCAGATCGATATCGCTATTGACCCCGGGATAACGATCACCTCCTGGTGTGGATTGTTGTGGATAAGCATCCAGGTATATTTTCACTTCGTTGTATACAGGATGAGCAACGTTAGTTTTAACTGCAAGGCCATCGGCCTGGTTAAGATGGGTGTTGCTATCCTCATCATCAGCTGTCATGATAATACGGTTGCGCCAATCTCCAAGGGTGACTGGATTAGTATCGTAATACATGATTTTGTTCACGATATCCATTGCTTCTTCTAGTGTACTGACCGGAAATCGTCCAACTGCGATATCCAGCACACCACTTAGATTATCGCCTTCATCGGGATCCAACAAAGTATAAAAATCGTCAGAGGGAAATGAAAAGATAGGATGCAATGATTCTTCAGTTTCAAATGCTGGAATGAAATTCTGGTAGGGTACTTCAGGACTATGATTGAGGAAGTCGTAAGTCGCATCGCCCATCAACAACAAATATTTAAATGATGCATCTCGCACATGTAACATTCGCGCAAAATTCCTGATGGCAGATGGATCCTGGGATCCACCACCAAATTCATTAAATATGGTATTAGAAGGAATTGCTTCCACTATCAGATGATCGTGATCCCTCCTGTGTTGCGCCAAAGTCAACGCTGCTTCTTTGAAATCGGGATGATATATGATGACTAAATCTGCACGCTGTAGACTGTGGATATCCTGGTTCTCAATTGTTGATTCATACGTTGGAGACAGGAGATCGGAAGTAGGATTAAAACAAATAAAAGTCAATGGCTTATTGCTCGGTATTACGGTCGAAATAAAATGACACTGATCTGTACAAACAAAAGACTGTACTGTGGGATTAAAAACATCAGTGACGTCGAATATGATAGCATTCGTCGGTAAATTCTCAATCCGGTAATCCGGAATTCCTTTATATCGGCTGGTGGGATCGGCTATCCTTAATTGAGTGCCATTGTGATACACGTTTCGTTTCCATCCATTGACCTGGAGATAATCAACCCAGGCTTTACTATCTGCTCCATTAGCGGATGGATAGCGCATCAATATTTTTGAAAATGTATTACCGGGTATAAAGGTCCCTGGAAGGACCGCATCATTAGCATACGAAGCTTCAAAGCTCCCTATTCCTTCTCCTAAACCTGTAACATTGCGGCTGAATTCATGATTGTCAAAATCAACATAGAACCGGGTAACAATTTTATTTCTTACAGCAAACCTGGCTGTAAATTGAAAAGTATCGGTTGGAATAAAATCGGTGAAGTCAAACCGGCTGGTGTAATTCAATTCATCCAGGACTGCTAATTCATCACCATACCATTCTTGTCCTGATCCTGGGGGACGGTAACGTCCGAGCAGATTTACTTTTTCTTCTTCCAGGCGTTGATAAAAAAGTGAGGCCTCAGAAACGTAATCTGCCTCGGTCCCATTTTTGGATGATAGCATTGGTTTTCGAACAGGTCCATTAATAATGACATAATAATGATTGACATTATCATATATGTTTTTATCCATGGTATAAACCTGGCTGATTGAATCAAATCTCCAGGCTTCAGGTCCTTCGGCATACCAAAGGAGATAATCTCCTGCATCAAATCGGCCATCTTCGAGGCCAACGCCCATGGTAGCAATTTGCTCCAGGTCATCCACCCGGGGCGCCCCACTCCATTGCGGGATCCGCCCTGCACCATTCCCGGCAACTATGATACGGTCCGGAGAAATGGATGAAGGCTCTACCTTAAACTTATCTTTTATGAAATTGTAATCCAGTTTGTAAACACCACTTTCGGCCACCCCGATTCGATGTATGTTACCACCAGCCAGGATGGAAGTTGATTTGAATTCCGGGTCCTGAGAAAAGAGAGGGGAATTACCTAATGACCCTAAGAACAGGAGAAGGGTAAGGATTCGATTCATACTGTTGATACTGACCTAAATGACAGGCTAAAAATCGGTAATAAAACGGTAATGATCAACTGGTATTGCCAACCAGGCCATTATTATTTTTGACCAATATTTGACATTTGCCATACTGAAATGCTTAAGGTTGAGTTATTTCTTCAGCTGAACAGGTCTTCTATATTAAAAGCCTTTATCTTTCACGTTCCTGATGAATGCCCTTTATTGGATAATCCTTAAACGTTTTTCGTTTCCAGTCCTTCACCGGGGAACTCTCCTCTTTCATTGTGCATTGACAGCTTTTTTGCTATCCAGTTTTGAAAGTAAAGGCCAGGATCCTGTTTTTTCCCAATATTATTTATCCCCGCTGCAGTTGAATCCGGGTCTGGCAGGACTCACCGAAGATCCGCGCCTCACCGCCAATTACCGGAATCAATACCCAGGCTTTAATAATGCCTACCGGACTTACGCCCTCTCCTATGACCAATTTTTTCCCCGTCAAAATTTTGGCGTCGGTATGTGGCTGCTCTCTGATGATGCAGGTGATGGGATTCTAAAAACAGTAAAAGGAGCAGGTATTTTCTCCTACAGGGTACAGCTGAATGATCATCTCTATGCTAAAATGGGAGCGGAAGTGGCGGTGGTTCAATCCACTCTCAACTGGAATAAGTTGCTTTTCGGTGATCAGCTCAATGATTTATCAGGCAGCACGAGCCCTGGAGGGATACCTTATCCTACTGATGAAACCGCTCCGGATAAGAATAATGTGGTTTACCCCGACCTGGGTTTCGGAGGAGTCTTGTATGGTGAAACTATCTATGCCGGCCTCGGAATTCGGCATTTGAATACACCTTCGCCTGAATTCCTGGCAGAGAACCCGGGCTTAACACCAGGAATCCCGATGAGATGGACATTTCATGGAGGCGGCTCCTGGCGCGTACTGAAGCAGATGTTCGGCCGATACAATAAAGTGATCATGGTCCCCTCTTTTATCTTCGTCTCCCAGGGCAATTTCAATCAATTCAATGGTGGATTGGTCATGGATGCTGAGTCTTTTTCTTTTGGAATACAATACCGGGTTTCCTCCGGCCAATCCGAGTCAATAATAGGATCCATTGGCCTGAGAACCAAAACATTACGGGTGGGCTACAGTTATGATGCCACCATATCAGGTTTTGAAGGCACTGCAGGCACCCATGAAATAGGGCTTGTTTATATTTTTGATGACGGGGATAAGGAATCCAGATACAACGATTGTCTACAGATATTCAGGTAGTTATGAATTTTGAGCTAGCATGTCGTTTGTATGGGTTAATGGACTTTTCGCCAAACAATATTTAGAGGGAGCTATCGTTTCAGAAAATGTATATTTGTCCCTCTTTTAACAAACACGTTCAGTTACGAATGAAGAAATTGATTTTTCTCAGTGCATTGGCACTGTTTATCCTGACTTTTGCCGCGTGCAAGAAATCCGAACGTTCATCGGTGACCGGATGGAAGTATAACGACCAGGAATGGGGAGGTTTTGAAAAAGGCACAGCCGGGGAAATGGAAATTGGCCCAGGTTTGGTCCCTGTCGAAGGCGGTACTTTTACCATGGGTCTTACTGACCAGGATGTGACTTTTGATTGGGACAATGTACCTAGAAGAGTTACCGTGTCTTCTTTCCTGATGGACGAGACCGAAGTTTCCAATTCTCACTATCGCGAATTCGAATACTGGACCAAGAGAGTTTTTGGTGAAACTTATCCCCAGGAGGTGTTAAGCATTCTACCGGATACCTTGGTTTGGCGCGAAGAACTCGCCTTTAACGAGCCGCTGGTAGAAACCTATTTCAGGCACCCTAGCTACGCTGATTATCCAGTCGTAGGGGTTACCTGGGAACAAGCGAATAAATTCTGCCTCTGGCGTACCGACCGTGTCAATGAAATGATGCTGGTTGAAAAAGGCGTCCTCAATTTGAATGTAGATCAAAAAGATGCAGATAACTTTAATACAGAAGCTTACCTGGTTGGACAATACCAAGGCAGTGTAAAGAAAAATCTTCCAGACTTAAAGACCGGAGGTGAGCGCCCAGTGCGTTTTGAAGATGGAATCTTACTTCCAGCTTATCGCCTTCCTACTGAAGCAGAATGGGAATATGCAGCTCTTGCTCTTCAAGGCAATGAACTGTCCAGGAAAGATGAACTCATTTCTGATCGCCGCATTTATCCATGGGATGGCTTCGGTGCAAGAAGCAAACTGCACGACAAGACTCAAGGCCGTATGCTGGCTAACTTTAAAGAATACCGTGGTAATTACATGGGTACTGCCGGCAGACCAAATGATAATGCTCCATTCCCTTCTCCTGTAAAGGCATTTTATCCAAACGATTTCGGTTTGTATAACATGGCCGGTAATGTGAGTGAGTGGACAGGAGATCTTTTCCGTCCAATGACCAGCACCACCTTACGTGATGTTGAAAACTAGGATCTGAACCCTTACCGGGGTAATATATTCAAAGAAAAAGTTCTGGATGAAAACGGA
>Ga0190274_10002425_pt1 | contig 11003 bp, 7 predicted proteins | sample Popmic531T_FD_133002 | JGI IMG/M metagenome (GOLD analysis project Ga0190274, IMG submission 133002) | Populus adjacent soil microbial communities from riparian zone of Yellowstone River, Montana, USA - 531 T | ecosystem: Environmental > Terrestrial > Soil > Riparian zone | place: USA: Montana...
CGCTGACGCAGGTGGTTCTGACTACCAATGCGAATTTGGATCGATCTGGCGAATTCACCTCACGTGCCGTTCTTTCGCTCGCTTTCGAACGAGTTCATTCAACGCAATCATGAAATCATTGCAACTGCCCGCGCCTTTGCCGAAACAGTTGAACTAGCCAGAGCTGCCGGCTTTACTCCTGACGTCATTGGAGAACACGGCGGAGGAAGGCTTTCGGGGAAAGCCGGCAATCTGGTCCAGAGGGCTTTGGCACTCGGCCGCTGGGCGCGCGGCCGACATATCGATCTTGCAGTCAGCCACAATTCGTATTCACAGGTGCTTGCGGCGCGCGCGCTCTCGATAAGGACAGTCACGCTGATGGATTATGAACATCAGCCGGCAAATCATTTGGCCTTCCGCCTGGCTTCACGAGTGATCGTTCCGCAAGCTTTCCCTGACGAGGCGCTCTCTCGTTTTGGCGCCCACCCAGCAAAAGTCAGGCGGTATGCGGGGCTAAAAGAAGATGTTTACCTGGCTGAGTTTCAAAGCGATCCTGACTTCGAAAGTCAGTTGAGCAGCCTCGGTATCAGTGGCGAGGACATCATGGTGATCGCGCGCCCGCCTGCAACTGAAGCTCTCTATCACCGCTTCGAAAACGAACTGTTTGATCAACTAATAGATCGCCTTTTGGCAACGCCTTCAGTCAAGACTGTCTTATTGCCTCGCAACGAAGCCCAACGTAGATATTATTCTGCCAAGGCGGGTTCCAGACTCATTTTACCGGCGTATCCCATGGATGGTTCCAATCTAATCGCGCACAGCGATCTCGTTGTCAGTGCCGGCGGCACGATGAATCGTGAAGCTGCCGCTCTCGGCATACCAGCGGCCTCGATATATCGTGGCGAATGGTCAGCGGTTGATGATGCTCTGGTAAAGGAAGGGCGGCTGCTAAGGATTTCAACACTGGAGGACGTGCGAGACCTCGTTATTAAAAAAAGGGGATCGGCGACGGCTCGTCGCGCGGTGAAGGTTCGCCAGGAGGTCGTCGATCTAATACTCGAAGCGTAATCTTTTGTTATCCTATTGCGCCAGAAGAGTAACTGTTGCTTTGCGGCAGCCATGAGAGTTGAACAAATCAATAACAGATTAATTGATCGGAGCATCGTGCGCGCTACTTCGCGTGCACCACAATGGGTTATCCCGACGGTCAAGGGCGCGCTGCTAGCGACCGATGCTTTGATCGCCGCCGTTTCTTTTGCGGCCGCGTTCTACTTTCGCCAGGGCGGTCCTGTGTTTCAACAACCAGGCGGCGAAGCGCTTGTTTGGAGCACCGCTTTTGCTCCCTACGGAGCTCTGGTGCCGTTTGTGGTTCTGATTCGGGTGCTTGCTCTGCGTTACCAGGATCTTTATCGATTGCGTGGCGAGTTCTCTTTTGTCGACGATGGCTTCCGCGTCTTTAAATCAACCGCCATTGGATCGTTGCTCATCGTGGCCGCCGCATTCCTCTATCGCGGTGGATTCGACTACCGCGCGTTTTCGTATGCCCGTTCTGTTTTCTTGCTCGACTTCCTGATCGCGTTGGCCAGTTTCTATGCGGTGCGACTCCTGGTCCGCGGTGCCCAGACGATTTTCAGGCAGCGCGGTATTAACCTGATTCCGACCTTGGTCGTGGGACGAGGACCGGAGGCCGCGTTTTGCATCAAGGAGATGCGCGAACGTCCATCTCTTGGTTATCGAGTGATTGGAGTGGTGGAAAGCGGTAGCTTCAATCAGGGAGAAGCAGAAGCTCCACTGGCCTACGAAGGCACCTCGCCTGAGATGGGAACCTATGAAGGCGTGCCCATAGTTAGTGATTTTGCCGGCTTGCCTGAGGCCATACGCGAGTCGCGAGCAAATGAAGTCATCATCGCGGATTCGGGGGTTAACAGTGAGGCGCTCTTTGACGTGATGATCCGTTGCGGCCGGCGGCGAGGAGTTGAATTTCGCATAGCGCCAAGTTTGTTCAACTGCTTGCCGAGTAAGACGGAAGTTGACCAAATCGGCGCTTTGCCTATGATCAGGTTATTTCGAGAGCCACTCTCGAATTTCGCGCGCGGGACTAAAAGAATCTCTGACATAGTCATCGCCTCGCTCACTTTGGTGCTGTTCTCGCCTCTTTGGCTGCTGATTGGGTTACTCATAAAGGTTGATTCCAAAGGGGCGATTCTTTATTCGCAGGAACGCGTGGGAATGGATGGCCGAATATTTTTAGTCTACAAGTTTCGCACTATGCGCACGGATGCGGATAGCGAAATCCACCGCGACTATCAACGGAAGTTCATTGCCGGCCATGCGGAGGCGAATGTTGGAGATGACCAGCGCCCAGCTTACAAACTTCAAAATGATCCCCGGATAACCCGCGTCGGACGGTTACTACGGCGTTTGAGTCTGGATGAAGTGCCGCAGTTGTTCAATGTGATCAGGGGTGACATGAGTGTAGTTGGTCCACGGCCGCCGATTCCGTATGAGGTGGAAGCTTATGAGTTGCGCCATCGCAAGCGCCTCGACATGAAACCGGGATTGACTGGACTCTGGCAAGTCTCCGGCAGAAATCGCCTGCCATTCGAAGAAATGGTGAAGCTGGATCTGCTCTACATCGAAAACTGGTCGCTGCTTTCTGATTTGAAGATTATTCTAAGAACGGTGTTGGTTATGATCCGCGGCGATGGGTCATAGGAGCGTTGGGTGACTTCGCGTTCCTTCGTGATGTTTCGTGTGATGCGCGTGGATCGTATCGCCCAAATTGCCCACAGGAGTATCAATGAAGAGCATACTAACTTTCATTATTGTTTTCTTACTGGCTGGTTTATCCATCAAGGCACAGGAGGAGGTGCCCCCAATCAGGAACTTCATTCGCATGAGTGACGAGTTCTGCACAGGAGCTCAGCCTCGCAAAGAGCATCTGGAAAAACTGAAGGCTGAAGGGGTCAAAGCCATTATCAATCTGAGGCCACCTACTGAGCACCGGGCAGCCGAAGAGGAAGCTGAAGCTAAGAAACTTGGGCTTCGTTATTTTAATATCCCTTTCGTCTTTGGTGAGCCTAAAGAGGAGCAAGCCACCGAGTTTTTGAGGATTACTGATGACCTGGAGAATCGTCCTGCCTTCATTCATTGCGCCGCGGGCATTCGCGCCGGGGCATTCTGGATGATTCGGCGAGTTTTGCGTGATGGATGGACGGTAGAACGGGCCGAGCAGGAGGCTGAGAAGATTGGCCTTCGCGAGAGTCCTCACTTGAACGAGTTTGCCCGCAAATATATTGAGCAGCACCGTAAGAAGACCGGGTGATGAGCGTCAAAAGCCTTGGTTCGAGGGAGTTGAAATATATGAATAGTAAAAACTACGTCAGACTTGGAGTGGCGCTTGTGCTCTTAACGGGTGCAGCAAACAACTGGATCTCAAACTCATCAAATTCCTGCGTCAAGGCCCAGGAGGCCGCGGTTCAACCCCCATCGTATCCGATGGCCTTTGGCGCTTTCACCATGCGCTTCGATTCTGGCGGTACGTTTTCGCTCGAAGGCAAGGGATGGCCGTCACTGAACGGTAACTGGAAGGCCAACGGGTCGGAGATCCAGTTAACGATGTCTGGCGGACCTGGCGGCTGTGATGGGCCGGGAAAATACAGGTTGGGGGTTGATGGCAAACGCGTCAGTTTCGATCTCGTGTCTGACGACTGTAGAGTGCGCCAAATAATTCTTGACCGCAGCAGTTGGTTGCCGGCGGGAGAAACAAAGACAATCCCGACGCGACGAATCGCGCTTAGTGCCGCGGCGAGGCCGCCGTCACGACCGGACTCCAAAACGTCGAAGGAAAACTGGCCATCTTTCCGCGGCCCTCAAGCTTCGGGCATAGCGGAAGGCCAGAATCTCCCGGACGCCTGGAACGTTAAGACTGGCGAAAACATTCTCTGGCGAACCTCGATTCCCGGGCTCGCGCATTCAAGTCCGGTCGTTTGGGGAAACCGGATCTTTGTGACCAGCGCTGTCAGCAGTGATCCGAAGGCCTCCTTCCGTCCAGGATTGTATGGCGACGGCGATGCCTCGAAAGATCTTTCGCGGCACCGCTGGATGATCTATGCGCTCGATAAACGAAGTGGCAAGATCCTCTGGGAACGGGTTGCGCACGAAGGCGAACCAGTCGAAAAGCGACACATTAAATCCACCTACGCTAGCTCTACACCCGCTACTGACGGACGCATGGTGGTTGCGTGGTTCGGTTCCCAGGGCGTCCACGCGTACGATGTCAAGGGCCGTTTTCTCTGGAAGGTTGATTTAGGCCGACTCGACCTCGGCGCCTACGACATCCCTACCTACGAATGGGGCTCAGCCAGCTCGCCAATCATCTGGAACGGTCTGGTAATTCTTCAATGTGATACCCAGACTGATTCGTTCCTGCTGGCCCTGGACGCGGCCACCGGTAAAACTGCGTGGAAGACCGATCGAGACGAACTCCCTTCATGGGGTACTCCGACCGTTGCAACAACGGCGACCGGCCCGGAGTTGGTAGCGAACGCCTCCAACTACATTCGGGGATACGACCCTCGAAACGGGAAAGAGTTGTGGCGACTCGGACGTAGTTCAAAGATCACCGCACCCACCCCCATCTTCGCCGATGGCGTCTTCGTAGTTGCGAGTGGACGTGGGCCGGAGAGGCCGATTTTTGTGGTGAGACCCAACTCACATGGAGACCTCACTTTGCCAGAGGGTAAAACGAGCAGTGAGGCCGTCCTGTGGAGCCGCACGGGCCGTGGCTCCTACATGCCGACACCGTTGGTCTATAAAGGCATTCTCTATGTGCTGGCCAACAACGGTACCGTCGACGCTTACAACCTGCAAACCGGAGACGAGATCTATCGTCAGCGGCTGCCGCAACAGTTCATCGGAAGTGGTTTCAGTGCTTCGCCCGTAGCTGCCGACGGTAAGATATATCTGTCCAATGAAGACGGGGAAATCCTGGTCATTGCGGCTGGAGAGAAGTTTTCGCATCTCGGCACAAACTCCATGGGCGAGTTGCTGATGGCCACGCCGGCTTTGTCGGACGGAGTGATGTACGTGCGTTCAGCAGGGACCTTGTTTGCAATCGGAAAGAAAAAGTAAGAACAACCCACGAAAAACTCGAACGACCATCTTCGTGGGTATCCGGGTGATTTAGTGGATCGTTTTACTTTTTAGGAGAATGCTCGATCTGAGCTAACGCCAGCTCCAACAACAGAATCTTCTTGATACCTTTGTAAAGCGGTTCGATCTCGCAGCTTTCCGTCAAGGCATGCGAGTTGTCGCAGGGTCCTGCTCCCGTCGAAATAGATGGAATCCCATGAAGAAGTGCAACGCTGGAATCGTTTGATCCAGTATTCGTGATGGGCGGATCAAAACCCATTGCCCGATGCACCGCCTCCGCTATCTTCACCAGCTCAGAATCTCTATGACCCGGGATTACAGCTGCAGGCGACGTGGAGATGATGTCTGTCTTCAACTTCATATTCGCGCGCTTGGCTTCTTCCTCCAGGATGACGCTGATTTTGTTCTCCAATTCTGCAATTACCTCGTTGCTGGTCGAGCGTAAGTCGACAGTGAACCATGCGTCGGATGCCTTAGCGTTGACGACATCAGATCCTCCCAACATACCTATATTCAGATTTGATGATGGCATACTCGGCACTTTCAATTGGTAGATACGAGAAATCGCTTGCGCCAGAGGCAAACTTGCTGAGTAAGGAGGCGTCCGCGAGCGCGTATGGCCACCCGGCCCGATGAAGTGGTGGCGATACCAGTTTATTCCGATGCCTGCGTATGTGAAGCCCTCGTAACCACCGTCAAGCGCGATGTAGTAATCGATTTTGCCTTTGTTCTCGGTGACAAACTGTTTGACTCCGCGAAAACTTGTCTCTTCTTCGACTGTGAAAACAAACACCAAATCGCCTTTGGTCTTTATCTGCGCGTGGTCTAGTGCGCGAATCGTTGCCAGCAATGCCTCAATGTTGCGCGTATCGTCACCCACACCGGGTGCGTAAACTCTTCCCTCACGCACGGTGGCCTTGATTTTCAAACCTGGCTGAAACACGGTGTCGAGGTGCGCGTCAAAAACTACGGTATGACCGCCACCTGTCCCTTTGCGTACCGCGATCAGGTTGCCAGCTGCGTCGTAGTGAATATTCTGCAGCTGGTACTGGTGCAGTAGCTTTTCCAGATATTTCGCGCGTTCCTGCTCGTGTCCTGAGGGAGCATTGATTTCCGTAATTTGGATCCATTCGCGCAAAATCGCTTCATGATTCCGGTCAATATATTCATTAGCTGCTTTCACCTTTGAACTGTTCAAGATATCTTGAGTCTGCTCGCCAAATTGTGATGACGTTTGGGGGAATGCGGCTGGCCACGAAAACAATGCCAGAAAGAAGATTAGCCGAATAACCGATCTGGACATGAGATCTCCTATTGAATTGATAGTGCCCCGCAGCGCAAGGCCGTTGGTGGGTATTATAGATAGCGGTTGATAACACTTGCATCCTATGGAGTGCGGCTTAAGCAGCGGATGGCCTCATTGGACGTCTCGAATGAAAAACAGTCTGCACAGTTGTGGCAGTTAATCAATAGCGGCGATACTCTGGCAAGTGAAGAAACCAGAAGAACAGCCAGCAAAGAGCACGGTCGCAAAAATACTGGACACAGCGATTCTCGTCTTTCTTTTCCTTTTTGTCGCTTCAGCTCCAAACTCGATTGCCGCTACGCAATCTTCCTGGCTGCTTGGGATGTTATTGTGGCTCGTTCGTTTTGCATTTCGACCTCGCCCCAGAATCTACAAGACTCCAATTGATTATCTTCTCCTTGGGTTCTTTATTCTCAGCGGTCTTTCCGCATTCCTCTCATATGAGCCGATGGTATCGGTAGGAAAACTGCGGGCCGCGAGTCTCTTCACAATCATCTATCTGTTTGCCGAAAACGTGCACTCCCTAAAAGTGGTCCGACTATTAGCAATGACGCTTGTCGGCGCCTGCATGATAAATGTTGTGTACACAGCCGGGCAGCGACTATTGGGCCAGGGTGTAAAGGTTTACGGCGTCTTCGCTAATAGTCCGCTGTACCAGGCCAATATTCGAGACGGAGATACGCTCCTCGCGGTCGATGGACAGAAACTGCGAGAGCCGCAGGAATTAGTCAATGCCCTATACCGGCCAGACGCATCACCGGCGAGCATCGTGGTCTACCGGTACGAGTTCCAATTTGCTTTGAAAGTTCCGCGCGGAAGCCTGTTGCAGGGTAGTGATGCTTTGGAGCAACTGGGCATCCAAAATTGGTCCAGGGGTCGTGATTGGCGCGCGTCGGGGTTCTATAGTCAGTATGTCAGTTATGCGGAGGTCCTTCAGCTAATCATAGCGCTCGCGCTGGGACTCTTTGTTAGCCTGCCGCATAAACGCAGCTTGGGAGCTGTTCTATTGGTTATCGCTATAGCTGGATTTTGTTTCGCATTACTATTGACCATCACTCGCGCTTCGTGGTTCGGTGCTGCCGTAGCCACGCTGATTATTCTTTTGTTGTCCGTTTCACGACGGACGGTAATGGTTATCGCGTTGCTGGCGGTACCTCTTGTTCTGGCAGGCCTGTTTGTCCTACAGCAGAAACGTAATGTGGGCTTCCTTGATCAAAAAGATGGTTCAACCACCTGGCGCGAAACCGTTTGGCGTGAGGGAGTGCACTTGTTGGTCAGCAATCCGCGGCATCTATTGATCGGAGTTGGAATGGATACGATCAAAAAGCGTTGGCGTCAGTGGGGGATGTTCGACGGCGGCCGTTTGCCCTGGGGACACATGCATTCCAATCTATTGCAGATTGCTCTTGAACGAGGTCTTCCGGCTTTATGCTGCTGGCTGGTGCTCCTGTTCGTCTACGCTCGAACTCTTTGGCGATTGCTGCGCAGCGGACTAGAGTTACACTGGATGGACCGTGGAATCTTGCTGGGAGCACTTGGGGGATTGGTCGGATTCTTCACCTCGGGGCTGGTCCACTACAATTGGGGCGACTCGGAGGTGGTGATGGTTCTATACCTGATTATGGGACTAACCTTGGTAATACACCGCCGGTTAAGAGCTGAGCCATGACAGCTATTTGACTTCAATCAGAATTTCACTTAGAAGCCCCTGTTGAATTATTAAACGACCAACGGAGGATATCCCCTAATGATGCGAGCTGTTCTAACCGTCTTATTAGTTTTTGCGACGTTAAGTGGCCAGGCAGTCTACGGTCAGGAGCAGGAAAAAGAAGCCAATCGGGTCCGAACCAGACAAATGTTGGGGCAATTGCTCGAGAAGGCGGGGCCCGACCTTAAGGTGTCCTTCAGTCAGAGCCAAAAACAACCATTCAATTATCTGGGATCGTTGAAAGCCGGACTGGTAAATGCAGAGAGCTTTGAGATAGTCATCAGCGTCACACCCAACGAGACCATTGGTTTTCGTATTTATCCTCATTACAAGAATGGGTATATCAATATCGATAAGGCAAAAAACAGTCCTGCGTTGATGAGGCTATTGCTCAAGCTTAGCGACCAGGCATTTCTTTTTTGGGGAGTCGATGAAGCAGGCGATATCTTTACCGGGTACACATTCACTCTCGAATCTGGTTTTCCCGAAGACTCAATAAGAACTGTACTTAGCAGCATTATTAATAGCGATAAGTTTGTCGGCGAGATGAGACCTTTTATCGACGGTACGGGAACCCCCTAGACGGTTAGCTGAAATCTCCTCAAACGCAAAGGGCATCCCCACTTGAAGTGGGTGATGCCCTTTTTGCATTAGGACCAGTCTACTGGACCGAGCTTGAACCTTTTGAGATAGCTTGGGGCATCATCGCACGAACCAGTACGGGAGTGGTTATGTCCTCCAGAAGTTGGACGGTAGGTGAATAGGTCTCGCAGATGAATGCTTCCGCGCTTAGACTGTCCAGCGGTTTGGAGAAAAAGTAGCCTTGTCCATACTGACAGCTCAGTGACCTTAGTATATCCAGCTGCTCTCTCGTTTCAACGCCTTCCGCGACCACGTCCATCCCAAGGTTTTGAGCCAAACCTGAGATAGTCCTCACTATCTCCGCGTTTTCATTGTTCTCTACCATTCGGGTTATAAAGGAACGGTCGATCTTCAGGGTGTTAATGGGGAAACGGTGCAGGTTCGACAGTGAAGAATAGCCTGTGCCGAAGTCGTCCATCGCGAGTTGCACTCCAAGTTCCCTCAGTTGTATGAGCATTTTGGTTGCAGTCTCAACGTTCTCCATTACGGCGCTCTCAGTGATTTCCAGTTTCAAACTAGTCGGTGCCAGATTCGTCTCACGAAGGATTGCGGCTACCTTTTCAATTAGATCCACCTGAGAAAACTGTTTGACTGAAAGATTCACGCACATAAACGTCGGGGGGTCGGTCGGGAAAACTACTTGCCATCTCTGCATCTGTGTGGCGGCCTCTCTCAGGACCCACTCACCAATCTGGACGATCATGCCGGTCTCTTCGGCAAGAGGTATGAAGTCCATCGGTGAGATTAGCCCGCGCTCCGGATGCGGCCAACGAATCAAGGCTTCAAAACCACGCAGTCGTCCCGTCTGCAAAGACATGATGGGCTGATAGACGACCATAAACTCTTTTCGTTCGAGAGCACGTCGCAGATCAGTTTCCAGTTGGAGCAGTTTGAGTGCCTGAGAATGCATACCGGTATCGAATATTTCATGTCTGGCTTTGCCCATGCCTTTCGCCCGGTACATGGCTGTATCGGCATCGCGAAGGATATCTTCGGGCCGTTCATACTCCTTCGAGCTAAAAGCGATCCCCATACTAACGGTGGTGAACACCTCGCGGCCGCTCAGGTTGAACGGTGCCGACAGTTCCGACTGAATGCGCTCGGCGATTTGAGTGACGTAGCTGCCATCGCCGATGTCTTCAAGCAGCACCGTAAACTCGTCACCTCCAATTCGCGCGATTGTGTCGCCCGGACGGAGACAATGCTCCAGACGCCGAGCAATGCCGATGAGAAGTTGGTCACCTCCCATATGACCCAACGAGTCGTTTACCACCTTGAAGCGGTCGAGATCGAGGTAAACCACGGCAAAGATTTGGTCCTCGCGCCGTTGCAACCGGGCAATCGCCAGTTTCACATGATCGACGAAAAGAGCGCGGTTTGGCAGCCCTGTTAATGCGTCATGAAAAGCGTCGTGATGTAGCCTTTCTTCGGCCTGCTTACGATCGGTAATGTCCTGGATCTGGAAGATTAAGTTTGGGGTTCTCGTGTGTGCATCCTGAGCAAGTGAGGCACTCCAAAGGCCCCATACCTCCTGACCCGATTTGTGAAGGTACCGTTTCTCCATCTGACAGGAGCGAATCTTGCCCCTAAGCAAGTCCTTAAAGTTAGCCAGTGCTGGACTCAGGTCGTTCGGGTGAAGCACATTTAGGTAATCAATAGTCATGAGCTCCTGCTCAGAATATCCGAGAAGCTTGCATAAGGACCCGTTAACCTGAAGCCAGCGTCCCTCGGGCGTCACCAGCGCCATGCCGATGGCGGCATTATCAAACGCGCTGCGGAAACGTTCGAAATTATCTCGGCCGTTTGTACCGTGATGATCGAGTTGCGCCTGGTGTTTTTTCTCAGTGTTCTTCCGATAACCAAGGTAGGTTAGAAGAGCGATGGCATTTACGATGACTACGACGGTGAATGCAGTGTTGCCGGCAGCGACAATCACGGATGCGGTTATGGATGCCGCGACGGCTCCAACTACGCAGGTAAGGAGCGTCCAGGAGAAAACAGCTGTCCACTTCCGCCAGGTGGCTTCCTTAATTAGGTAGGCCTCATTTAGGAGACTTTGAGTGGTGCTTATAAACGTCTGAATGAGCACTGCAAGAGAGAGAGCCTTGAAAAATTCCAATGAAATCTCATGTCCAGGCTCGGCGACCATGCCAAAGTTGAGACGGAGAGCCCAAACAATAGCGAAAGCGGAAAGAGCGGAGATCGAAGATTCGA
>Ga0190274_10002426_pt1 | contig 10999 bp, 9 predicted proteins | sample Popmic531T_FD_133002 | JGI IMG/M metagenome (GOLD analysis project Ga0190274, IMG submission 133002) | Populus adjacent soil microbial communities from riparian zone of Yellowstone River, Montana, USA - 531 T | ecosystem: Environmental > Terrestrial > Soil > Riparian zone | place: USA: Montana...
GATCTCGGCCGCCAGGATACGGAGCGGAGCATCCGAGATCTGGTCTTCCGGATAATGCCACGGGCCAGGCGGCACCTCGCGCGCAAGCCAGGAGCGAACGTCGGCTACACCGTCACCAGTCAGGGCCGAGACCATGAAGGTCTCCGAAAACTTCGTGCGCTCGTTGATCGCTGTCGCAAGTGCGAGCAGCGCAGGCTTGTCGATCAGATCGACCTTGTTGAGAATCAGAAACACTTTGCCGCGAAGTTCGGCGATCTTTTTCAGGATCGCTTCGGTTTCGCCGTCGAGTCCCTTGCGGGCATCGATCAATAGTCCAGTCAAATCGGCATCATGTGCCCCGCTCCAGGCACTCGTCACCATCGCGCGATCAAGCCTGCGCTTCGGTGAAAATATGCCGGGCGTGTCGATGAAAACCAGCTGCGAGGCGCCCTCGATCGCAATACCGCGCACCGGCATCCGCGTGGTCTGCACCTTGTGGCTGACGATCGAAACCTTGCTCTGAACCAGCGCGTTGATGAGCGTCGATTTGCCCGCATTGGGTGCGCCAATCAGCGCGATGAAACCGCAACGCCTCTCGCCAGTGGGATCCTGCGTATCAGGCATCGGCGCGCACCCCTTCCCGGGCCAGTAACGCCGCAGCCGCAGCCTGCTCGGCGGCTCGCTTGGAGCGGCCGCGGCCTTCGGCAGGCTCGCGTTCCGGCAACAGCACGGCGACACGGAAAAGCGGGTCGTGATGAGGCCCCGTACGCTCGACTTCGCGATACGACGGCGTCGGAAGGCCGCGCGCCTGCGCCCATTCCTGCAATACGGTCTTGGGGTCGCGAAGCGGCCGGGCCGGCTTTCGCATCCGGTCGGCCCAATAGCGTTCCACGAAGGCCTTGGCGGCCTGATAGCCGCCATCGAGGAACACCGCGCCTATCAGCGACTCGCATACATCGGCGAGGATCGCGATGCGGGTACGACCACCGGCGCGAACTTCGGAAGCGCCAAGCCGCACCGACGTCCCAAGATCAATCGCGCGTGCCACCTCGGCGCAGGATTCGCGCCGCACCAGATCGGCAAGCCGCCGCGACAATTCACCCTCCTCCGCCTTCGGAAAGGCGGCGAACAGCATTTCGGAGACCGCAAGCCCGAGCACATGGTCGCCGAGAAATTCAAGCCGTTGATAACTGCCGATGCGGCCCTGCCCCTTCAGGGCGGAGATATGCGTAAGCGCTCGCTCCAGCAATTCGGCGTCGTTAAAGCGATAATCGATGGTGGTTTCGAGCGCGGAGGCAGGCGGCACCTTGCGGCGGGGCTTGCGCGGCTTGTCGGCAGCGGTCTTCGGCTTTGCGGGTTCGGCCGTCCGCTTCGCGCGCGATGGCGCTTGCGAATTCCCGCCCTCCGCCTTGCGGCTCATCTGACGATCTTGAACAGCCGGTTCCACCGGATCGACCAGGGCCAGCGCCAGAACTGCCAGGCGCGTTCACCCTCGGCAACGGAGAAGAAGATGATCTGCGCGCGGCCGACCAGGTTGGCGAAGGGTACGTAGCCGACCTGACTCAGCACGCGACTGTCGGTGGAATTGTCGCGATTGTCGCCCATCATGAAAAATTGGCCCGGAGGCACGACATATTCCTGCGTGTTGTCGTAGAAGCCGTTGTCCTGCAGATCGAGCGTGGTGTAGCTGACACCATTGGGCAGCGTCTCGCGCCAGCGCTTGACGCGGATGGCCCGGTCGCCTTCCTCAGTCTCAATATAGTCGTCGATGCGCTCGCGCTTTACCGGCTGGCCGTTGATATGGAGCAGACCGTTGATCATTTGGATGCGGTCGCCCGACAGCCCGATCACGCGCTTGATGTAGTCGGTGGAGTCATCCCTCGGCAGACGGAACACCACGACATCGCCACGATCGGGCGGCGACCCGAAGATGCGGCCGGTAAAGATCGGCGGCGAAAACGGCAGCGAATAAGCGCTGTAACCGTAGGAATATTTCGACACAAACAGGTAATCGCCGACCAGCAAGGTCTCCTTCATCGAACCGGAGGGGATGTTGAAGGGCTGGAACAGGAAGGTGCGGATGACCAGTGCGATAATCAGCGCATGAATGATGACGCGGACGGTCTCGCCGAAGCCGCTTTCCTTCTTCTTGGTGCTGGTCACGCTCATCGGCCTCTGGTCCTGATATGTCGCGCGACCTTGTAGCGGCTGGGGCGCGGCCACGCAATGAAACCCTCATTTGACGTAAAGTTTTGAAATATCTGATGAAATTCCATTTTTATGGCGTGTTATCGCGGGCTTAGAGGCGCCGCGGAGATGATGACAATGGCTTGGGCGAGCGGATATTCGTCGGTCAGGCTAACATCGATTCGGGCCTCGAGGCCTGCCGGTGTGATCTCCTTCAACCGCGCCAGCGCGCCACCCGTCAGTGACATGGTGGGCCGGCCGGAAGGCAAATTCACGACGCCCATGTCGCGGAAAAATACCCCCTTGCGAAATCCGGTACCGAGCGCCTTCGAGCATGCTTCCTTTGCGGCAAATCTCTTGGCGTAAGTATCTATTCGGGTAGCTCGCTGTTCGGCCTTCGCCACTTCTACGGGCGTGAAAATGCGCTGGATGAAGCGGTCGCCGTGCCGCGCCAGCACCTTCTCGATGCGGCGTATATCCACAAGGTCCGAACCCAGCCCGAGGATCATGCGGTTGCGCCTTCGCGGCGGCCGCGATCCATGGCGCCACGCATCGTGCGGATCGCGTTGTCCAGCCCGACAAAGACTGCCTCTCCGATCAGGAAATGACCGATGTTGAGTTCGACGATTTCCGGGAGCGTCGCGATGGTCTCCGCGCTCGCATAATCAAGCCCGTGTCCGGCGTGGACTTCGAGGCCGAGTGCTTTTGCCAGGCTTGCCGCTTTGCGAATGCGCTCGAATTCGCGTGCGGCCAACTCCCGGCGATCGTCCAGGAGTGCGTCGCACCAAGCGCCGGTATGGATTTCGATCACCGGCGTACCGACCGCCTTCGCCGTCTCGATCTGCGCGGGGTCCGCTGCGATGAACAATGACACGCGCATGCCGGCACCGCCGAGGCGTTTCACAGCTTCGCCAATCAGTGACTTCTGGCCAACAACGTCGAGCCCGCCTTCCGTGGTGCGCTCGGCACGCCGCTCAGGAACGAGGCAGGCGGCATGCGGCCGGGTACGGATAGCAATCGCGATCATATCGTCGGTCGCCGCCATCTCGAAATTCAGCGGCTTGTCGATCTCGGCCTTCAATCGCTCAATGTCCTCGTCACGGATATGGCGACGGTCTTCGCGCAGATGCGCGGTGATACCATCAGCGCCGGCCGCGACCGCAAGCTTTGCCGCGCGCACCGGATCGGGATGGCGGCCGCCGCGCGCATTGCGGATGGTCGCAACATGGTCGATGTTCACGCCAAGACGTAAGAAAGGTTCCGCCACGTCGTGTCTCGTCAGCCGTTCACGCGAGCCACGCTCGCGACCATGGGCTTGGCCCGCAATTGCGCGATGATCGCTGTGAGATGCTTGAGGTCGTAAACCTCGAGGTCGATCGTGATGGCGGTGAAATCCGGCGACTGCCGGCTCATGTTGATATTATCGATATTGCCGTCGTTCTCTGCGATCACCTGTGCGACCTGCGCGAGCGAGCCCGGCTCATTCACCGATTGCACCACGATCTGCGCCGGAAAGCGCTGCGGCTCGTGGTCGTCCACGTCCCAGCGGAGATCGAGCCAGGTATCCGGCCGGTCCTCGAAATCCTTCAGGGACGGCGACTGGATCGGATAAATGGTGATGCCCTCGCCCGGCGTCAGGATGCCGACGATGCGGTCGCCCGGAACCGCGCCGCCATTGGGGGCAAAGCGCACCGGCAGATCGCTGTTGATGCCGCGCACCGGGATCGCCCCGGAGCCATCCGCGACCTTGGCCTTTATCGCCTTGGCGCGACCGAGCCCAAACCAGCTTCCATCGCCCTTGGGAGCCGCAAGATTGGCGCGCTCCTCGCGGTAATCCGGATACATGGCGCGAGCTACGTCGGAGGCCTTCATTTCCCCGCGACCCACCGCCGCCATCACCTCCTCGACAGAAACACGTGCCAGCCGTGGCAACGCGCCTGTCAGGGTCTCGTCCGAATATTCCTTCTTCGCCCGCTGGAACAGCCGCTCCACGATGCGGCGCCCAAGACCGGCATATTGGTCGCGCACCGCAACGCGGGTCGCACGCCGGATCGAGGCGCGCGCCTTGCCAGTGACCACGATGGATTCCCAGGCGGCGGGCGGAGCCTTCTGCGCCTTCGAGGTGATGATCTCAACCTCGTCGCCATTTTGTAATTCGGATGCGAGCGGCGCGATCTTGCCGTTGATCTTCGCGCCGACCGCCATGTTGCCGACATCGGTATGGACCGCATAGGCAAAATCGATCGGCGTCGCGTGCCGCGGCAACGCGATCAGCTTGCCCTTCGGCGTGAAGCAGAAAACCTGATCGTGAAACAGTTCGAGCTTGGTGTGTTCGAGGAATTCCTCCGAATTCGAACCTTCCGACAAAAGCTCGATGGTACGCCGTAACCAAGCATACGCGTTGGATTCGCGCGACAGCATTTCCGATGGCGAGACGCTCGCATCCTTGTAGAGCGCATGCGCGGCGATGCCGTATTCGGCGATCTCGTCCATTTCCTGCGTGCGCACCTGTAACTCGACGCGCTGCTTGCCGGGACCGATTACCGTGGTGTGGATCGAGCGATAGTCGTTCTGCTTCGGAGTTGAAATATAGTCCTTGAAGCGACCGGGCACGACCGGCCAGGTGGTGTGCACGACACCGACGGCCTGGTAGCAATCGGCCACCGCATTCACGATCACGCGGAAAGCGAAAATATCCGATAATTGCTCGAAGCCGACAGACTTGCGCTCCATCTTGCGCCAGATCGAATAGGCGCGCTTCTGACGGCCTTTGACCCTGGCGGCGAGACCACGATCGGCAAGCTTGCGCATCAATTGCTGTTCGATGTCGAGGGTCAGATCCTTGTTACGGAGCGCTAGATTGAGCAGCCGCTCGGTTACGACATTGTAGGCATCCGGATAGAGCTGCCGGAACGACAGGTCCTCGAGCTCCTCGCGCATCTCCTGCATACCCATGCGGCCGGCCAGCGGCGCATAGATATCAAGCGTCTCTTCCGCCATCCGTCTGCTCACATCCGGAGTCACGTGATGCAGCGTGCGCATGTTGTGCAGACGGTCAGCGAGCTTCACGAGCAGAACGCGCACATCGTCGGCGATAGCAAGCAGGAGCTTACGCAAATTCTCCGCCTGCTTGGCTTCCTTGGTGACGAGATCGAGCTTCTTCAGCTTGGTCAGGCCCTCGACCAGTACGCCGATCTCCTTGCCGAACAGTTCGTCAATCTCCGCGCGTGTCGCCGGAGTATCCTCGATGGTGTCGTGCAAGAGCGCTGCGGCCACCGTCGCGTCATCGAGCTTGAGGTCGGTCAGGATCGCGGCGACTTCAAGCGGATGCGAAAAATACGGGTCGCCCGAAGCGCGCTTCTGCTCGCCATGCGCCTTCATGGCATACACATAGGCGCGGTTGAGCAGGGCTTCGTCAGTATTCGGATTGTAGCGGCGGACCCTGTCGACCAACTCGTATTGCCGCATCATCTGGGGCTTGGCCCCGCGCGCCGGCTTTTCGACCGGGGTCGGCACTGCAGCCGAAAGGTCCAGCGGCGCGCGGGTGCGCGCCTGATTCTGCATCCTCGGCAATTGCGGGCTCGATCGCGCCATATCCGCTCCGGCCGGCGGAAAAACCACCGCCTTAACCCTGCAATGCTAACACGGTGCGTCGCTTCACCGCCAAGGTTGCGTCACAGGGTTAAGAAACAAAAAGGCCCGGCAGAGCCGGGCCTTCGCTACGCAGACGATAGATCGCCTTATTCCTCTTCCTCGGGCTGGGCCTCGGGGGGGGTGAGACCCTCCAGCCCCTTGAGCAACTCCTCCTCGCTCATGTGTTCCATGGCGACATCGGTATCGTCGGCGTCGACCGAGCCCGACGCCCCGATCAGCGGCGCTTCCGGTTCCGGCTCGTCCACCTCGACATACTTCTGCAGGGAATGGATCAGGTCCTCTTTCAGGTCCTCGGGGGAGATTGTGGTCTCGGCAATCTCGCGAAGTGCAACCACCGGGTTCTTGTCGTTGTCGCGATCGACGGTAATCTGCGAGCCTGAGGAGACCATCCTGGCGCGATGGCTCGCCAGCAGGACGAGTTCGAAGCGATTTTCAACTTTATCGATACAATCTTCGACGGTGACGCGGGCCATTGGCTCGGCACTCCTCAATCATGAGTTTTTCGACTGGAATTAGCGCAGTTGGTACCCACATGCCCCTAAATTCGCAAGAACTAAATTACACTCAGCGCATTAGCTTTTTTGCTTGGACCACACGTCAGACATCTGTAAACGACCCCGCCGGAATCAAACGGGCCATTCTGGCAAATTACTGAAAACGCAGATTTCGCAGGCTCAAAGTCGGCTTTTTCGAGGCAACTGGCCCGCTTTCGCATTCAGCGCATGCGGATGTCGACGCGTAGAGCCTTTAAACGCCTGATGTCGGTAGCGGGGTCAGGCGATCGCCTCGGCCTCCAACAAGAAGGAAATGGAATTGATGACGGGTTCCAACAAAGTCGAGAAAACCGCACTATTCATCGACGGCGCAAATCTCTATGCGACCGCAAAATCATTGGGCTTCGACATCGATTACAAGCGGCTGCTGCGCGAATTTCAGTCGCGCGGCTATTTGCTGCGCGCCTTTTACTACACCGCGGTTATCGAGGATCAGGAATATTCGTCGATCCGGCCGCTGATCGATTGGCTCGACTATAACGGTTACACGGTCGTGACCAAGGCGACCAAGGAATTCGTGGATCAGACGGGTCGGCGAAAGGTCAAGGGCAACATGGATATCGAGCTTGCCGTCGATGCCATGGAGCTGGCGGGCTCGATCGACCACATGGTTCTGTTTTCCGGTGACGGCGATTTCCGTTCGCTGATCGAGGCGGTGCAGCGCCGTGGCGTGCGCGTGACTGTAGTGTCGACCATGACCTCGCAGCCGCCGATGGTTGCCGACGAATTGCGCCGCCAAGCCGACGAGTTCATCGACATTGTGCAACTTCAAAGCAAAATCGGCCGAGACCCGACCGAACGCCCGGTTCGCGAGCCGCGCGAAGGCGGCCGTGAACCACGCCCGCACACTCCGCAATTCCTGCAGCGCCCGGCCGCGCAACGTGCAAATGTCGGCCACGATGGCGACGATTTCGACGACTGAGGATTCGAGGAAGACCAAGGCCGGCCCCGCCTTCCTTCGCGACAGCGGAAAGCCCGGGCGCGATTGCGCGCTCTGCCCGCGCCTAGCGGCTTTTCGCGAGGTGTGCCGACAGCGCGAACCGGGGTGGTTCAACGCGCCAGTCGCATCTTTTGGTCCGAAATCAGCCGGTCTTCTTATCGTCGGGCTTGCCCCCGGTCTGCAGGGCGCGAACCGCACCGGCCGACCCTTTACCGGCGACTATGCCGGCGACCTCCTGTTTCCGACGCTGATCGAGTTTGGTTTCGCACGCGGGCGATTCGAAGCGCGGGTGGACGACAGCCTGGAGTTGATCGAAGCGCGGATCACGAACGCAGTACGCTGCCTTCCGCCCGAGAACAAGCCGACACCGGCGGAGATCGCCACCTGCCGCAGCTTTCTCGAAGCCACCATCGCCGAAATGACAGAGTTGCGCGCGATCGTGGCGCTAGGCCGCATCGCACATGATGCGGTTGTGACCGCACTCGGAAAAAAGAAATCGGCGGTGAAATTCGGGCATGGAATGCGCAGCGACCACGGCCACATCGCGCTTTTCGACAGCTACCACTGTTCGCGTTACAACACCAATACCGGCGTGCTTACGCCGGAGATGTTTCGAAACGTATTCGCCGCTGTACGAACGCATCTCGACGCCGCTTCCTAGATCACCATGATTTTGGATTGAACCGATTCAAAATTATAAACATGATCGATTCTAATCATTTAGAGCATGATGTCGTTCGAAAAGCGCTTCACACTTTTCGGCATCATGCGCTAAGTGGCGCTTGCCTCGTCGCACCGGCGCACCAATTTCTCGATTTTGACCAGGGTCGTTTCGTCATCGAGCAAAGGCGCGTGGCCCTGATCCGGCACCTCTACCACCTCGAGATCGGAGCGCCGCGTGCGCATCGCTACAACTGTGTCGAGCGAAAGAAGGTCCGACAACAATCCCCGGATAACCATCACGGGAACGCGTGGCAGCGCATCGAACTGCGCCCAGAGCGGCGGCGGCAATGTGTCGGGCGTCACCGCTTGAAGAGTGTTGCCAAGCTTTGGATCATAGCGCGCGGTTAGGATGCCGCCGTCTTCTATCCAGCTTCGCTGCGCCCAGGCCAGCCATTGCGCGTCGGTAAGCTTCGGGAATTGTGCACTGAACAGACGGCGGAGCACCGTGACCCCGTCGGCATAGTCGCGCGGACGCGGCGTCCGGCCGACATAGCCCTTGATCCGCAACAGGCCCTTCATTTCGATGATCGGCCCAATGTCGTTCAGCACAGCGCCGGCGATCAGCGATGGACGCGCCGCTGCAAGCAGCATCGTCAGAATGCCGCCGCGCGAGGTTCCGACAAAGATTGCCCGATCGATACCGACCGCAGTAGTGACGGCGATCACGTCGGCAAGTTCGATCCGAGGATCATAATTGCGCCATTCGGGGTCATGCTCGGAGAGGCCACGACCGCGATAGTCGAATGTGTATACGCGCCGCGGACTTGCAGGGTCCGACGCGAAACGGCTCGCCAGCGTCTCAAAATCCGCCTCGGTGCGGGAAAGACCCGGCAGGCAGACGATCGGAAGGCGCGAATTCACCGCGCCGTGTGCCCGCACGTGCAGGGAAAGGCCGTCAGGCGCGGTGACGAACAGGCTATCGGAGCTTGCGGGCCGGGCAATATCGTGCATCGCCCGTTAGCCTACCGATACCGGCGAAGCGACGCTAGTTCGCCGCCATGCCGCGCCGGATATCGGCCTCGATCATCAGCTTCTGCGAACCGCCGAAGCGAACCCGGTATACCTGCATGTTCTCCATCACCCGCTGGACATAGTTGCGGGTCTCAGAGAACGGAATGCGCTCCACCCAGTCGACCGGATCGACCTTCGGGTCGCGCGGATCACCGAAGCGTTCGATCCATTCGCGCACGCGGCCACGACCGGCGTTATAGGCGACGAAAGCAAGGATATAGGAACCCCGATAGGCATCGAGCACGTCGCCGAGCTCGGCCGAACCGATCTGCACGTTATAGACGGGCTCCAGCAGGCGTTTGGCGTCAAAGGCTACCCCGTTCTTCTTGGCGACCAGCTTCGCGGTGGCCGGCATCACCTGCATCAGGCCTTGCGCCTTGGCACTGGATATGGCGCGCGGATTGAAGCCGCTTTCCTGCCGCGCGATAGCGTAGGCGACATGCGGCTCGACATCCTGCTGGCCGATCGGCTTGACGCGCGGCAGGCCGGCGATCGGATAGGCGTAATATTCGAATGGCAGGCCGCGACCGACCGCCGTACGGCCCAGAAGCGCCAGCGTGCGAGCGTCGCCCTTCTGCTCGGCAAGCGCGGCAACGGCCGCAAGCCCTGCCGGGTCGACCGCGCGATCGGCGAGATCGGCGGCTGCCGAGGCAACCAGATCGCGCTCGTCCACGGCATAGAGCATTTCCATTGCGTGGACGATTTCGAGGCGAGCGCCCTGCGGATGCGGCGCTGGCGGGGGTGGCAGACGCAATTCCGCGCCGCCAAGGCGGGCATGCGCCATCTGGCCGTAATAAGTCGTCGAGGCGCGCGCCGCGCGCTCATAGAGGCCGCGGGCTTCGGCATTCTGGCCGAGCGCCTCGGCCGTCCGCGCCTGCCAATAATAGGCACGCGAAAAAGAGGCCGGGTGTTCTGCAACTTGCGCGCAGCGCGCAAAGAGCGGTTTGGCTTCGGCCGGATTGTTCAGGAAACGAAACGCGATCCAGCCGGCGGTGAAGAGCTGCTCGACGCGGCCACCCTCCTTTTCCGGAAGCGCTGCGTCGCGCGCGATCTTGAAGGCGGTCTGAGGGTCGCCGAGATCGAGTAGTTTGCGGGCGAGCAGCCGCCGCTCGGACCACCATTCGTCCGGATCCTGCACTGCAGCCGGCGTGGTTTGTGCCGCCATCATCGCCTTGGCGGCATCCTCGATCTTGTCATTGCGCCGCAGCCATTGTGCACGGCTGAACAGATAGGCCGTATCGTTTCGCACCTCCGCTGGCACGGCGTCGAGCAGCGCCCTGGCCTTGGATGACTTGTCGATCACCGCTTCGGCGGCTTTGACGATCGCGACCTGGGAAGCGCCGAGTTTCTGTGCCGCACGAAGTGCAGCCGCGGTGTCGTCCGCATAGATGCGGCGGTCCATGCGCGCCTTGTGGTCGCCACCCGTCAGCAATGGAGCGAATCCGTCGAGTATCTGCGCTTCCATGTCGGTCGTAAGCGCATCGGTGCGCCAGGTATCGCGCACGAGGCTCTGCGCGGTTGCCCGGTCGCCTTGCGCGATCAGGGCGCGCGCCAGCGCCAGCTTGCCCTTGGAGGTGAGCGGCTTAGTCGTCGCGAAATAGCGGCGCACGACCGTATCGTTGACGCCATTTTGCCAAAGCGCCGCCTCGGCCTTGCGGCGAAACTGGGTGATGTTCGGCCAGCCCGGATTGGCTGCGGCGAAACCGGCATAGCGCTGGAAATCGAAATCCCCGGTTTCGGAGCGCAGCACCATCCATTCGATGAGCTTGGCCGCCACCGGGTCTGTAACAGCGTTGGCGATAGCGGTGGCCTCGTTGCCGCGACCGCGGCGCGCAAGGTCAATCGCTTTTGTCACCGCGGCGAGGTTTTCGGAGGATGGCGCTTCGCCGGGCGCAAGGACGACAGGTATCTGCTGTTGGGGATTGACCGATGCCAAGGCCGGCGCGAAGGC
>Ga0190274_10002427_pt1 | contig 10999 bp, 8 predicted proteins | sample Popmic531T_FD_133002 | JGI IMG/M metagenome (GOLD analysis project Ga0190274, IMG submission 133002) | Populus adjacent soil microbial communities from riparian zone of Yellowstone River, Montana, USA - 531 T | ecosystem: Environmental > Terrestrial > Soil > Riparian zone | place: USA: Montana...
GCCTTACCGATGGATTTCATTTCCTTAGTATTCGCGCGAAAGATAACAACGGGCATTGGTCTCTCTCTGAACGCAGAGTTTTCTTCGTTCGGACGGTAATTGCTGCTTCCCCGCTAAACGCTGCTGAATATTTCTTCGATACCGATCCGGGTGTGGGTAATGCCACAGCACTTTCCGTTACAGGAACCGACTCCATCCTTTTTGCAGGTTTGATTCCTTCTGCTTCACTCGGCACCGGTTTTCATTTCCTGAACGTACGGGCACGAAGCACGAATAACAAATGGAGTATTGTAGAACGAAGAATGTTTTATATACAGGAAGCGCCTCCTGCATCAGCACGTATTGTAGCCGCTGAATACTTCGTCAACATCGATACGGGACTTGGAAATTGCGCACCGATACCGATCCTGGCCGGCGACAGCATTGACTTTACAGGCAACCTGGCACTCAGCGATACTTCACAGGGAAATTACACCTTGTTTATCCGGGTTAAAGATTCGCTGGAGAACTGGAGCGCTTACGAAGCCAGGCCATTTATCATTTCCAACGGTACGGGAATAGGAATGCCCGGATCCGCAGATCAAACCCGGTTGTTTCAGAATTATCCGAACCCGTTCAGCGGCTCTACATCCATTGAGTATTACCTGCATTTGCCGGGGGATGTCATCCTGAGTATTTACGATGCCCTCGGCCGCATTGTTTTTGAAATGCGGAATGAAAATAGCAGCCCTGGAAAACACCTGGTAAAGATCAGCGAGAAAGATTTATCGGTAGGATGTTATGTTTACAGTTTAAAAACCGGTCACTTTATCGATACAAAAAGAATGATGGTTATAAAATGAACGGCCGCGCCAAAACGTAACCTGATTAATAACACAGGTCCTTCAATGCTTAAATGGTATTGAAGGACCTTTTTTAAATATTAGCATGTTCGGGCCTGCTTGAAATAAGAATTCAAACTAATTTTTATATAATATTAATAGCATACTTACGTTTGAATTACTAATCCATGAAGCACACATTCATCTTTTTTTTTCTATTCTGCCTTTCCCCTTTTCGCCTTCATGCCGTACTTGCTGGGAGCTATACCATTGGAGGGATCAATCCAGATTTTGCAACTATCAAAGCAGCGATAGACAATCTAAACAACTCCGGTGTTTCTGCACCCGTCGTTTTTAAGATCAGGGACGGGGTTTATAATGAAAATATCCCGAGAATCTGGTATCGAAATTTCAGCGTCGACAGCATTACTTTTCAATCTGAATCACTTGACTCTTCCGCTGTTATCATCACAAATAATAATATTGCTTCATCCCATACATTTAGCATTACGAGTGGTTATTATTATTTTAAAGCGCTCACAGTTACTAAACCTGCGGGTTGGTCATTCTCTTCAGGAGCCAGCATATTAGGAATCTACAACTGTGCAGTAATGAACGGAATCAGCTCTTATGGGTTTGGTTTAATATTAAAAAACAATCACATCGAAGGGCAAGTGAATCATAGTACTGGCAGAAAAAATCCTGTTATTATACAAGATAACTACATAATCGGCCCACTTACTATTAACAAGAATCCGGACTTTATTTGTCAAAGGAACAGAGTTATCGGGAACATCAACTTAAGCGGGTATGTTGAAAGCAATCATTTCACCTCACAAACAGTAATGTTATCCTATGATTCATGCATTTATAAAAACAATCTTTTCGATTTTGCAGGATTCACCGGGGTTTTTACTATTAGCTTTGCCACTTCTGTTCAACTCATAAACAATGAAATTCATCACCGGATCGTCTTTTCATTCACACACAGCAAAGTAATTGGTAATAAATTTTTTTCTGATTTAATATTAGCTCAATGTGACGACGTTTTGATGATCAATAATTTCTTTTTCAAAAACATCGACTTTGATTCAAACCATAGCACATTTTGTTTCAACAATTGCGTTGCTGATTCAGGAAACTATTTAATAAACCGCGGCAGTTACAACATAATTAAAAACAATAATATGCCATGGGGCTTCTATGGAAATTTAAATTCAACAACATTACATAATAACAATTATCCTGTTTCTTCAAATGGCGCAATGTATGACAGTCATCCATATAGAATTGAAACCCATTATAAAAGCCCAGATGATTTACATTCTACAAATCTGCAATTAGCTGCAAAAGGGATACCACTTTCAGGTTTGCTGTTTGATATAGACAGTGCCATCAGAAACGTCCCGCCTTCCATTGGAGCGAATGAAATTTGCATCGAATCGGACACTATCGCAATCTTTTGCGGAGATTCGGTTTCATTATCCTTATTCTCGATGCCGGCCACAGGTAATTTTTCATGGAATCCTGTTGTCGGTCTAAACAACAGCCGCATTAGTATCCCGACGGTATGCATCCAAACGAGCGCATTATATACAGTGACCGACTCTATTTCAGGATATATGGATTCTGTATTTGTGAAGGTGATCCCATTTTATGTTAGAATAGATCCCATTGACCCGATTCGGATACAGTGCGGAGACCATCTAGTCCTATCAGCAACATATAATGCCGGAGCAATTTATCAATGGCTGCCGACCGATAGCTTGTCTTCACCCGGCACTTATTTTACAGAAGCCTTTCCATCACAATCTACAAATTATCAATTGACTGCTTCCGTTTCCGGTTGCGGAACCAGTATCGATTCAATAAGGGTTCCAGTCGATCCTCGTGCTTCCGCTGTATTTTATTACCTGGACTCATGTCTTACGGTTTCCTTCTTCAACTACTCAACCTGTGCTACTGATTTCTTTTGGGATTTCGGAGATAGCACTTTTTCTATGAATTTAAACCCTCGTCATACCTATGCGATACAAGGCTCTTATCAGGTTTCCTTACGGGCGAGCAATTTCTTCGGCCCAGATTTGATAACAGGGATTATTTATGCTGATTCATGCACCGCAACTTTCCTGGTTGAAAATCATCTGGAGAACCTGAAGTTTTATCCGAATCCAGCTACAAACTTCATCACGATATCTTTTCCGTACCCATTAATTAACGGACATTTAAAAATATTTAATCTCTTGGGCGAATTAGAGCTGGTCTCCCTTTTCGATGAAAAAGAAAAAGTGATAGATGTCTCAACCTTACCAGGCGGTGTTCATATTCTTGAAATATCGGACCATAAGACCCTTACGAGGAAGAAATTTATTAAACAGGAATAATTTCCTATAGTATCGGATTGTTCTTTTTAAGAAGAAAAAGGTTTCTATTTTTGAGCTCCCTGCTAAAGATTCCATTTCCATGAGAACAATAAAATTCTGTTTACTCTTACCTCTGATTTTTTTAACCCACCTGAGTGCCGCACAAAAAGCAGTTATTGCAAGCGCTAAAGCTGCTCCCGCCAGGCCAAAACTGATCGTCGGCATCGTCGTCGACCAGATGCGTTACGACTACCTCTTCAAATACGGAAATAAGTTTTCAGAAAAAGGATTTAAGCGTCTGATGAAAGAAGGGTTCCTTTGCCGCAACGCAAATTATTCCTACGTGCCTACCTATACCGCTCCCGGTCATGCCTGTATTTATACCGGAACTACACCGGCAGTAAACGGCATTGTGAGTAATGAATGGTATGACCGCTATTCCAAATCAGAAGTTTATTGCGTGAGTGACTCCACAGTCTTCCCCGTCGGAACGGATAATGAATCGGGGAAGATGTCGCCGCACCGCATGATGAGCACTACTATTACCGATGAGCTGAGAACGGCATCACATTTCCGTTCGAAAGTAATTGGTATTTCATTAAAGGACCGTGGCTCCATTTTACCGGCAGGCCATACTCCTACTGCAGCCTACTGGCACGATCCATCATCCGATAATTGGGTTAGCTCCAGCTATTACATGGTGGAACTTCCTTCCTGGTTGAAGGCTTACAATGCACGAAAGCGTGCCGATACTTTTTTATCGAAGCCCTGGACTCCCTTATTGCCGATTTCAGCTTACACAGAATCCTCCGCCGACAGTACGGCATACGAAAGTTTATTTCCTGGCGAAACCATGCCCGTCTTTCCACATGACTTGCCGGCAATCCGACCGAAGATGGCCGACCTGATACGCAAGACTCCCTTTGGAAATACATTTACCAGGGAAGCGGCTATGGAAGCTATCAAAGGAGAAAACCTTGGCAAAGGCAATGAAACGGATTTTATCGCCATCAGCTTCTCTTCTACCGATTACGTAGGACATATGTATGGAACGCAAGCCATCGAACTGGAAGATACTTACCTGCGGCTGGACGCCGACCTTGCCGAGTTACTCACCTTCCTCGATTCCTGGACCGGCAAAAACAATACCCTTGTATTTCTCACGGCCGATCACGGCGCTGCAGACAATGTGCTTTTTTCCGAAGACCATGACCTTCCCGGGGGAAACCTGAATTTTACTCCCTGGTCCGATTCCCTGGGTAAATACCTGGAGTCACGATATGGTCCGGGCAAATATATCGTAAACAGTTACAGCACCGGTGTTTACCTGGATCATGCCCTGCTGACAGAAAAAAAAATCGAACGGAATGATATTCAAAATGCCTGCGCCGCTTATCTCTCTGGTATTCCACAGGTGGCGGCAGTCCTCACTGCCGAAGAATTGAAAAAGGAATCGATATGCAACGGTCCCGGCTCATTCATGGAGCGGGGATATTATGATCAACGTTCGCCTGACATTACCATGGTACTGCAACCCGGATGGATGGAATGGTTCAGAACAACAGGAACTACACATGGAAGTCCGTATAGCTACGATACGCATGTGCCGTTGCTGTTTTATGGCTGGAAAATTTCACCCGGATCTACCGCCGATCCCGTTGACATCTGTGATATTGCCCCCACCCTTTCTACGTTGCTGAATATTCCATTTCCCAGTGGTACTATTGGCAAACCCATACGGGCAGTCATGAATGACAACAGGTGATTGGACGAAAGGCGTTCTGCCCAACTTCAACTTTCCATCCTGGCCTGCATCTTTCCAGGTAGCCAGGACCTAATACGCAACACGTGAAGCGAAACTACTTAACTCCCGCCGTCGTCCTATTAGCCTGGGTAAGTCTGCTTACCGATATTGCCAGCGAAATGCTCTATCCAATCATGCCGGTGTATCTGAGCAGCATTGGATTCACAGCTTTATGGATCGGTGTATTGGAGGGATTTGCTGAAGCGGTGGCAGGCTTAAGCAAGGCCTGGTTTGGAAATCTTTCGGATCAATCAGGCCGACGGCAACCTTATATAAGCACCGGTTATTTCCTTAGCGCCATAAGCAAACCGATGATTGTCCTCTTTACCTGGCCGCTGTGGATATTCCTGGCGCGTTGTACCGAGCGTTTGGGAAAAGGAATTCGTACGGGTCCGCGCGATGCCATGTTGGCCGACGAATCGTCGGAGGCCAATCGCGGAAAAGTATTTGGCTTCCACCGCTTCATGGATACACTTGGTGCAGCCATCGGTCCTGCCTGTGCCTTGGTATACCTGCTTTTCTTTCCTGGCGATTACAAAAGCCTTTTCCTGCTTGCCTTCCTTCCGGGCATCGCAGGTGTGTTGCTGACATTTCTTTTGAAAGAGAAAAAAAGACCGGATGCGCATCCTTCCATTCCTAAAAAACCATTCCGCTTTTTTACCTATTGGCGAAATGCCGGAACAGGTTACAGGAAAGTCACAGGCGGCCTACTGGCATTTGCTCTTTTCAACAGTTCGGATGCATTTTTATTACTGATCGCCAAATACAATGGGCTGGACGATACCCACATTATCGGCGCATATATCTTTTACAACATCGTATTTGCCCTGGCATCTTTTCCGGCAGGCATACTGGCCGACAGGATTGGTCCAAGGAAGATGCTCGTAACAGGTATCCTGTTCTTCATCCTTGCTTATGCCTTCATGCCATTTGCAAACACCCTCTTCCGGCTACTGCTCGCCTTCCTGTCCTATGGTGTTTATGCCGCATGCAGCGAAGGCATATCGAAAGCCTGGATCAGTTTGCTTTGCCATAAAGAAGAACGAGCAACTGCCCAGGGCTTTTATGCCGGCAGCCAGAGCATCGCCGCCTTGCTGGCCAGTGTGACAGCCGGGCTACTCTGGATTGAATTTTCACCGCTTGTTGTGTTTGCATTCTCAGCTGTCGGTGCACTGGGTGTGGCCTTGTATTTTTATACGCTCCGGGACGACAAGCGAGTGAATCCATACGTGCAAAACGAATCACTGATTTAACCGAAAACATTATAATATTGTACCCTCTCTGAATACACGTGATGAACACAGCAATCTTGTTAAGCGGAAGTAATATGGGTGATCGCCTGCAGCATTTGAGGACGGCAAAGGAATATTTGTCCAAGGCAGGCTGTGAACTTCAAGCTGAATCTTCCGTTTACGAAACAGCAGCATGGGGAAATCAAATGCAGCCTGCTTTCTTAAACCAGGCCTGGCAAGTAGCCACTGCAAAAGAACCCGTTGATTTATTAGCGGCTCTCCTGGATATTGAAAAATTCATGGGCAGGCGCCGCATGGAGAAATGGGAGTCCCGGATTATTGATATTGACATCCTCTTTTATGAACAGGTCGTATACCGGTCCGAAGAATTGGTGCTTCCTCACCCCCACTTTCACGAAAGAAAATTTGCACTGATGCCCGTGGAGGAAATCCTTCCGCAATGGATGCATCCCGTATTTCACAAAACAGTTGACACCCTGCTTCACGAAGTGAATGACCCGTTGCTGGTAACTAAATATGCAATGAAATGAATTCGCTGCGATACAACTACATCGTAATTGAAGGCAACATCGGCACAGGCAAGACTTCACTTGCTACGCGCCTGGCTGAAGAACATAGTGCAAAGCTTATTCTTGAACGGTTTGCAGACAACCCGTTTTTGCCCAAATTTTATGAAAATCCGCTTCGTTTCGCATTTCCCCTTGAACTCTCGTTTTTGGCCGATAGGTACCAACAGCTTCAGGATGAACTAAGTAAGCCTGATTTATTCAGGCAACAGATCGTAGCCGATTACATGTTAAGTAAATCACTCATATTTGCCGGCATCACTTTGAAGGAGAATGAGTATGACTTGTACCAACGACTTTTTCATATCATCCATCCACATCTGCCCAAGCCTGATTTACTCGTCTATCTTCACAAAGATGTATCTCAGCTTCAACGAAATATATTAAAACGAGGGCGGGAATATGAGCAGAACATTGAAACAGACTATCTGAAAAGCCTTGAAACCGGATATTGGTCGTTTTTTAAGCAACAAATAAACATTCCTATCGTAGTAATTGATTCAGACGACATTGATTTTGTGAATAACCAGCGTGATTATGAGCTTCTGCTTGAAGCAATCAATCAAAATTACGCGGCGGGGCTGCATAGGATAAATGTTAAGTAATTTATCAAGGTATCTGTTTGAAAGCCTTGAAACGGTATTAATTTTGATTGCGAACTAACTTTTAAATATACGCTTTATGAAACGCATTGACGCTATTCTTTTAACACTTATTTGTGTTACCCTGGCCCCTATGCATTCGGCCATGGCACAAGCTGATGTCTCACAACCAGCGGCAAAGAAGAGTCTCCCGAAGACTTCAGATTACAGAAACTGGACAATTGGACTTCACGGAGGACTTACTTACGCTAATACAGACATCCCTACCAGTGATTTCTCCCAGCGTAAACCAGCTTTTGGGGCTCGTCTCACAAAAAACTTTACCCATAACTTCGCCTTACAGGGGAATTTTATTACCGGCAAAATCGCCGGCGAGGACAAGGACTATACTTTTGAAAATACGCTGAATTGGGAGGCCACTTTAAATGCTGTATTTACAATCGGCAACATCACTTTTATCGATAAAACAAACCGGCTAAACCTGTATTTCACTTTTGGCGGTGGTTGGCTGGATTTTGGTGATGCTGAGGTTACGCATAAGCATGGTACGGATACAGTAGTTCCTCCCACTGGTAAAACAGTTTCCGTGATTGCTTTTGGGGGCGGTATTAAATACCGGCTGAGCGATCGGTTTGAACTCCAGGGTGAATATTCATTTCATACTACCAGTAACGACCTGATGGACGGCTGGCTGGTAAATTTGTCAGAGAATGACGATTACGCCTACTCCAACTTAGGCATAAATTACATCCTTGGCAAACAGGAAAAAGCAATCGAATGGGTCAATCCTTTGTCGACCATGTATGCTGATTTATATGACGTAAAAGACCGTGTGGATCTGATGTCAGGCGACACAGACAAAGACGGCGTAGCCGATATGTTTGACCGTGAACCGGCAACTCCCGAAGGCACCAAGGTATACGGTGACGGAACCTCTGTAGATTCAGACGGTGACGGTGTTCCCGACGCAGGCGACGCCGACCCGTTCTCTTCCAAAGGAGCTAAGGTTGATGCAAACGGAAAAGAAAGTGATGCCGATGGCGATGGCGTACCTGACAGCCGTGATATGGAATCTACCACAGAAAAAGGAATGCTGATTGATGCGCGTGGTATCGGAATCCCTGGCATGAAGACGGAAGGTGGAAAAGTAATCAGCTCATCAAGCACAGCCGACAACGTATACATCCCTTCGATTTACTTCCCGATTAATAGCAAGGTGGTAGGTTCGCCCAATGACCAGGCACTTGCCTCTGTTGCCCTGATACTGAAAAACAATCCGGATATCAAATTAGATGTTGTGGGTCACGCCGATGCCAAAGGTTCGGAACCCTATAACAATAAACTCGCCAGCCAACGCGCGGATGCAGTGAAAAATGCTCTCGTAAAAAGATTTAATGTCGACGCTTCCCGTCTCAGCGTAGTGACAAAAGGCGAAACGGATCCGCTGGGTGTTCAAAAAAATGATTACCACGTGAACCGTCGTGTGGATTTTGTCGTTTCGAAATAGTACCTTTCGTCACAGATGTTGAGGATAACAGGTTTTGTTATCCGGCTACATAAAACAAAAAAGCCCTGTTCGTATTTACCGGACAGGGCTTTTTTTATAGCGTCTTTGCGAACTAATACGGACTATTTCTCCAGGTACATCACTTCTTTCACCGCCTTAACCACGCGAGCCGGGTTGGGAAGATAGGCCTCAATTAACGTAGGCGCATAAGGAAGTGGAACATCACCACCCATCACCCGTGTAACCGGAGCATCGAGGTAATCAAAGGCTCTTTTCTGAACCATAAAAGCTACCTCGGAGGCAATGGATGCCAGCGGCCAGGATTCTTCTACAATGACCAGGCGGTTGGTCTTCTGGACGGAGCCTATAATGGTATTGTAATCTATCGGTCGTACGCTACGCAAGTCAATGACTTCGGCGTTGATGTTTTCTTTTGCCAATTCTTCGGCAGCCTTCAATGCTATCTTCATCATTTTTCCGAAGGATACGATCGTCACATCGGTTCCGGCTTTTTTTATTTCAGCGACTCCGATCGGAATCAGGTATTCGCTCTCGGGCACCATTCCTTTGTCGCCATACATCTGCTCACTCTCCATAAAAATGACGGGGTCATTATCCCGGATGGCTGATTTCAATAATCCTTTGGCATCGGCAGGATTGGACGGTACCACAACCTTCAGGCCTGGACAGTTGGCATACCAGTTTTCAAATGCCTGGGAATGCTGCGAACTTAGCATCCCTGCAGAACCTGTAGGTCCACGGAAAACGATAGGCACCGTGTATTGGCCGCCACTCATGCTCATCATTTTAGCAGCCGAATTGATAACCTGGTCGATGGCAACCAGCGAAAAGTTGAATGTCATAAATTCGATGATGGGCCGCAGACCGTTCATCGCAGCTCCTACGCCAATGCCTGCAAAACCTAATTCCGCAATGGGCGTATCGATAACACGCTTCGCACCAAATTCATCAAGCATGCCCTGGCTAACCTTGTAGGCGCCGTTGTATTCGGCTACTTCTTCACCCATCAGAAAAACACGCTCGTCTCGGCGCATTTCTTCGCTCATGGCTTCCCGAAGCGCTTCACGGAATTGAATTTCTCTCATGCCTGGTTTTGTTATCAATTTTGAAGCGCCAAAAGTAGAAAAATTCGCCATTTAAACCCGCAAGTAGCTGATCTGAGGTTCATATCCTTACTTCTTTTCTTGAAATATCACAATCCTGCACCCTCAGCATGTCTTCCGGCAGCATTTATTCGGCATCATCAGACAGGCTGTCCAAAGCCGTCCTTAATTCACTTTCGGTTTTGGCGTTTTTTTGCTGCCTGGCAACTCCCATGCCTTGCTTGTAAATGACAGCGGCTTCAGAAGTATCGGCCATTCTTTCCAATGCCTTACCCAATTGGTAATACGCTGCCAGAAAAGCCGGATTCAGGCTGACCACTTCTTTGAAATGCTGCACAGCGCCTGCCATATCACCTGTTTCCATCAGTTCCAATGCCAGTGCATAACGTGAAAAATGATCGTGTTCATCTTCCAGCAGATATTGCCTGAGTATTTTAATCCGTTCACTCCGTACGTCGCTCATTATCCTGCTTTTTGTATGATACTTACGATCCTGGAAAACGGATTACAATGGGTAATTTCTTTCGGGCCATATTAATAGCTATCCACCTGCTCCGAGGTTATTTATTTGTGTAAATTCGCCATTCAAAATCTGGTTTTAACCTGGTTGGCAAAAGAATAAACCACTTAATATGAAGATCTTAGTTTGTATAAGCCATGTTCCGGATACGACGGCAAAAATAGCGTTTACTCCCGATAACAAAGAGTTTGTTTCTTCCGGTGTTACCTTCATTATCAATCCATACGATGAAATAGCACTGGCACGTGCTATCGAACTGGCTGAGCCAGCCCAAGGCACCGTAACCGCACTGCACGTTGGCGACGTTTCAACCGAACCGACCTTGCGAAAAGCCCTGGCTATCGGAGCTCATGATGCTGTCCGTATCAATGCGACCCCGCGCGATGGTTTCTTTACAGCCAAACAGATTGCAAATTATGCATCACAACATGCTTACGAC
>Ga0190274_10002428_pt1 | contig 10989 bp, 11 predicted proteins | sample Popmic531T_FD_133002 | JGI IMG/M metagenome (GOLD analysis project Ga0190274, IMG submission 133002) | Populus adjacent soil microbial communities from riparian zone of Yellowstone River, Montana, USA - 531 T | ecosystem: Environmental > Terrestrial > Soil > Riparian zone | place: USA: Montana...
ACTATGAAAACATCCACATTATTCCGATTCGCTTCGATCTCTGTAATTGCAATAGCATTATTTACAGGTTGCAGCTCTAATTCTGAAAAAGAAGCAAAAGCAAAAGAAGAAGTAGAAGAAGCCAAAGGAGAACTTCAGGAAGTGAGACAAGAAGCAAGCGATGATGCGGCGAAAACTGCTACTGCTGAAGAATGGCAGGCTTTCAAAACTGAATCCGAACAAAAAATCCAGGAAAACAACGCCCGAATTGTTGAACTTAAAGAAAAGATGAAAAAGTCAGGCAAAACCATGGATGCTATGTACGAAAAGAAAATTGAAAACCTCCAGGAAAAAAACAACGAGCTGAAAATGAAGCTTGATAATTATGAAAAGGAACAAAGTGACTGGGATTCATTCAAAGCAGAATTCAATCATGATATGGATGAATTAGCTAAAGCCTTCAAGGACCTTACTGTCGACAATAAATAATCGATTTTTACTTCCACCGGAATTGGTGCGGTTCATTCGTATCAATTCCGGTAGTTGTGGAATTAATACAAACACACACATGATCAAACCAAATCCAGGAACGCCGGATGAAAAAATATGGCTCGCACAAAAAGCTAAACTAAAAAAGGCGTTTCCCTTTCTCACCGAAGATGACCTGAAATTTGCAACAGGTAAAAAGGATGTGATGCTGAATCATCTTCAGATTACTTTAGGGAAAACCAAAACAGATCTGGAAGCATTCCTTACAGCTCTTTGAAATAAATCAGGTATCTCTCATTAAAAATGGAGATTCGACTAATAAATCACTAACTCAAAATAACAAAATTCTATGAATAATATTCTATACATAATCGCTGTAATTCTCGTTGTACTTTGGGCAATAGGATACTTCGGCTACGCAGCTGGAAATATCATACACATTCTGCTGGTAATTGCAGTAATAGCAGTCTTACTTAAAGTCATAAGAGGCGACAAAATTCTTTAATCACTATTATTCGAATCATTTAAAAATTAAAACTATGAAATCAGGAAATGTATTATTAGGTGTGTTGGCCGGTGTTGCCGCAGGTGCTTTGCTGGGAATTTTAATGGCTCCGGAAAAAGGCAAAAAAACAAGAAAACAAATTTCAGATCTGGGAGAGGGAGTTGCTGATACCCTGAACAGTAAGCTTGATGAACTAATTGGATCGATAAAATCAAAACTTGAAAACGAGACTAAATCAGTTGAAAGAATCGCTTCAAAGGTTAAAACAATATCTGAAGAAGCCAGAAAGGAAGTGCATAATGCCACAGCATAAAGTCATTGAAATGGATTTAAAATCCGTTGAAACCAAAAATTCTCATTTTGCGAATATTAAAAGCAGGGTTTGCACCTTGCTCGGTCACCGATGGATGTACAAGGATTATAGCAATTTCATGAAGAATAATGGTGAAGAATATCATTTTGCTGCATCCAGGAGTTGCACCCGATGCAAACAACATGCATATTTTGTGGGCAAATGGGAAAATCAGGAAAAATCGAAGTATGATTATGAAAGTGACAGTCATGCGGTTCCTGAAATTGTTATTGATCAAATAAATTACAACTGACAGTGTGTTTTTCTACACTCCCGGAAGACCCGGGAGTGTTTTTTTTAATACTGATTTTTTTATTACTTTAGGGCAATTTCCATGTGTAAATTCTACCCTGATGAATTCAAAATTCCTTTGGCCTGCATTAGCATTGTTAATTGCCTGCAATCCTGCAAAAGAAAAACAGAGTGAAACCATTATAACAGAGAGCACCAACAAAGTTGTATCCGCCACTTTTCAACAAATCATTGATTCCGCCAATGTAGTCGGTTCGATACTTATTTACGATCCGCAAAAGACCACGTATTATTCCAATGATTTAGCAAGGTGTGACTCGGGTTTTTTGCCTGCCTCCACTTTTAAAATTCCAAACTCCATCATCGCACTGGAAACGGGAATTATTTCAAACGATTCCACTATTATAAAATGGGATGGCAAAAAAAGAAGGTTGCCTGCATGGGAAAAAGACCTGACTTTTCATGATGCATTCCATGTTTCATGCGTACCCTGTTACCAGGAAATTGCAAGAAAAGTGGGTGTTCAGCGAATGATACATTTTGTGGACACACTCAAATACGGTCATATGGTATTTGATTCCACCACCATTGATATGTTCTGGCTCGAAGGGGAATCAAAAATAAATCAGTTTGAGCAAATTGATTTCCTTCAAAGATTTTATAATTCAGAATTGCCAATTTCTCAAAATACAACCGTTATTATGAAACGATTGATGGTGATTGATGAAAATGCCGATTATAAATTAAGCGGTAAAACCGGATGGGCTATTCGAAATGAATTGAATTACGGTTGGTTTGTGGGGTACTTTGAAAAAGGAAATGAAGTTTATTACATCGCGACCAATATTGAACCTAATACTTCTTTCAACATGGATTTATTTCCGAAAATCAGGAATGAGATTTCGGTGGCGGCTTTTAAATCTATAGTGCACTAGTTGCGTCTGGTGGAGTGATTGGTGGAGAGACTTGCTGGAGGGATTGGTGGAGAAACTGATTTAACACGCCTGCCTGCCGTATATTTACTAAAAAGCCAATTGGAAATCTAAATTTTCAGTTTTCAAAAAAAGACTAATGGAAAAATACAGCAGGCAGGGAGGTACGGAGAACCACGGAGGACCACAGAGAAAAAAATTAAGCCACATTGAAATATGAAATAATTCAATGTGGCTTTAAAGGGGGGAGTAATTAAAACTTCACTTGCGCTCGCAACGTGAATACATTATCAGTCAGATCCTGAGTGTAGCTGGAAAGGTTTTTACTTATTTCGTTTGTGACCATATCGTAATATGCAGTGATTTTCACATTGGAGTCGATGTTATAGATTGCACCAAATCCCCATGTATCTACTTTCAAATCGGTGGCAGTAGTTGCTTTTGCAGTTCCTGTAACAGATTTACCAATATCATCACCTTCCACATCAGTGTTAGGATCGTAATAATCGTATTTCACAACTACAGCGAATGGCGATTTCATAATTGTTTGCACAAAGTAAAAATAGGCACCACTGAAATTACGTGCAAACACATCTTTTGAAATTGCGGTTTTGTCATTCGGGCTCTTTGCACTGGAAGAATTTGCCGGTTGCTCCCCTGTGATATATTCACCTCTCAAAGTTGTAGTACCACCTTTCCAGTTCATTGAAATCTGAGCATCGGCGCCATAATATTTACGTGTGGTAAAATCACGGGTGTTGATGGAAACACTGCCATTATCTTCTGCTTTTGTATCAAGAATAAAACCTTTTGTTCCTGCTGCATCGGTTCCATATTTATAAGTAGAAACAGAATCGATACGGAAACCACCATCGTAATAAGAGATACCCAAGCCATATTTAAACTTTTCTGATTTGGTAGTGCGTTCCATCCCCAAACGGGTTGAAAAATCTTTTTTCTTATCAAAGTCCGATACATCGCCTCCTGATGAAGGAGAACCGTTACCGTTAAAAAATCCTGCCTGCCATTTCAACCAGTTCCACTTCGAACCTTTTGGTCCCTGTAAAGTAAGCATGGCTCCCACTTCACCTTCATTAGGGAAATGCAGTTGCGACATTCTTCCTCGCTCTGGCGACTCCATCAAGCCGGAAGAATATGGAACTTCAAATCCAAATGGGTTGTCAAACATTCCTATGTGTAACGAAACCCATCCGCTCCAGGGATCTGTGATTTTAGCATACGCTTCCTTCAAAGCAAATCCCCTTTCGCTTGCGTCCAGTTGAAGTACGTATTGAGAAACAGAAATCCCTTTATCGTTTGCAGGCGCGGTATAAGCAACCTTCAACCTGCCCCTGCGGACCATGAATCGTTTGTCGACCCCGGGCGCAAAATTGCCACCTGCGAAGGATGCTTGTCCCGCCGAATCAGCAATCTGAAACTGGGCCTGAACATATCCTGAAACCTTAATCCTTTTAAGCACACCCAGGTCCTTTTTTAAGGTGTTAACCTGGTTCGACAAGGTATCAACCGACACCGGCTGTTTCTCCTGTGACAGAGCCAATAAAGGCATAAATAACAGGGCAATAAGTGCAACAATCGTAGCTTTTGTCATATTTCTTAAATTAGATGCGCAAATAACTTAAGGTAATGTTATTCATAATCAGGTGAAATGTTATGAAATTGTTAATTGGAGGGCATAAAAAAGACCGGAAACGAGTTTGATCTCATGCCGGTCTTGATTTGCATTTCAGGATGGGGTTATTCTTCTTTTGGAACTTCCATTTTGCTTTTCAGTTTGCTGATTTCAGCTTTGGCCTGGTTGATTTTTTCCTCAAATTCACTCTTGAGTTTATCGGCATTTTTTGATTTCGCAAAGAAACCGATATTATTCTCCCAGATCTGAACATCATTTTTCAGCTCCGCTATTTTATTCTGAAGTGTACGGCGTTCGTCGTCACCTTTGCGTGGTCCGTCGTGGTGTTTCACATAATCAGACTTCTGCACATACCTGTTTTTTGGACGATCACCGGAGGTAGCTTTCAATTTATCAAAATGTCCATCGATAACAGTTTTATACCTGTTGTTGATTTCTTCTTTTTGTTTCATTGGCACCATTCCCATTTCCGACCAGCGGCGCTGGAATGCTTTCAACTCTTCAAAGCTGGCATTGCTATCTTCACCGGGAACAAATTTTTCAATCTCTTCAATCAAAGCAGTTTTTTTGATGAGGTTTTCATCATGCTCTTTATCCATTGAGGAGAAGTGCTCCGACTTATGAGCAAAAAACGCGTCACATGCAGTACGGAAACGTTTCCATATTTTTTCAGAATGTTTCTCACCTACAGGACCGGTTTTTTTCCATTCCTGTTGTAAGCGAATGAGCTCTGCAGTAGTTGCTTTCCAGTCGTTGCTGTTTTGTAACGCTTCGGCCTGTATGCAGAGTTCGGTTTTCATCTGCATGTTGGAAGCATACTCTTGCTTGCGCTTGTGATAAAAATCGTTCTTAGCTTTATAAAACGCGTCACAAGCCGATTTAAATCTGTTCCAGATTTCATCATTTACCTTTTTATCCGCAGGACCAATTTTTTTCCAGGCTAACTGAATCTCACCGATTTTCGCGGTAGCATCCTGCCAGTCTTTGTGTTTCCATGATTCTTCGGTTTTGATAGCTTCCACGCCATCGCACAAAAGTTTTTTATCTTCTAAATTTTTTGCACGTTGTACGGATGCCTGGTCGAGATATTCCTTATGGCGCTCGAACAATTTATCGCAGGTAGCTTTAAATCGATCCCAGATTTCATTTTTCTTGTCTCTTGGAACCGGACCTGTTTCGCGCCATTTATCCTGAATCTGGTGGAGTTTGCGGAATGCGTTGGTGAGTGAAGTTTCCATCAGCAACTCATCAGCCTGTTCACACAAATGCAGTTTTGCATCAAGGTTACGACGCTGATCAAGATCCTGAAGTTCACGATTGATTTTTATGAAATCATAAAATTTGTCAATCAAAAATTTATAGGTCAGCTGAAGGTCTTTCACATTCGCGGAAGGAACAGGACCAACTGCACGCCATTTCGCCTGCAATTCATGAAAACGCTCGAAAGCCTTATTCATGTTATCCTCGTTCTGGATCAGATCCTTCAGAAGATTTAATATATCGTTTTTAGCAACGAGATTTTCCTGACGTTGTTTCTCAAGTCGTTCGTTGTATTCAATACGTTTCTTGTTGAATTTTTTTATTGCCTGGTGAAAACGTTCTTCCAGCGGATCGGTTGCTGGGGCAAAGTCATCTTTGCTGCTTCCATCTTCAATAAACTTTTCACGAGCTACTTCTGAAGCAGCCGCGAAAATATTTGAAAGGTAATTCCGGATGTTGGCGATGCGGGTTTTAAAACGTGGCACTTCCACTTCCGCAACATATTTTTCCAGCAATGCTACCAGATCTTCGATCGAGTATGTGGAATAATCTTCTTCTACTAATTCTGTTTCCGCCTCTTCATGAGCCTCATCGGCAATCACTACTGTTTCGGATTCTAAAAACTGTTCTTCTGAAACCGGGACAGGTTTTACTGCTTCAGCAACATCTTCATTCTGCGCTACGGCAGTTTCAGATGTTGTTTCAATTAATGTTTCGGTTTCAGTTTCAGATGGGGTTACTTCTGCTACTGTGTTTTGCGGGAGGGCAGCATCATTTCCGTTTTCAATCGGATCCTGAGCTTTGTTTTCGTCATTCATGCTGATAAGATAGTAGGGAACACAAGGGGTTGATTAATACAACGTAAAATAAAGATTTATAATACGTTCAGTCAGATTCAGGCAGTGCCTTTCACGTGTAGTTAACTTTCCGGTTGGTGTATTCTAGAGGTTTTTTAAGTTAGTGATATTACAAATTTAGGGATAAAAGGAATAATATTGTTATTTTTTAAATTAATTATAATAAAGACTACAAATTACCCTTCGACAGGCTCAGGGCAAGCGAATTTTTACAAATATTACAAATATAAATATTCGATTTTTCGTAATAAATCTACATTATCTCAATGATAAGAATTTTCTAAAAAATGATTGCAAAACACCCTACAAAGTTTGGCATGGCTAATCCGTATATCCGTAAAAATTCGTAATATGCGCCGTACTGAGCTTGTCGAAGTGTAGCCTTTATAGGATGAATCTCCAGCCATCAAAAAAATCCGTATATCCGTAAAAATTCGTAATACGTAGCCTTTATTGGATAATGCTATTGGAACAACAATTACACAGTCATAATTTCCTTTTCCTTCACATCAAGATGCTTATCGATTTTAGAGATAAAGCCATCAGTGGCGTGTTGAATTTTTGTTTCTGAATCTTTGGAAACATCTTCAGGCAATCCTTTTTTAACTTCTTTTTTCACGTGCTCAATAGCATCGCGACGAAGATTTCTAATAGTAACTTTTGCGTGCTCTCCTTCGGAACGTGTTTTTTTCACAAGTTCCTTGCGGCGTTCTTCCGTCAATGGCGGCACAATAATGCGGATGATGGTTCCGTCATTCTGTGGATTGAATCCCAGGTTGGCAGCCTGAACAGCTTTTTCAATTGGACCCAGCATACCTTTTTCCCAGGGTTGAATCACAATGGTTCTTGAATCGGGAGTGTTCACACTCGCAACCTGCCCTAAAGGGGTAGCAGATCCGTAATAATCTACGTGTATGTTGTCAAGCATCGAAGGATTGGCTTTACCGGCTCTTATTTTTGCCAGTTCCGACTCCAAATGGTCGATTGCTTTTTCCATGTGTGACTGAACGTCACTGATGATTTTCTTTATCTCGTCTGTCATAACCGGAATAATTTCAAATTAGATTCACAAATGTTATTTCACTTTTACTAATGTACCAACTTTTTCGCCACTCACCACTTTCATAAGGTTGCCTTTTTTATTCATATCAAAAACTATGATGGGCAAATTATTTTCCTGGCAAAGTGTGAAAGCGGTCATGTCCATCACTTTCAAATCGCGATTGTACACTTCCTCAAAAGTAATCTGATCAAACTTTTTCGCCTTCTTGTCTTTCTCAGGATCCGCGGTATAAATTCCATCCACACGGGTACCTTTCAGAATCACATCAGCTTCGATTTCAATTGCACGAAGTGATGCTGCCGTATCGGTGGTGAAATATGGATTTCCTGTACCGGCACCAAAAATAACTACACGTCCTTTTTCCAGGTGGCGTACTGCACGGCGACGAATAAAAGGCTCACAGATGGCTTCCATTTTAATTGCAGACTGAAGACGGGTAAATACACCAAAACCTTCCAAAGCGGCTTGTAAGGCCATGCTATTGATGACAGTGGCCAGCATTCCCATGTAGTCACCCTGCACTCTGTCCATTCCGCCTTCAGCAGCTTGAAGCCCTCTGAAAATGTTTCCTCCTCCAATCACAATTGCAACCTCAACCCCCATATCAATCACCGCCTTAATCTCCTTCGAGTACTGAACCAGCACTTCGTTGTCGATTCCGAACTGGTTTTTCCCCATAAGGGATTCGCCACTCAGTTTAAGAAGGATCCGTTTGTAACGTAATTTAGAAGTTTTCGGTTTGGGCATATAGCTGATTGCCGGCAGGGATATACCTGTTAGCAGGGCAAAAATAGGAAACCGCAGCCGATTGGCATACGATTATTGTTGCCTTTTTTCAGAGTTCTGCTTCCACCACATTCCGGGTGATGTCGGCGAGGGTTTCGCTTTTGCGGATGAGTTGCGCCTTACCATTCAAAATTAGCACTTCAGCAGGGCGCGGACGAGCGTTGTAATTGTTGCTCATGGAATACCCATAGGCACCGGCGTTGCAAATAGCAAGAATATCACCTTCACGCACTTCGGTCAATTTCCGGTCCCAGCCGAATGTATCGGTTTCACAAATGTACCCTACAATGGTATAAATTCTTGGGTTGCCGGTTGGGTTGGATATGTTTACGATGTGGTGGTACGCGTCATAAAACATGGGACGTATCAGGTGGTTTTGTCCGGATCCGACTCCCGCAAAAACGGTGGAAGTGGTTTGCTTCACCACATTGACTGAAACCAGCAGGTAACCCGATTCGCTCACCAGGAATTTTCCTGGCTCAAACCAGAGGTCCAGGCGTCTTCCGTATTCAGCACAAAAAGCATCAAACTGTTCGGAAATAGCTTTCCCGAGTTCCATGATATCGGTGGTCACATCGCCTTCTTTGTAAGCTACTTTAAACCCGCTGCCAAAATCAATAAATTCAAGATCCTTGAATTGAAGTGCGGTTTCGAGAAGTAATTCCGCACCCTGCACAAATACTCCTGCGTCGAGGATGTCGGAACCGGTGTGCATATGCAGACCATTCACTTTAATATTTTCTTTCTCCACAATGCGCAACACGTGACGCAACTGGTGAATTGAAATTCCGAATTTGCTGTCGATGTGACCGGTTTGAATATGCGTATTTCCACCACCCACAATATGCGGGTTGATGCGAATGCAACATGGAACAGTGTTCTGGTAATGATGTCCGAAATGTTCCAGCATGGAGATGCTGTCGATGTTCACCTGCACTCCTGCTTCCACACCTTTTTTAATTTCATCAAACGATACGCAATTTGGAGTAAACAAAATTTCATCGGGCCGGAAACCGCAATCCAGCCCAAGCTGTACTTCGTGAATGGAAACGGCATCAAGGCCTGCTCCCTGTTTGCGAAGCAATTTTAAAATATTAGGATTGTTGAGTGATTTTAACGCGTACTTAATCTTCACATGATCACCAGGGAAAGCGGATTTCAGTTTTTTATACTGCTCAATTATTTTGTTTCCGTCGTACACATAAACGGGAGCGCCAAATTCCGCTGCAACTGCCGCGAGTGAAACACCTCCCGGTGCTGCATTAAATCCTGAGTAATTCATGTTTTAGTTTGTTGTGATTAGAAGTGCGAAAGTATCAAAATTTGTTATTGGTCATTTGTCATTGGTACGCGGTGCTGAGCATGTTGAATGGTCATCGGCGGTCCCTGAGCTTGTCGAAGGGTCATCGGTCATCGCTGACTGAACGCAATGCCCAAATGAAAATCATTCTCGATTGAGCATATAAAAAAAACCGCTCTACCAGAGGTAGAACGGTTTTTCAAATTTTATATAAATTCAGATTAACCTATTTGTGCCCTGCGGAATACTGTAACAGTAAGTCCCTTTTCAGTTTTATCAAGATACTGACGGATGTCAAGCTTATCTTCTTTAATGAACTGCTGGTTCAATAAGGTATTTTCTTTGTAGAATTTATTCAGTTTACCCTGAGCGATTTTCTCAAGCATTTCTTCAGGTTTTCCTTCAGCACGAGCTTGTTCTTTACCTACTTCAATTTCACGCTCAAGTGTTTTAGAATCTACGTCACCTTTGTCGATAGCAACAGGATTCATTGCAGCAATCTGCATTGCCACATCTTTACCTGTTTCAGCAGGAGCAGTAGCTGATGACAAACCAACCATTGATACTACTTTATTGCCCGGGTGGATATAGATAACCACTTTAGGAGCTTCGATTACTTCGAAAGAAGTGATGTCGATTTTCTCACCGATTTTACCGATGATATCAAACAACTTATCACTCACTGTATGGTCACCCATTTTCAATGCTTTCAAAGCATCGATTGATGCAACATTGTTTGTGATTGCTGTAGCGAGAAGATCATCCGCAAACTTTACGAAATCAGCACTCTTTGCAACGAAATCAGTTTCACAGCTAAGACCGATCAAAAAACCTTTTGTTCCTGCATCGTTAGTTTTAGCGATAATATAACCTTCTTTAGCTTCACGGTCAGCACGGTTAGCTGCTACCTTTTGTCCTGTTTTACGCAGGTAATCAATTGCTTTTTCAAAATCACCTTCTGCTTCCATGAGGGCTTTTTTACAGTCCATCATACCGGCTCCGGTTTGCAACCTGAGTTTATTTACATCAGCTGCTGAAATTGTTATAGTTGACATTTTATTCTTCCTTTCTTTAAATTAATTACTTTTTTCTTGGGGCTGTGGTAGGTTTCCTTGGGCGGGAAGCAGTTGGCTTTCCAGCTTTAGGAGAATCTTTTGAACCCTCTTCTTCTTCACCATCAGCTGACATATCAAATTTCTTTTTGTCTGCTGCTTCTTCTTCAGCGGCCACTTCTTTCTCGCGCTCGCTTTCTTTGTCAATTTTACGTTCCGACAAACCTTCTTCAATTGCTTTGATCATAACATCCATGATCAGGGAAATTGATTTGGTTGCGTCATCGTTAGCCGGGATCGGGAAATCGATGGTTGAAGGATCGGTATTGGTATCGCAGATTGCGATTGTAGGAATGCTCAGTTTACGTGCTTCGCTTACTGCGATGTGTTCTTTCACTGTATCCACGATGAACAAGGCGGCTGGAAGACGAGTAAGATCAGCGATTGAACCGATCAGTTTTTCCATCTTAGCTTTCTGACGGCTGATCTGAAGTTTCTCTTTTTTAGA
>Ga0190274_10002429_pt1 | contig 10987 bp, 10 predicted proteins | sample Popmic531T_FD_133002 | JGI IMG/M metagenome (GOLD analysis project Ga0190274, IMG submission 133002) | Populus adjacent soil microbial communities from riparian zone of Yellowstone River, Montana, USA - 531 T | ecosystem: Environmental > Terrestrial > Soil > Riparian zone | place: USA: Montana...
CGCGTCATCGTAGAGCAGCGTAATCGGCAGCGCTTCAGCCGCCGGCGTGGCCGGACGCGTCTCGGGCAGGCGCACGTCCACCCGAAGGCCCTCCCACACGGCCAGCGCCGGCTTGGCGCGACCCTCCGAGAGCGTGACGAAGCCGTCGCGAATCAGCGACTGAATCTGCGAACGTGACAGGTCCGTGAGATGAGTGTGAATGAACAGATCGAGCCGCGTGCCCTCGTCCCGTGCCGTCACGGTGAGCGCAGCAGGCCGCGGCGAGCCGGCGGCCGACATGGTCAGCGGGTGGCGGTTGCGCGCCGCAGCCGAAGCAGCATCACGATGGCCGTGGGTACCACGAGGAGCGACACGAACTGCGACGTCGACATCCCGGCCATCGTCCCGCGATTGTCGCCGCGATAGATTTCGACGATGAACCGCGAGATCGCATACAGCAGCATGTAGAGCCAGAACGTGCGTCCGGCGAAGGGTTTGCCGCGGCGCTCGAACACCAGCAGGAAAATGAGGATCAGGAGTTCGGCGCCTGCGTCGTAGAGCTGGGTCGGGTGCAGCGGCTCGCCGAGCGGGGTGCCCGCGTTTGCGGCCGCCGCCGGGCTGGTGAACGTGACTCCCCACGGCGCATCGGTCGGCCGGCCGTAGCAGCACCCGGCCATCAGGCAGCCGAGCCGGCCAATGACGTGCCCGAGCGCAATGCCGGGTGCGTACACGTCCGCCACGCCCCACACGGGAAGCTTGTAGCGGCGCACGAGCAGCAGGCCCACCGCAGTCGCGAGAATCAGGCCGCCATAGAACACGCCGCCCGCGCGCACCAGCGACAGCATTTCGCGCGGCTGGCTGCGGAAGTAGTCGAAGTCCACGGCCACCAGCATCAGCTTGGCGCCCACGAGCGCGGCAATGATCAGGTAGATGCCGAGATCCATCACGCGCGCGCCGTCCAGGCCTATGCGTCGTGCGCGGACCACGGCGAGTTGCAGGCCGGACAGATATGCGGCCGCCAGCAGCACGCCGTAGGAGTAGACCGGCCAGTTGCCGATCTCAAACAGGATTGGATGCATGCGGTTTCACCAGCAGCAGATCGACGAAGACGAGCACCGCGCCGATCGAAATCGACGCGTCCGCCACATTGAATGCCCAGAAGTGCCAGTCACCCCAGTACACGTCGATGAAGTCGAGGACGTAGCCCGCGTAGACGCGATCGATGAGGTTGCCGATCGCGCCGCCGAGGATCATCGACAGGCCAATCCGCGCCAGTTTCTCGTCGGGGCGGATGTGGCGTGCGTAGTACGCGATACCGGCCAGCGCGGCGGAGGCGAGCGCGGTGGTCAGCACCCACTTGTTCTGCAGGTCCAGCGAGTTCAGCAGGCCGAAGGCCACGCCTTCGTTGCGCACGTGCACGAAGTCGAGCAGTCCGTTGATGATCGGACGCGTGTCGTAGAGCGGCACGGCGGCTCGCAGCAGCGCCTTGGTGATCTGATCGACCACGATCAGAACTGCCACAAGCGACCAGTACAGACCGGGCCCCCGGGCAGGAGCCGCGACGGGCACGGTATCGGCCGGGGTCAGCGGCTCCGGCTGCAGCAGCGGTTCGGCCGGCGGCGTCGTCGTATCCACCGGCGGGGTGGCTTCTGCCGGATCCACCACCAGTTCGCCGGGCTCCAGGGAAGTGTCGTCAGCCGGATGTGCCAACGGCGGCTCCCACGGCATCCACGCATCGCGAACACAGGCCGGCGTACGGGCCGTCGGCCTCCAAGTCAGAAACGTAGCGCCAGCACCGGGCGCACTTGTCGCCGGCGGCCGGCTTGACCTCGACGTCAGCGGAGTTACCGGCGCCCTGGCGGACGTCCGCTGCCGACGTGATGAACAGCATCGGCAGGTCAGGCCGGTATTTTTCCAGCAGCTGAAGCTGCGCCGCGGAAGATGCGGACACGGTGACCTGTGCCGAAAGCGCATTGCCAATCGTCTTGGCCTGCCGGGCGACTTCGAGCGCCGCGTTCACCGAGCCGCGCACTTCGAGCAGGCTGGCCCACTCAGCCTCGAGCGCCTCATCGCGCCAGCTCGCGGCATCCGCCGGAAACAGCGCCAGATGCACCGAGGCCTCACGGCTGCCGGGCAGCCGCGCCCAGATTTCGTCGGCGGTGATGGACAAGATCGGCGCGATGAGCCGCGCCAGCCCGTCTGCGACGACGTACACCGCGGTTTGCGCCGAACGCCGTTCCAGCGAGCGCGCGCCGAACGTGTAGAGGCGATCCTTCGACACGTCCAAATAGAACGCGCTCAGGTCCACGGTCACGAACGCATTGACCGCGTGGAAAATCGACTGGAAGTCGTACGCGTCGTACGCCTGCCGGACCTCCGCCGCCACCTTCGCGTAGGTCGAGAGCGCATATCGATCCACGGCCAGCATCTGCTCGCGCCCGATCCGGTCGGTGGCCGGATCGAAGTCATACAGGTTCGACAGCAGATACCGGAACGTGTTTCGGATTTTCCGATAGGCCTCGATCGTTCGTGCCAGCACTTCCTTGCCGAGGCGGACTTCGTCGCGGTAGTCGACCATCGACACCCAGAGGCGCAGCACCTCCGCGCCGCTGTCTTTCATGACCTGCTGCGGCGACACGACGTTACCGAGCGACTTGGACATCTTGCGGCCGTGCAGGTCGACAACGAAGCCGTGGGTGAGCACGGCCTTGTACGGCGCCTTGCCGCGCGTTCCGACGCCCACGAGCAGCGAGGACTGGAACCAGCCGCGATACTGGTCCGTGCCCTCCAGGTAGAGATCCGCGGGCCAGCGGAGCGCCGGGCGCTTGGCCAGCACCGCCTCATGGCTCGAGCCCGAGTCGAACCACACGTCCAAGATGTCGCGCTCCCGTTCGAACGACGTGCTGCCGCACGTGCACGTGAGCCCCGCCGGGACAAACGTCTCGAGTGGCATCTCGTACCATGCGTCGGCGTTGTGCTGCTCGAATACCTGTGCAGCCTGCTCGACGATTTCCGGGGTGAGCACCGACACGCCGCACTGCGTGCAGGAGAGCGCGGGAATCGGCACACCCCAGGCGCGCTGCCGGGAAATGCACCAGTCGGGCCGTGTCGTGAACATCCCGGTCATCCGCTCGCGTCCCCATTCGGGGATCCAGCGAACGGCGCCGGCCTCTGCCACCGCGCTCTCGCGGAGGCCGTCCATGCTGATGAACCACTGCGGTGTGGCCAGGAAGATCACGGGCTGATGACAGCGCCAGCAATGCGGGTACGAATGCTCGAAATCCGTGCGGAACCACAGCCGGCCGCGTTCCTGCAGCGCCGCTTCCACCGCGGGGTTGGCCTCGAACACCTTCAGGCCGCCCACCACGCCCACATCGTCGTTGAACCGGCCGTTGCGGCCGATCGGCGCGTAGATCTCCAGCCCGTACTTCGTGCCCGACACGAAGTCGTCGGCGCCGTGGCCTGGTGCGGTGTGCACGGCGCCCGTGCCCTGATCGAGCGTGACGTACTCGGCCAGCAGCCCGAGCGAGTCGCGCTCGTAGAGCGGATGCCGGAACTTGATCTGCTCCAGTGCGGCGCCCTTGAAGGTTGCGACCTTCGCGCCAAGCGCGCGCCCGGTCGCTTCGGCCACGCGGCCCGCCAGCGCCTCGGCCAGAATCACGACGCGGCCGTCGACTTCGAACGCGCCGTAGTCAAAGTCCGGATGAAACGCGATGCCCAGGTTCGACGGAATCGTCCACGGCGTTGTCGTCCAGATCAGTACCGTGACGGTACGGCCCGCGAGCGCCGGCAGGCGCCGGGCGAGCGTCCCGTTGTCGTTGTCTGACAGCGGAAACTCGACATAGATCGACGGCGACTTGTGCGTTTCGTACTCGACCTCGGCTTCCGCGAGGGCGGTGCGATCGCGCAGGCACCAGTACACGGGCTTCTTGCCCTTGTAGACGAGCCCGCGCGTCACGAACTGGCCCAGCGCGCGGACGATGGCGGCCTGATAGGCCGGCTTCATCGTGAGATACGGGTCGGCCCAATCGCCGAGGATGCCCAGGCGCTTGAAGTCCTCGCGCTGCGACTCCACGAACTTCTCGGCAAACGCACGGCAGGCGCGGCGGAACTCGGCTGGCGCGCGGTCCTTGTCGGGCGCGCTCTTGTCCTTCTCCACGTTCAGCTCGATCGGCAGGCCGTGGCAATCCCAGCCCGGGACGTACGGGGCGTTCATGCCCGCCATCGACCGCGACTTGATCACGAGATCCTTCAGGATCTTGTTGAGCGCATGACCGATGTGGATGTCGCCGTTGGCGTAGGGAGGGCCGTCGTGCATCACGAACAGCGGCGCCTGTTTGCGCGTTTCGCGCAGCTGGGCGTACAGCCCGGACGCATCCCATCGGGCGATCGCGGCGGGTTCGCTCGCCGGCAGGTTCGCCTTCATCGGAAAATCCGTGCGAGGCAGATTCAGCGTGTCTTTCCAGTCAGTCATGGCAGCGCGCGGGGCGGCAGAACCCTCATTCTATAATCTGGCTGGTGCCGCGCACGGCCGCCGTCTTCTTCGACGTTGATTTCACCCTGATTCATCCCGGTCCAAGGTTCCAGGCCGAGGGGTATCAGGCCAGCTGTGCGCAGTACGGAATTACCGTAGACCCCGGCGCCTTCGATCGGGCCGTCGCCGCCGCCGCCCCAATTCTGGATTCCGAGGACCGCCTGTACGAAGATGCCCTCTTCGTCCGATACACCGCTCGGATCATCGAGTTGATGGGCGGCAGTGGATCGCACGTGGAAACGGTGGCTTGCGAGATTTACAAGGACTGGGCCGAGCACCAGCACTTTGACCTGTACGACGACGTGCCCGAGGCGTTACGGACGCTCAAGGACAGCGGGTTTCGACTGGGTCTGATCTCGAATTCGCACCGGCCCCTGGCCTCGTTTCAGTCCCATTTCGAGCTGGAAGGCCTGATTTCAGTAACGGTATCGTCGTCCGACCACGGCTTCATGAAGCCGCATCCGAGCATCTTTCGCGCCGCGCTGGAGCTGATGCAGGTGGCGCCCGACGAGGCCGTGATGGTGGGCGACAGCCTGGCCCACGATGTGGCCGGTGCGCGCCAGGCCGGCATGAGGGGCATCCTCCTGTCGCGGCAAAAGTCGTACGTGCCTGACGATCCCACGGTCCCGGTGATCAGGTCGCTTTCCGAGCTCCACGGACTACTCACCCCTCATGGCTGAACCGAGCGGCGTCCAGCTGAACGATCTGCGCACGCTCGAGGAGTGCCAGGAGCTCGTCCGCCTGCAGAAGGCGATTTGGGGGGAGGACGGCGAAACGGTGCCGGCCACCACGCTGATGGTGTCCGCCAGACGCGGCGGCATTCTGATCGGCGCCCAGGTCGGCAGCAGGACCGTTGGGCTGCTGTGGTCCGTGCCGGGTCTTCGTCATGGCATTCGCACGCACTGGTCCCACCTTCTCGGCGTACTGCCGGAGTTTCGTAGCCAGGGCATCGCCGAGCGGCTCAAGGCCGCCCAGCGTAACCGGGTGATGGCGCAGGACGTGGATCTGGTGGAGTGGGCGTTCGATCCGCTGCTGGCTCCGGCCGCGCACCTGAACCTGCACGTGCTTGGCGGCGTGGGCGCGAACTACGGGGCCGACATGTACGGCACGCTGCCCGGCGAGTTTTGCGGCGGCACGCCAACCGATCGGCTGCTGGTGGAATGGCAGCTGCGCGCGGCGCACGTGAAGCGCCGGCTCGCACTTCGCGACTCGAAGGAGCCCGTCATCGCCCGCAGCAACGAGATCCTGACCGCACCGGTTCTGATTCAAACGAAGATAGACGGCGACTGGGTGCGCTTTACCGGGTCCAGCCCGATTCCCGACCAGCGCCGGGCGATCGTGCCCATCCCACCGCACTTCCTGGAGATGCAGCAACTGGCCACCGACCTGGCGCTCGAATGGCGTCTCGGTTTACGCGAGGTCATGACAGCGGCCTTCACGAACGACTACCGGGTGGTGGACTTCTTCATCGACCGGCAGGCGGGCGGGGGCGCTTACCTGCTCAGTAAGTAGCAACTCAAACCGCAATCCTCAAGTTGTTAGTTGCCAGGTGTGAGTTGTTATCCAGGCGGCCATGTCATCGTCCTGCCGCCGAGCACGTGCAAGTGAATGTGGAACACCGCCTGGCCCGCATCCGAATTGCAATTGAACACGGTCCGGTACCCGCTGGCGGCGAAGCCGCGCTCGGACGCGATTGCCGCGGCGCGGCGGACCATTGCGCCAACCACCGTGTCGTGATTCGCGCCGAGGTCGTTCAGCGTCGCCACGTGCACGCGCGGGACGATGAGCACGTGCATCGGGGCCTGCGGATTGATGTCGTTGAAGGCTACCAGTGTGTCGTCTTCGTAGGCCTTTGTGGCGGGAATTTCGCCCGCGATGATGCGGCAGAACAGGCAAGTTGAAGCGGACATGGTCCGCATTATGGCGGACGCGGCACCGCAGCGCTCGGTGTATGCTCGTTCCGCCAAGCCGCCACAGGACTGACGATGTTGAGGGTACCCGCCGTGCGCGTTGTGTGCGCTTCCACGCTGGCGCTGGTTGCAGGCGGGGTTCTGTTCGCCCGCCAGCCGGCGCAGCAACGGCCTGCGCCCTCGTTCAGGTCGTCCACCGATCTCGTGTCGGTCGAAGTGCGAGTCGTGGACCGCCAGCGGAGACCGATCACGGGACTCAGCGCGGCTGATTTCTCCATTTCCGAAAACGGCAAGCCGCAGGTCATCCAGCACTTCGTTCCCATCACGCTGACCGCGCAACCGCCCAGCCGGTTCGAGCCGCTCGTCGAACGCGTAGGAACGAGGCCGGCCGACAAGCCGTCCACACGGCGCGTGTTCCTGATTCTGCTCGGGCGCGGCGAGCTACAGGCGCCGTCGAGGGGCGTGGACGGGATGCTGCATCTCGTCCGCAACCTGCTGCCTCAGGACCTGGTGGCGGTGGTCGCCTGGAATCGGGCGACAGACTTCACGACCAACCACGCTCAGGTGGTGGCGTTGCTCGAACGCTACAAGACGGAACATCTGGGGATCGAACGGCAGCTCCTCGATCACTTCAGCGGTCTCCGTGCGGTCTACGGCAGTCGTGACATGCCGGCCTCGCTGCAGGCCGATATCGATCGGATGCTGTACGACGAGGCACTCCCGTCCATGCAGACGGTACTTTCAGCATCGCCCGACCAGATGCTGCGCGTCGGGCGAGGGGTTCGCGACGAACTCGATCTGGCGCTCGGTACACCGTCGTTCGACGTCTCCCGGCGGGCGGCTGCTCAACAGATCGGGATGTCGCTCGACGACTACGCCGCCAATCGGGTGGCTTCGCTGCAGGACCTGGCACGTATCCACGCGATGCTCGCGTACCTCCGGCACGTCGACGGTGAGAAGCACCTGGTCTACGTGTCGCCGTCGGGACTGGCGCTCCCGAGTGCAGACGACGACAAGGATTTGGCGCGGGTGGCGCAGGATGCGCGCGTCGTGTTCGACATTTTCCATACCGGCGGCGTCTCCGCCGACGCCAGGAGCTATGGCGGCATCGGCAGCATCAACCCTCGTTACGCTGACGCCAACAAAAGCGATTTGGGCTATCTCGGCGCGGTTAGCCGCGATCTCATGAGTGGCGGCGGTCTTGGCGGCGCGTGGGCGATCTCCTCGTCGCAGAACCTCGCCGAGCTGACCGGCGGCCAGTACACGGGCGTGAACTACGGGGAGAAGTTCGCCGACTGGATCAATGGCGCGACGCGGACGTCGTATCAGCTGGGGTACTACTCGACGGATCCGAAGCTCGACGGAAAGCACCGAAAGGTCGACGTCAGCGTGAAAGGCCGCGGCCTCGAACCGTTGTACAGGCATGGCTACTACGCGCGAGAAACGCCCGCCATGCTTGACCGCGCCGACATGATGGCGCAGAGCCGGATCGAGGCTGCACTGCGCTACGCAGAGCCCGTGAGCGACCTCCAGGTCGCCGCGACGGCGCTCGCCGCCAAGTCCAGGAATGGCGGCAGCGAAATGCGCGTCCAGATCACACTGAACCCGGAGGGCGTTCAGTTCGCCCGTGAGATGGGGAGAAACGTGGCCGCGCTTGACGTGGGCGTTTTCTGCGTCGACGAGAAGCGGCTGATGGTCGGTCAGTTGTGGAAGCGCGTCACCCTGCGCCTGAGTGAAGCTGAGTACTCCAGCTTCCGGCAGCTGGGCATGGGCTTCACCGTCATCGTGCCGATACGGCGCAGCGCCCGCGACATCAAGATTGCTGTCTACGACGGTCTGGCCGATCGAGTGGGCACGGCCGTGACCAAACCAAAAAAGTAGGGCCGCCGGTCAGGATTGCGGCGGCCGAACTGCGACCGCAATCCTCGGGATGCCCTGCAGGTCCGGGCGAATCGTGATGAGCCGCAGGCCGGCCCCTGCGACGAGAGCGGCGACAGCTTCGGCCTGTCCCGCGCCGATTTCCATGATGAGCGCACCGCCGGGCTTCAGGGCCGCCCTTGCCTCCGGCAGCAGGTCGCGAATCACACCCAGGCCGTCTTCACCCGCAAACAGCGCCTGCGCCGGCTCGAAGTCGCGCACATCGGGAGACAGCGACTCGCGATCGCGTTCCGGCACGTAGGGTGGATTGGTCACGATGAGATCGAGCGGCGGCAGGCCGCTGGGAACGAGTGACGCCTCGACGAACTCCGCGCGATGCGCGCCGAGCCGCTGAGCGTTCTGGGCGGCAATCGACAGTGCATCTTGCGACACGTCGGTGGCGATGACACGCGCGGCGGGATGCTCGAGCGCCAGCGTAATGGCCAGGCAGCCGCTGCCGGTGCCGATGTCGAGGATCACGGGCGTGCCGGACCCGTGCGCCGCCGGCAAGCCTGCTGGAATCGCCTCGATGATGCCTTCCGTTTCGGGCCGGGGAATCAGCACCGCCCGCGTCACCATGAACTCCCGGCCGTAGAACTCGCGGACGCCGGTGATGTAGGCCACGGGCTCGTGGGTCATGCGCCGCAGCACGAGCCGCTGCAGCGACTCGGCGAACCCGGTGGGGGATGGGGCGCCGGCGTTCGTGACCCAGTCGGCCATCGTCCAGCCCAGCACGTGGCGCGCGAGAACGGAGACGTCGCGCCGCGCGTCTTCCGGCGCGAATCCCCGCGCGACGAGCGCCTGTGCCGCGTGATCCGCGATCACGCGAACGGTCACTCGTCCTCGTCCTCGTCGGCTGGCGGCGGCGCGGCCTCGGTGGCCTGTTGCAGCTTGTCGGAGTCGAATCGCGTCTGGGCGGTTGCAATCAGTTCGTCGAGGTCGCCATCGAGGGCATAGGCCAGCTGGTGCATCGTGAAGCCGATGCGGTGGTCGGTGATCCGGTTTTCCTTGAAGTTGTAGGTGCGGATCTTTTCAGAGCGATCGCCGCTGCCCACCTGTCCGCGACGTTCTTTCGCGATGGCGTCCTGCACCTTGCGCATTTCGATCTCGTAGAGACGCGAGCGCAGCACCTTCATGGCCTTTGCGCGGTTCTTGATCTGCGACTTCTCGTCCTGCTGCGACACCACGAGGCCCGTCGGCAAGTGCGTGATCCGCACGGCCGAATACGTGGTGTTGACGCTCTGGCCGCCTGGTCCGCTCGAACAGAACGTGTCCACGCGCAGGTCCTTTGGATCGATCTGGACGTCCACTTCCTCGGCTTCTGGCAGCACGGCGACGGTGGCGGTGGACGTATGGATGCGGCCGCTCGCTTCGGTCGCGGGCACCCGCTGCACGCGGTGCACGCCGCTCTCGTGCTTCAACTGCCGGTACACGAGCTTCCCTTCGATCGTGGCGATCACTTCCTTGACGCCGCCCACGCCCGTGTCGCTGAGGTTCATCACCTCGACCTTCCACCCCCGGCGTTCAGCGTAGCGGGAGTACATGCGGAACAACTCGGCGGCGAACAGGCCGGCCTCGTCGCCGCCCGTGCCGGCGCGGATTTCCATCACCACGTTGCGGTTGTCGTTCGGGTCCTTGGGAACGAGCAGCGCCTTCAGCTCCTCTTCAATCGCCTCGATCTGCGGTTCCAGCCGCGCGATCTCGTCGTCGGCCAGCGCCTTCATCTCGGCGTCACCAGACGCAGTCATTTCCCGAGCCTCGGCCAGCTCGGTGGAGAGCTGGGTGTGGCGGCGATAGCCCTCCACGAGCGGCTCCAACTCCGCCATTTCGATCGTGTGCTTGCGGTAGGTGGGTGGATCGGCCTGGACGGCGGCCTCGCCCACGAGCCCCAGCAGTGTCTCGTAGCGCGCGGTCGTCGACTTCAGTTTGTCGTGAACCTGAGGTGTCATGAAATCGTTCGATTAGCCGCCGGAAACCGGCGGAAGAAACGCGATGGCGTCCTTGTCGGCGACAGGCGACGTCATTCTCGCAAAGTCTTCGTTCCTGGCGCACGAGACGGCGGAAGAAAAATCCGCCAGCGCCGGGTACTGCGCGATTGCGGCCTGCCACACGGTCTGGATGGTGGCACCGGCCGGCACGTCGCACCCGAATTCCGAGGCGCCCGCCAACTCGCGCAACCGCGCGAACAACAGCACGTTTACGCGCATGCCGCTTCCTTCGCTCGCCGGCGCGCGACCTCGTCTTCGGCATCGGCGGTGGCCCCTTCCACCCACGCATCGCCGCTGTCGAAGAATTCGTGCTTCCACACGGGTGCGATCTGCTTCACACGCTCGATGGCGTAACGGCAGACCTGAAACGACTCCGCTCGATGCGCCGATGCGGAAACGATCACCACGCTGGCCTCGCCAATTTCCAGCCGGCCCACGCGATGGTGGATGGCCACGAGCGTGTGAGGCCATTCTTCCTGGATTTCCGCCTCAATCTTCGCAAATGCCTTCAGCGCCAGCGGCACGAACGCTTCGTATTCCAGGTGGCGCACGCGGCGCTGCTTGTGCGTGGCCCGCACCACGCCGACGAAGGCGTTCAAGGCGCCGCAGCCCTCACCGATGCGCTGCGCCTCCTGCACCAGCCCGGCGGCAACCCTATC
>Ga0190274_10002430_pt1 | contig 10982 bp, 10 predicted proteins | sample Popmic531T_FD_133002 | JGI IMG/M metagenome (GOLD analysis project Ga0190274, IMG submission 133002) | Populus adjacent soil microbial communities from riparian zone of Yellowstone River, Montana, USA - 531 T | ecosystem: Environmental > Terrestrial > Soil > Riparian zone | place: USA: Montana...
CGCTATTCGTCTCCGCGACCCGGCGCGAATGCGGCCGGCTTAGCAGCGGGCCTACGGTTTCCAAAATCGGCATCGCAGTCTCCTTATATGCTCGTATTGAGCATAATTGGGGACGAAAACATCCGGTTTTCACCGGCCCTCCGTCCCGGAGCCGTCGCAACGACGGTTGCTCGAGCTCCTTATCCTCATTCCGAGCAAATATATAGCACCTCGGCTCGCGTTTCGCCAGTCCCCGTTTCGACGAGCCATGCGCCGCATGGATCGAAGCCATCACGAAGTTTCGTTTTGGCGGCTGGCGGCCAATGACTATGGTCGCGGCGCTGCGCCGCCCCTGCGTGGCGCTGGCCGGAGAAACCGATGTCGACCGCGACTGCGCCTTCCAAGCTCGTGAGCTGGCGCACGCCGGCGGTGTTGATCGCATGCGGTTGCGTGATCGCGGTCATCAGCTTCGGGCCGCGCTCGACGCTGGGCTTCTTCTTAACTCCGCTGTCGAACGCCAACGGCTGGGGCCGCGACGTCTTCGGTCTCGCGCTGGCGATCCAGAACCTGCTGTGGGGCCTAGGCCAGCCGTTCGCCGGCGCGATCGCCGACAAGTACGGCGCGCCTCGCGTGCTGAGCGCCGGCGCGATCCTCTACGCCGCCGGCATCTATCTGATGGCGCAATCCAACTCGCCCGGCATGCTTTATATTTCGGCTGGCGTGCTGATCGGCTTCGGCCTGTCCGGCTGCGCGATGCCGGCGATCATCGGTGCGCTCGGCAAGCTGGTGCCGGAGAGTTGGCGCTCGTTTGCCTTTGGCGCTGGAACGGCGGCCGGCTCGTTCGGGCAGTTCCTTTATTCACCGATCGCCGTGAGCTTGATGGACAGCTACGGCTGGCAGACCACACTGTTGGTCTTCTCCTGTGTGCTGCTTCTCATTGTGCCGCTGTCGATGACGCTGATGGCGCCCCGTGGCGCGCAGCCCTCGCGCGCCACGGGGCCTTCGCAGTCGATACGGCAGGCGCTTTCCGAGGCGTTCCGTCATCGCTCGTATGTCCTGCTGGTACTCGGTTTCTTCACCTGCGGCTTCCAGCTCGCGTTCGTCACGGTGCATCTGCCGTCCTATCTGGTCGACCGCGGGCTTTCGACCCAGATCGGCGGCTGGACGCTCGCGGTTATCGGCCTGTTCAACATCATCGGCTCGCTTGGCTCGGGCTATCTCGGCAACCTGATGCCCAAGCGCTACATCCTGTCGTTCATCTATTTCGGCCGCGCCTTGGCGGTGGTGGTGTTCATCTCGCTGCCGGCGAGCCCCACCGCCACGCTGATCTTCGGCGCGGTAACGGGCCTGCTCTGGCTCTCCACCGTGCCGCCGACGTCCGGACTGGTCGCGCTGATGTTCGGCACCAAGTGGCTCACCATGCTGTTCGGCTTTGCCTTCTTCAGCCACCAGGTCGGCGGCTTCCTCGGCGTCTGGCTCGGCGGCCTTCTGTTCGAGGCGACCGGCTCCTATGATGTCGTGTGGTGGCTCTCGGTGTTCTTCGGGGTGGCGTCTGCCGTGATCAATTTGCCGATTGTCGAGAAGCCGGTAGCGCGTCCGATGCCGGCTGCAGCATGAGTGTGGTACGCGCGAACTGGCGTACCCCGGCTGTCATCCTGATCTGCGGCTGCCTGATCGGAATGATCGGCTTCGGCCCGCGCTCGGCGCTAGGCTTTTTCCTCACTCCAATGTCGACGGCGTATGGCTGGAGCCGCGACGTATTCTCGCTCGCACTTGCGCTCCAGATGCTCTTGTGGGGCGCGGGGGTGCCGTTTACCGGCGCGATCGCCGATCGTTTCGGGTCGATCCAGGTGTTGTGCGTAGGCACGCTGCTCTACGCCGCCGGCCTGGCGCTAATGGCCTATTCGACTACGCCCCTTGCGCTCCACATCACGGCGGGCGGGATGATCGGCTTCGGCCTCGCAGGTTCATCGTTCACGCTCGTGATCGGCGCATTCGGCAAGCTGTTGCCGGAGCACCTGCGCTCGTTCGGTTTCGGCGCTGGCACGGCAGCGGGTTCGTTCGGCCAGTTTCTGTTCTCGCCGCTTGCCGTCGGCCTGATCGACCAATTCGGATGGCAATACACGCTGCTGATTTTCAGCGGGATCGTGCTGCTGATCCTGCCGCTGTCGCTTGCGCTCGCTGCGCCGCAGACGGTTGTGCCGGCGCCCGGCGCGCCGCCTCCGCAGTCGGTGGTGCAGGCGCTCGCCGAGGCGTTCGGTCACAAGAGTTACGTGCTGCTGGTGATTGGCTTCTTCACTTGCGGTTTTCAACTGTTTTTTATCACCGTTCATCTGCCAGCCTACCTGGTCGATCGAGGGCTGCCCGCCGAAATCGGCGGCTGGACGTTGGCCATCATCGGGCTTGCCAACATCGTGGGTTCGCTACTCGCGGGCTGGCTCTCTAATCTGACGCAAAAGCGCTACGTACTGGCCGCGATCTATTTCGGCCGCTCGATTGCCATCGCCGTCTTCATTTTGCTGCCGCCTTCGTCGGCCGCGACGCTGATCTTTGGCGCGGTTATCGGCCTGCTCTGGCTGTCGACCATCCCGCCGACGTCTGGCTTGGTGGCGATCATGTTCGGCACCCGCTGGCTCACCATGCTGTTCGGCTTTGCCTTCTTCAGCCACCAGGTCGGCGGCTTCCTCGGCGTCTGGCTCGGCGGCGTGCTGTTCGAGCAGACCGGTTCCTACGACGTCATCTGGTGGGGATCAGTCATCCTGGGGGTTGCTTCGGCCATCATCAATCTGCCGATCGTCGAAACGCCGGTCGCGCGCCCCGCTGCCGCGGCGGCCTGAAGCGCACAAATCTGCGGCGTTCACGACCCAAATGATCTAGCTTTATGCCGCAGCGAGACTGTTCGCGGAGGGGACGTGGCAAAATTCAAGGCAATCGTCATCGAGAAGGCCGACAAGGGTCAGACCGTCGGGCTCACTGAGTTCGACGACAACAATCTCATGGACGGCGACGTCACTGTGGCAGTGCATTGGTCGACCGTGAACTACAAGGACGGACTTGCGATCACCGGCCGCGCGCCGGTGGTGCGCCGCTTTCCGATGATCCCCGGCATCGACTTCGCCGGGGAGGTGGAGGCGTCCTCGAGTCCGGAATGGCACGCCGGCGACCGGGTGATCCTCAACGGCTGGGGCGTCGGCGAGACACATCTCGGCGCTTATGGCGAAAGGGCGCGGGTTAAGGGCCAGTGGCTGGTGCGGCTGCCCGAGCGGATGACACTGCGTGACGCCATGGCGGTCGGCACCGCGGGCTACACCGCAATGCTTGCGGTGATGGCGCTGGAGCGCCTTGGTCTCAAGCCGGACAGCGGGGCTGTGCTGGTGACCGGCGCGGCCGGCGGGGTCGGGTCGGTCGCGGTCACACTGCTGGCCAAGCTCGGCTACCAGGTGATCGCTTCGACCGGGCGGCCGCAGGAGGCCGCTTACCTCAAGCAGCTCGGCGCCGCTGAGGTGATCGACCGCGGGGAGCTCGCCGGGGCCCCTAAGTCGCTGGCCAAGGAACGCTGGGCCGGGTGCGTCGATTCCGTCGGCTCGACCACCCTCGCCAACGCGCTGTCCATGACGAAATACGGTGGAGCGGTCGCCGCCTGCGGCCTGGCGGGCGGTATGGATCTGCCGTCGAGCGTGGCACCGTTCATTTTGCGCGGGGTGTCACTTCTCGGCATCGACTCCGTGCAATGCCCGCAAAAGCTGCGGCAGGAGGCCTGGAGGCGCTTGGATTCGGACCTCGATCGCGGCAAACTGGAAGCGATGACCTCGCAGATTGGGCTGCCGGACGTCATCGAAACCGCGGGAACCATCCTCGAAGGCAAGGTCAGGGGCCGGATCGTGGTCAAGATTCGGTAGCGGCGTTCAGGAATTGTCTACCATCGTGGGGCATGATCGGCGCGAGGGTATGGTAACCGAACGGTTAACGGCGCTGTCGCGTGCGTGGCGTTCTGAAAGTGGAGTGGGGCATGTGGGGGAAGTTTGTCGGTTTCGCCACCGTTCTGGCGGCCTTGGTGAGTGCTGCACCGGCAGCGGCTGAAAATATCAACGCCGATGAGGCTCGCCGCTTCATCGCCGGCCGGCAATTCAGCTATCAATGCTTTGAAGGCACTAGCGGCAAGGGCCGCATCAACCCCGACGGATCGGTTGCAGGCTATATCTCGATCCGCGGCACGCAGGCGCCGCGCTTCGTCGTGCTTCCCGCGGGGACGTTGCGGGTGAAGGGCGACCAGTACTGCGCGTCGATGCGCGGCCTGCCGTTCGAGCCGTGCTTCCATCTCGACCGCACCAGTCCGCACACCTTCCGGGGCGCGGTGTCGGGCTTCGGCTTCGCGTATTGCGATTTCAGCCGCCGCAGCGCGCGCGCCGACCTGGCCTCGCCTCCGCCGCTGCGGCTGCGTAATTTCCGCTCGTCGTCCGCCTCGGCTTCGGCGCTCCCTGACGATTGAGTTACTTCTTCGCCGGGAAGATCATGCACGTCGTGGTGGCGTGGGCGTAGAGCGTGCCCTCGCGATTCTTCAGTGTGCCCTCCGACGTTGCGACGGTGCGGCCGCGATGGATGATGCGCCCTTCGGCACGCACCGGCCCAGTGTCCTTGCTCATCGCACGCACGAAATTGAGCTTTAGCTCCAGCGTGGTCCAGGACTCACCCTTCGCCAGGGTGGAGAAGATCGCGCAGCCGAGCGCCGAATCGAGCAGCGACGCGGCAAATCCGCCGTGTACCGTGCCGATCGGATTGTAGAGCCGGAACTCCGGCGTACCTTCGAAGACCGCGCGGCCCTCCGACACGTCGACGATCCGGAAGCCCAGCGTCGCCGCCATCGGCGCCTGCGGAATCTGGCCCGCGACCATCGCCTCGAGGAATTCGAGGCCCGTCTGCGACATGACGGGTTCGGCGGGCACCACGCCGCTCGCCGCCGGTGGGTCGTGCGCCGGTTTGCCGTTCTGGCCTCGGGCGAATGACGCGACGTCTTGCTCCATGCGTTCCGCAAGCCGCACCATCTCCTCGCCGGCGGGGGTGAGCGAATAGCCGGTACGCTCGCGCTTGAAGAGCCGCGAGCCGAGCCGCTGCTCGATCTGGCCGAGGCGGCGGAACGCCGTGGAGTGGTTAATGCCGAGCGCCTGCGCCGCGGCGTTGAGCGAGCCACTGTCGGCGATCGCCTTCACCTGGCGGAAATCGTCCCACGAAAGCATTCGATGTCGCTCCAAACCCGCGTGTTTACCCCGTTCACTAACCAGGAAATCAAAACCGAAGTGGCATGTCGCGGGCAATGATGCAGATTGATTCAACTGCAGCGTAATCACGCGCGTTCGGTTCAGGGGTGTCAATATGGCAAAGCCGGTCCGCAATATTCTGGCGACGTTCGCTGTCGTTTCATCCGCTCTCCTTGCGTCCTGGCCGGCCTCCGCCGAGCGTCCGATCAGCGGCGCCGAGGCGCAACGCCTGCTGTCGGGAAAACAGTTTCTCATTCAGTGCGTCGACGGCACGCAGGGTTACGGCGTGTTCAATCAGCACGGCATCGTCAACGTCGCTTATCGGCGTATGAGCACCCGGAGCGATGCGCCAGACATGCGCGACCGCGCCACGGTGCGCGCGCGCGGCCATGAGATCTGCCTCGCCTGGAAGGAATTCGACGGCGGTGGCGACGGTTGCTATCCGGTCGCCGAAAAGGACACAGGTCATTTCCGGATCGGCAGCGGCCTACGCTGGTGCGAGATCAAGGCGCGGCCCTAAATTCTGGGCAGCAGCATCTCCCTTACGAGGCCGGCGTCACGCCGGCCTCTGCTTTTGGTGGTTGGCGTGGGAACAGCAATCGCTGGTACAGCCAGCCGATGCCCATCAGCACCAGGCCAAGCCCGATGAACGACAGCGCGCGGAAAATCCCCTGCACGCCGGCGAGGTCGTGCAAGAACACCTTGGCGATCGTCAGGATCACGACCGCCGCCGAGGCGAGCCGCGCCGGCTGCGACTTCAGTACGATGCCCACGATCAGCAATGCGACGCCGAAGGCGAGCCACACCGCCGAGTAGGTGTAATCCTCCGCATCGCTCATGATGCCGCCCTTGAGGATGCTGCCCTGGAACAGCGTGCGCACCTCGAGCGTGAGATAGACCAGCATCATCACGATCGAGGTCACGGCGGCCGCGACATAATAGATCTGCGGCCGGCTGGACTTGATGACGCGCGACAGCGCGCCGAGCAGCACGGCCGGGATGCCGTAGCCGAGCAGTATGTAGTTGAAGAACATGCCGCCGACCGCCTGGCCGGTCACCAGCGGATTCTGCGGGAACAGCAGCGCGATGATTCCCATGAGCGCGAGTGCTGCGAAAATACGCGCGCCCCAGTCATGTATGACGCTGTTCACGCGGGCGCGCACGTGCTCCATGCCGATGACCATGGCGAGGCCGGTCGACACCTGCAGGCCGAGTTCGCCGAGGCGGACGCCCGGCTTGTAGATGTCGCCGTCGTTCATCAGATGGCGGATTTCCAGGAAGGCCGTCAGCGCCGTGAACGTGATCGCCGCGGATTCCACCGAGCGGGACGGCAAATCGTCGCCGCGGCGCCGGAGGATGCGGCCGGCAATCCAGAACGAAACGGCAGGCACACCGTAGCCCCAGAGCAGCCAGTTGATGATCGGAGTGGTTCCGACGTCGGAGCCGACGATGCGCGGATCCCAGAAAACGCGAGCCAGGACAAGCACGGCCAGTAGCGCACACAGCTTGCGCAGCATCGGCAGCGGGCGCCGGTCGGCGATCCAGGCGATGCCGGGCACCATCAGCGACAGCCCGACCGTCAGCCAGCCTTTCTCAAGCGCGAAGGTGAGGGTGAGCGCGAGTCCCGCGACCGCGCCGGTCGCGAAGATTGCGCCGGCCTCGGACGTGCCCGGCCGCGGCTCGCGTTTCCAGAGTTGCTCTGTCGCAAACGCGCAGGCTGCGGCCAGCAGCAGAGCCAGGCCGGCAAAGGCGAACGAGCGGTCGAACTGGGTTATGCGGTAATAGACCGCAATCAGCAGGATGACAGACGTTGCGACCGCGACCATCGCCCACAGCATCGAGAACGCTGGTTGCTCCGAGCGTCCCTGCGCGAGATAGCCGGCGCCGCCAAACAGCGCCGCGGTTGCGGCCGCGAACGTCGCATGCAGGGCGATTCCCGTGAGCTTGACGTCGAACACGTTGGACCATGGCCCGCGCGGGACCATTTGTATGAACCACCAGTTCAGCACCCAGTGTCCGATCAGCAGCACACCGAAGATGGCCGCGACTGGCACAACGAGCAGCGCGGCCTCGCTTCGCCACGCGATGGCGACGCTGGCGGCCATGAGCACGAACAGCGTCGCCATCGCGAGCGGCGCATGCACCGTCGCGATCGTGAGCATGTAGGCGCCAAGCAGATACGCGGCGAGAACGCCGCACGACACCGGGTCGATGCGGCCTGGCTCGGCAGGCGGGCCGGCGAACAATCCGGCGACGATGAAATAGGCCGCGAGCGCGAAACCGGCGGCGGCGTAGAAGGCGTGCGCTGACAGCGACCCGTGGCCTGGATCGCCCATGCCGACGAACATCCATAGGATCGATGCCACTGCGGCGGTGATCGCGAGCCATCGCCACATCCGGATGCGCGCCAGCGCATAAGCCGCGGCGGTGACTACCGCGAGATAGATATAGAGCGCCCAGTAGCTCGGCTCCTGCGAGCCCACGAGCAGCGGTGTTACGTAGGCGCCGACCAGCCCCAAGCCGCCGAGCGCGGGGCCATGCCGGAGCGCGGCGGCAAGTGTCGCGAGCGCAACCAGGCCAAGCAGGATGAAGGCCGTGGCCGGCGAGAGAAAATTATAAAGCGCATGCGCGGCCCAGACGTCGGCATAAGCGCAGGTGGTGCCCGCGGCGGTCAGGATGCTCGGGATGTGAGCGGCGGTCGGGATCTTGTCGAGGCCCGAGATGATCTCGCGCCGCCGCGCAAGCTCGCCCAGGCCCACCAGAACGAGCGCGAGGATCGCACCAAAGATGATGCGCAAGCCGGGGCCGAACAGTCCCGCCTCGATGGAGTAGCGGACCAGGAAGATGCCGCCGAGCGCCAGCGCGATGCCTCCGACCCAAACCACCCATTGGGTGCCGAAGCGTTTTTCGAAGTCGCCAAAATCCGGCCTGCCCGACGCCGGCGGCGATGTATCTGCGGGCGGTGCATCGCCCGGCGGTGGCGCGTGCGCGCCGGGCTGCGGCTGCGCAGGCTCGGAGATTGCGGACGGGATCGCTTCGGGAATCGGTTCGTCCGGCGGCTCCGCCATCTTGGGTGGCTCGGCCATTGGTGGCTCGGCCGCCGTGTCAGGCAACGAGTCCGGCAGCTTTGGCACCGGCGTGCTGTAATCCCACACTCGAACATTTTCAGTTTTGGATTTGGCCGGCTGTGATGCTGGCGCACTGTTGTCTGCGCGTGGTGGGGCGCTGTCGACAGGCGCGGTGGCTGCCGGTGCCGGTCCGGCTTCGGGAGTGAGGGCCGCGATCCGCTGCGACATTTCGTCGAGGCGGTCGCTGATACCTGCTAGCGCATTTCGGTAGTCGTGCGCCACATTGAGCCTTTTCAGGACCATCAGCAGCAACACGCCACATCCGATGAGCAGCAGGAATTCCACGGCGGGCCCCCGAAACAGGACGATTATGGTAGCCGCCGGCAAGGAGCGGGGGAATGGCCGCTACGATCTTCCCCCCAGCCGCAATCCGGGGGCCGGGCGCTCCTGCGTGACGTCGCGGCGGAAGCGATACATCGCCGCCGGCCGGCCGCCGGTTGCGGTGGAGGTGTCGCCGGTCGGCTCGACCAGCGCCGCGGTTTCGACCAGCCGCCGGAAATTCTGCTTGTGCAGATGCCGGCCCGAGATCGCTTCCACCGTTCGCTGCAGTTCCGTCAGCGTGAACTCCGCCCGCATCAACTCGAACACCACGGGCCGGTATTTCAACTTGGCGCGCAGCCGCGCGATAGCCGTCGCCAGAATACGGCGGTGGTCGAAGCGCATCGACTCGCCGAGCGGCGCCAACTTGGCGCGCGCCACGGTCTCCCGGCCGTCGCGCCGCGCCTCTTCGACGAGGCCCGCTTCGTAGAGCAGTTCGTAGCGGTCCAGCACCTTCTCCTCGTCCCACGGCGAGCCGCCGACCCCGAAGCAATGTCGCAGCCGCTCGCGCCGGCCGGGCGGGCGGGCCGGATCGTCCTTGCTGCTCTTCGCCCATTGTTCGAGCAGCGGCACGATGGTGTCGAGGATGTCGGGGCGGCCGCCGCGCCAATCTTCCCAAGGGAAGAAGCGGTACCACGGCTCGAAGCCGGCGCCCGCCGCGCGCAGCGCCGCGGCGTTCTGCGATATCCGCGTCAGCGCCAAGTAGCCGATGGAGACGACGTGCGAGCCGGTGTCGCCGGGCTCGGCGTGCCGGCCGCGGTCGCCGAACGTGTAGAGCTGTTCGACGTAGCCGACATTGAGCGCGGTCTGCGCCGACACCCAGGCGCGCAGGCCGATCTCGAAGGTGCGGTGCGCCACTGGATCGAAAATGCCGTAGGGCAGGCCGGCGCGAACTTCGCCCTTGGCGTCGCTTGAGACGAGGGTGTACGGCTCGTCCGCTTCCACCGCCACGATCGCGGCGGTGAGCCCGATCTCGATCGGCGTGTGGGCGCTCGCGGCCATCGGCTACTCGAGATCGAGCCGGAACGGATCGCCTTCGGCGGCGGCGCGGCCGGCGCCGATTGCCTGGATCGCGCCGATCATGCGGCCGTGGCGGCCCAGCAACTGGTCGGCCAGCGTGACGATGCGGATGTTCGGCGTCGCGGTCGCCGAGCCGTGGCGGATCGCCCGCGCGATCGTCGTCTCGTCGCGCTTCGGATTGAGCGCGCAGGCCGCGACGAACGCGCCCGCGGTCGAGCGGCTGATGCCGGCGTAGCAATGGATCACCATCGGCGCCTTGCGGTCCCAGCGCTGGGCGAAGTCGATCAGCCGCAACACATGCTCCTCGCCGGGATGCGTGTAGCCGTCGAGCGGTTCGGTGATGTCGTCCATGCCGAGGATGAGATGATTGGCTTCCTCGACCGTGCTCGGACGCTGCACCCGGTCGACGATGCGCAATAACGTGACGATATGGCGGGCACCGGTTTCGTTGACGGTATCGTGCAGGCGCGCCAGCGAGCAGACGTGGATCATGAATGTCCTTCCAGAATCAAAATGAGATATAGAGCGCCCGCGGGCGCTCCGGAAGCGTCACTCGCGGGTGAGGCTTTCCAGCCGCTCGCGCAGCCGTGTTTCGGCGACTTTCGCGGACCAGGGGGTGAGGTAGTCGCGCTCGACCGCCGGCGACAGCTTGGGCGGCGGGCCGAAGAAGCGTCGCGCCTCGTCTTCCGCGAATCCGGCAAGTCGCGTGGCCTCCAGATAGGCCGCGGCCATGTCGGAGGCCTTGAGCAGGCGGTTGAGCTCGTCGGCGCGCTTCACGGGGAGCCCGAAACGCAAGTGGATCGCGGCCAGGAGCCGGGCCTCGACAGCCTTGTAGGAATCGCCGATCACTGCCTTGAACGGCGAGATCATGTCGCCGATCACGTACTCGGGCGCGTCGTGCAGCAGGATCGCCAGCCGCCGCTTGCGGTCAAGCCGCGGCGAGCGCGCTCGCGCGATCGCCTCGACCAGCAGCGTGTGCTGCGCGACCGAGAAGATGTGCGCGCCGGAGGTCTGGCCGTTCCAGCGCGCAACCCGGGCGAGCCCGTGGACAATGTCCTCGATCTCGACGTCAAGCGGGGAGGGGTCGAGCAGGTCGAGCCGGCGGCCCGACAGCATGCGCTGCCAGGCGCGGGGAGGAGTCGCGGGCTGCCGCTGCGGCCGCACGCTCATTTCTTTTTCTTGGCGCCGAGCGCGCGGCATTCGTCGTGGCGGTGGCACCTGACCAGATGGTCGTTCACCATGCCGACCGCCTGCATGAAGGCATAGACGATGGTCGGCCCGA
>Ga0190274_10002431_pt1 | contig 10978 bp, 12 predicted proteins | sample Popmic531T_FD_133002 | JGI IMG/M metagenome (GOLD analysis project Ga0190274, IMG submission 133002) | Populus adjacent soil microbial communities from riparian zone of Yellowstone River, Montana, USA - 531 T | ecosystem: Environmental > Terrestrial > Soil > Riparian zone | place: USA: Montana...
TATGCCTTTATTACGACGAAGGACAATTTGAAGGATGCTCAAGTCCTGGCTTTCGAGTCCTGTAGAAGCATCGATCATCAGCAGGCATACATCAGATTCTTCAATGGCTTTTACCGTTCTGATCACACTGTAGAATTCAAGATTTTCTTCCACCTGGCTTTTCTTACGCATGCCGGCAGTATCGATAATGATGAAATCTTTTCCAAACTTATTGTACCGGGTATGAGATGAGTCTCTTGTGGTGCCTGCTATCTCGGTTACAATGTGACGGGTCTCGCCAATGAATGCATTGATCAATGAGGATTTGCCCACATTAGGCCTTCCTATCACTGCGATTTTTGGAATTTCATTTGATTTTTCTTCCTCACCATCAAGTGTTAAAGCCATTTCATCAAGCACCTCACCGGTTCCGCTACCTGAAATGGAAGAAAGAAAAAATGTGTGTTCAAAACCAAGAGCATAGAATTCATTCGCAGCCAATGATCTTTCATGGTTGTCAACCTTATTGATCGTAAGCAACACCTTCTTATTTGATTTTCGAAGCATGGCAGCAACCTCCGCATCAAGATCAGTGATCCCCGTCATAACGTCCGTCATGAAAATGATCACAGCTGCTTCGTCAATGGCGATTTCAACCTGTTCCCTGATGGCAGCTTCAAAAAGGTCATCCGAATGTTTGACAAATCCACCGGTATCGATGACCGTAAATGTTTTTCCGTTCCAGAATCCTGTACCATACTGGCGGTCACGGGTCACCCCGCTGACATTGTCTGTGATGGCCTGGCGCTGGCCTACCATCCTGTTGAACAACGTCGATTTTCCTACGTTGGGCCTCCCTACAATCGCTACGATATTTGACATATATTAATTCTGGTAACCAAAAGTTTTTAATGACTGGTCATCATCTCGCCAGTTGTCCTTGACTTTGACAGCGAGGTCTAAAAATACACGCTTATCAAGAAAAGTTTCTATTTCTCCGCGTGCTTCAACACCCAATTGCTTTATGGCTGAGCCACCTTTACCAAGAAGAATGGATTTCTTGCGTTCATCCAATGTATAGATCACAGCTGAAATCCGGGTGATAGGCCCCGATTTGCTATCCCCTTCAGTAAATGATTCGATCCCAATTTCGCAGGTATAAGGTATTTCGTCGCGATACAATTCTAATATTTTACCACGGATGATTTCACTTACAAAAAAACGTTCGGGACGATCAGTCAATTGATCCTTTGGATAGAAAGCCGGACCTTCAGGAATGAGTGACATGATATCATTCATAAGTTCCTGCACGCCCTCGCCTTTAAGTGCTGATACAAGATGTAATTTTTTACCCGGCAACAATGTATTCAATTCTGATTTACGTTTTTCTGTTGCTTCAGGGGTAAGCAGATCTTTTTTATTGATGATAAGTATTGCAGGTGTTGAGCTGGTGCTGATCCGTTTTATCAAACTGTGATCTACGCCAAGTGGTTCATAAGGATCAGTGACAAACAGGATGATGTCTGCATCATCAAATGACAGGTTGATGAAAGCATTCATCACCTGGTGCATGCGATATGCAGGTTCATCAATGAATCCAGGTGTATCTGAAAAAACGATCTGAAAATCTTCATCATTTAGAATGCCAATAATGCGATGACGCGTTGTCTGAGGCTTGGATGTGATGATAGACATCTTTTCACCGACAAGAGCATTGAGCAAAGTGGATTTCCCCATATTCGGGCGGCCAAGAATATTGACGAAGCCCGAACGGTGTGGTATAGGTTCAGCCAACGCGAAGGAATTTTAGAGAAGAGATCTGATTGTCCACCCATTTATAGAGCGCCCTGGGTTTACGGCCACGCCAATCTGCCCCGATGAGAAGATGAATATATTGGCCCAGATCGAATTTGTTCATTTCCTCTGCCACATGTTTCAGTGGATTGATCACAGCTACCCATCCGCCTTCGTCAGAGACTTCATCGTACCACTCTTCGTAATAACTATTGTCTTCTGCAGCATGATAATTCAATACATTTTCACAAATCAAAATAAAATGGGTGATGCCTTCGGATTGCAATAAGTCTGTGATTTCACGGCGAAGAGTCATGATATCCATATAGATGCAATCATTCCATTCGCCGATAAGCTCAATAATCGCATAATGAAGATCGTAATCGACATACAGGATCTTCAGGTAAAGTGTATTGCTTCCAAATGCATCCCATTGGGGATGGATATAATAGTTATAGATCGTATTGGTGAAATAAAACTCGTCATAATTCCTGCCATACAGGGGTGAGCGCTCATCCTCTGCAGCAACATAAGCATCTATCCACTGGTAATATGGCTCAATATCATGCATAGCACAAAAATACGCTATTCGATGATAGGGTTTAGATGCTAACACAGTTTATAACTTTGAGGTGAGATAAATGTCTGAGCATACACCCAAGGTTATCACCATAGTAGGAGCTGAGAGCAGCGGTAAGACAACGCTGGCCAGGCAATTGCGTGAGCATTTTGAATGTCCGTGGGTTCCCGAATATGCAAGGGAATACCTGGTTTCATTGGGGAGGCCTTACGTAGAAACAGACCTGGAAATCATTGCAGAAAGGCAGTATGAAGCTATTCAGGATGCTGTTCGTCACCCGTCTCTTGCCCCCTACCCCCTAAAGGGGGCACTTAAAGATTTAACTCCTGATCATAGTTCATGGGAAGATCAAATAAAACCTAAAATCCAAAATCTAAAATCCAAAATATTGATAATAGACGGTGGTATGATGAACCTCCGGATGTGGGTGAGGATCAAATACAAAAGCACAATCCCGATCGTTGAAAAGGCTTTGGAGAATGATGTGACCGATCTTTATCTTTTGTGCAGGCCACATGTACAATGGGAAGCAGATCCACTTAGAGAGGCACCATCTTTGATCGATCGAGTATGGATATATAATCAATATTTGGAAGAATTGACGAGAGAGGAGAAGCCCGTGGAGATATTAGGTGGATCGGAGAAAGAAAGGTTGGCCCTGGGTATTTCTTTGATTGAAAATATGTTGATAGAGAAATAATTTTAACCTTGCGATTAAGTGAATAGAGAAATCCACTTCATTACATCGCCGATCATTTTTTCAATAGTTTTCTCCGGATTTTTACTGAAGGTTCCATTCAGTCGTTGGGCAAGGATAGCATTGAATGATGTGGCTTTGTGTCCAAGCAGGTTGGCCAATAAATAAATACCTGCAGTCTCCATTTCTATGTTTGTAATAAAGTTGCCATCGATTTGTACGGAGTTCAATTCTTCGATCGAGGGTTGATAACCTGAAGTAATTCTCAACACACGACTTTGAGGATTATAAAAACCGGGGCAGGTCAATGTAATACCATCTACAAGGCTGGAAGGAAATTGTCTCAAATCAAAATCATAAGCTTTGGTCAGATAAGACCAGGGAGGCAATTGAGGTAAGGATTTTTGTTGAACTCCATAATATTTTCCCAGTACATCAAGACCAATAGCATAATTCGAAATGATAACGTCATCCAGTTTCACGTCAGGATGAATAGCGCCTGATGTTCCAATGCGAATCAGTATAAGTGATTTGAGTGAGGAATTGATTTGCCGTGTAGCAAAATCAATATTGACAAGGGCATCAAGTTCATTGAGAACAATATCCACATTGTCTGTTCCAATACCTGTTGACATGACAGATATTCTTTTGTTTCCAAGCCAACCCGTATGAGTAAAAAATTCTCTTTTTTGTTTTTTGATTTCAATGCGGTCAAAATGTTTGGACACTAATTGTACCCTGTCCTGATCTCCAACCAGGATAACGATATCTCCGATTTCCCCGGGCTGTATCGCAAGATGATAGATGGAACCATCCGGATTGAGAATGAGTTCGGATTCTTTCATTTGTTGTTAAAGATAAGGAGGCGGCAGGGCGGCAGAGAAAAAAAAAGGCATGGTTTGCAGGGCTTGTCCCGCCTCATAAAATGAGCTGCTGGATGGTATCCGGCATCCATCACTATATTTACCCATCAGCTATGAAAAAAATCTACTTCTTAAGTACCTGCGATAAATGCAGGGACATCATCAAACGACTTGGTGGGCTTCATGATTTTGTAAAACAGGATATCAAAACAGAACGTATCACGGAAGAACAATTGGATCAGATGAAGAAGCTTGCAGGATCCTATGAAGCATTATTCAGCAAGAGAGCACTTAAATACAAGGTGATGAATCTCAAAGAGAAGAATTTAAAAGAAGAAGAGTTAAGGCAATTAATCCTGGAAGAATATACTTTTTTGCTTAGACCGGTAATCGTAATTGGAAAGAAAATATTTATTGGAGGGGACAAGCAAGTAATCAGCGATGTTTCCAAATTGATTTAAAAGGATCAAAGGAGCAAGGGATCAAAGGATGAAACAGTTAACCGATTTACCTTTTAACTAGATGATATCAATGATTACATCTCAGAATAATCGAGTTCGTAACGATCTCATTGCTTTTGTGATTCGCCTGGTCGACTATATAGATCCTGTAGCGAAGTGTATCAAATGGCGTGGAAGGATTGGGAAGACAGGGATCTGATCCATCATTGTAAATGCAGCATGTAGAAAAGAGCAGGACCCTCACCTCGCCTTCAACACCATTTGCAGCCCCTTCTTCGGGAATTTTCGGAATGCCGAATGTATTATCCAGGGTGCCGGTACGCTCATCGATAAAGAAAATGTTATTAGAATCTTGCTGGCTGGCCCTGCCGATATCCCCATCTCCATCCTGGAAACTAAATCTCACGGTCAATGAATCTTCCTGGAAGATGCCCTGCCGCATTGTATCTTTTGATAGGCTGATAAACTGGATGAATGGTTCATCCGGGAAATTGGGTGATTCAAGACAATGCCATCCGGTGAGGGCCAGGATCAGGACCAACAAAAGACCTATTTTTGAAACTAATGCATTCATCGGATACAGAACGGCAATTATTGTCGAATCGAATATACAATATAAACGAAAAGGACTTCGCAAGTGTTGCAATGGAAGTATGGAAGTATCAATATCAATACAATGATATTTATCATGCTTATTGTGAATTACTTGGGTACAACCCTTCCAATGTAACCCGCCTGGAGCAGGTCCCCTTCCTGCCCATTGTCATGTTTCGGGAACATACCATCCATACAGGTGAATGGATGCCGGAGACCGTTTTTAAGAGCAGTGGTACAACAGGCAGCATTCAAAGTCAACATAAAATGCGCCATTTACAATGGTATCACAGGATCGCTCAAAAATCATTTGATCATCTTTTTGGAAATCCTGCTGAATATACCTGGCTGGGCTTGCTCCCTTCATACATGGAAAGACCAGATTCATCACTGATCAGCATGGTGCATTTTTTCATGCAATTAAACGCTAATGATGAGAGTCATTTTTTTTCAACACCAAATCCGGAAATCATTGAATCACTTCAAAGATTGAAGCTTAAAAATCAACGAACAATATTGATAGGAGTCAGCTTTGCATTACTTGATCTGTTCGAAACTTATAAAATTCCGGTCTGGGAAAATCTTCTCATCATGGAAACCGGAGGAATGAAAGGAAAGAGACAGGAATTGACCAGAGATGAGTTGTATGCAAGGATCAGGGAAAATCATGCTGATGTGAGAATAGCAAGTGAATACGGAATGACTGAACTTACATCACAGGCATATATGAAAGATGATCATTTTATACCCGGCCCCACAATGAAAGTTTTTACCAGGGATATAAGTGATCCACTAATACTGAATGGTTACCAACAGCGTGGTGCGATCAATATCATTGATCTTGGCAACCTGGATACATGTTCTTTTATTGCAACAGACGATGTAGGCATTTCGTATTCTGATCATTCATTTGATGTGCTTGGAAGAATTGACCAAAGTGATATCAGGGGATGTAATTTACTTTACTAACCCTTCACACAACCAGTTAGCCAATGCCTGTCGATTCGTTGAAGGAAGGATGCGCTTGCGATCAGCTTCATTTTTTATGTTGGCCAGCTCGATATATAATGTTGTAGGGAGTGGTACTCTCAATTCATACAAATTTCTACATGACACGGAGCCTTTGTATTGAGCACCGGGCCGGTACCTCGCATATTTTTCCTGGAAGATTTGTTGCATTGATAATGCCAGCTTCTTTCCGGCGGTGGAGCTTTCGCAGTGGTAAAAAAATACATCCTGTCTTTCTCCTTCAGACCTTGAATCAACATGGATGCAGATGAGTGTTTGTTCTTTGACGCCTTCCTTTCGATGTTGAACAAAGAGATCATTGACCGCATCCGTTCGTTGTTTGAGCCGGGCTAATTGGTTGATGGGAATGGTCAGTGTCCCCATCGTTTTTTCGTCGTTATCACAAGTCAGTATATCATCATTCCGGATACCATCACTTCCATCCTGCACCACGATGTGAACTGTAGCTCCATACTCCATCAGGTTTCGGGCGAGGCGAAGCGAAACATCATAGGCATACTCATCTTCGCAAATGGTCCTGTTATTTATTTTGGTGATCGCACCTGGGTCAGGTCCGCCATGACCGCTTGAGATGTAAAAAACCTTTCCTCTTAATTTATCACTTTTCTTTTGCAGGTTACCATATTCAGATCCAAAAATGGACGTCAATCCTCCGTTCGCGGCCCCGCTTACTTTCACCGGTTTGGCCTCCATGGCAAGAGGTTTTGTCGTAGGGTCCGGACAATTCAATTCATGATAGGGAACCCAAAGTATTCCACTGCTTTTATAATCGCTTTTCCGGAGATTCTTGTTCAGGATAACCTGGTTGTAATCAGCGATTCGGAGCGCGGTTTCCATGTCATTGATCGCAAGGGTGCTGCGGATACTTTTGCCATTATAGTGGTAAATCAACACAGGAAGCTGGTACTTCTTTCCTACAAGAAGTGGGTCAGTCCTTTTCAGCTTATTTAATTCAAGGAATTTTTCAAAGTTGCATTCATATTCATGCAGCTGGTAGCGATTGAGTATAATGGTGATCCCATCACCTGCTTTTGCTTCGCAGCTATAGAAATATGGCTCTTCAGCAGCCCACCCGGTCGCACTAGTCATCAACGTCAGGAATAGTCCGAAATAACTTCCTTTCATCTGTTTAAGTCATTGATTTTGACAAAGGTAACAGATTACATAAATATTTAATATGTTTTATCTTTTCATTTTCTAAAAGAGCCTCACCTCATAGCTTCTATATTTGTGCCATTATGGGTCGAATCTGGAACCTGGTTGCCATTGAAGCACGGATTGAACTGCGTGAACGGTTTGCCCTGGCCGGATTACTATTATATGTTCTGTCCTCTTCATTTATTGTCTTTTCGATTTGGAGACAACTTCCAGCAAAAGAATGGGGCCTCACTTTTTGGGTCATTTTTCTATTCTGTTCACTGATGGCGGTCCTAAAGACTTTTGGACGTGAAAGTGAAACCCGCTATTACTATTATTATACGCTGTATCACCCGTTAGAGTTGTTTTTAGCCAAAGTTTTATACAATGCGGCGCTGCTCATTTTTATTTTTTTATCACTTTGGTTTGTTCTTTTTGTCATGGCCGGGGACCATATAGTCAGGGGTGGTTGGTTTTTAGCGACAGGCTTTATGGCTTGTATTGGACTCTCGGTATTATTGACACTTATAGCCTCTATTGCTATTAAAACGCAGCAAAATGCTTCTATGACCGCCATATTGGCTCTTCCTTTGATGATCCCGGTGCTCATCAATATCCTTAGGCTTACTGCCTATTCTCTTGGTACTACGCCTGACGAAAATCCCTGGAATGAGGTCACTTTACTGACCAGCATTATATCGTTGGTGACAGGCATGGCTCTATGGTTGTTTCCATATCTTTGGCGATCGTAATGCAAACCACTGTCCGACCTGCAAAGGCATCTCCACTGGCTCTTTGGAAATGGGCATCGATCATTATCCTTATTTATGTCTTCATTGCAGGATGGGTAGTTCCTCTTAAACCCGGCATTATTGCAGTTACACCGGAAAGGACGATTGCTGGCAAACAAGTCATTCTAAAAGTCAAGGGTTATAACACCTTTTTTTCGAGGGACAGTGATAATCTCAGGGCATGGTTGAGGCTAAGAGGAGATACAGTCATTCAATCACAACGCATTGAAGTAAAAGACGACCGGAATGCAGTTGCCGTTTTTTATATTCCTTCAGCTTTTCCTTTCGCACAGGATGCATACCCTTTAACGCTTATTCTTGATCATCCGACAGATGGAAGCAGCGTTCTTCCGAATGCCATATTTGTAACTCCTGCCGTAGTGATTGATTCTTCTGAAGCTTCATTATGGTATAAGGATAAAATAGATAAAATTCATGATCAGGCCGGCATCAGGTTTCCATTTCGGAATATTCTTGCCGAGACGATTCGCAATACTTATTTCCATGTACCGATGTGGTTTTCGATGATTGTATTGTTAGGGATCAGTGCATGGTATAGTCTTCGATATTACAGGAAGGGTTTGATCATTGATGATCAGAAGAGTACAGCTTTTGTCAAGATCGGACTTGTCTTTGGGCTTCTTGGTCTTGTTACAGGGATGTTGTGGGCTAAACATACATGGAATGCCTATTGGAGTTGGGATGTCAAACAGAATATGTCTGCCATTGCACTCCTGATTTATGCTGCTTTAATGGTATTGAGGTCGTCTATTGATGATGAAATGCAAAAAGCAAGGTTATCGGCGGGTTATAATATGTTTGCGTTTATATTATTGATCCCTTTGCTATTTATTATCCCAAGGATGACAGATAGTTTACATCCCGGTAATGGGGGAAATCCGGCCATGGGAGGTGAGGATCTGGACAATACCATGCGTATGGTCTTTTATCCGGCCGTGATAGGTTGGATCCTGTTGGGCATATGGATAAGTCAATTGGTATACAGGGTGGACATCTTAAAACGAAACCAATGAAGTTGAATAAATCTTTTCATATTTATGGTCTATTTCAAAAGGACATGCTTATCAGGGGAATACTCATACTGATTTTATTTTTTATCACTCAGATTGCACAGGCTCAGCAGGAAACAGTGCCTGATTTTATGCGTAGTATAGGGAAGATCTACGTAGTGGCTGGTGTGACATTTATCATTCTATTGACTCTCCTGATCTATATGATCATCCTGGATCGCAAAATTTCATTACTCGAAAAACGGCAAAAAAATGAGTAGTACAACGAAAAAACACATTAGCTTTTTTGAAAGTGTAAACCGGAATTTTGATATGGCTGCTGCCCATACAACCATTCCGCAAGGTTTGTTAGATCAAATCAAAATCTGCAATGCAGTTTACGAAATGGCCTTTCCGGTGAAAATAGGAAAGGACTACCAGGTGATAGAGGCGTTTCGTGTTCAACACAGCCATCACCGGTTACCGACAAAAGGAGGAATACGATTTAGTCATCTCGTTAACCGTGATGAAGTGATGGCGTTGGCAGCACTGATGAGTTACAAGTGTGCATTAGTAGATGTTCCGTTTGGTGGTGCGAAAGGAGGAGTGAAGATAAGTCCCCGCAAGCACACCGAAGAAGAACTTGAAAGGATCACACGCCGATATACTACCGAATTGATTCGTAAAAATTTTATTGGTCCGGGCCTTGATGTACCTGCTCCTGACTATGGAACCGGTAGCCGTGAAATGGCATGGATACTTGATACCTATCAGACTTTTAATCATGGTGAAATTGATGCTGCTGCCTGCGTGACAGGTAAGCCTGAAAATCAAAGTGGTATCCGAGGGAGAACAGAAGCGACAGGACGTGGGGTTTACTATGGTATTCGCCAATTCCTTTCATATGATGAAGATTGTAAAGCTCTTGGATTGGAACCAGGTATATCCGGAAAAAGGTTGGTGATCCAGGGATTGGGAAATGTGGGATCTTATTCAGGGTCCATTTCACAGGAAGAAGGTGATGCCATTGTTGTGTGTGTTTCAGAAATAGAAGGTACCATCGTGAGTGAGAAGGGAATCAATATCGAGAAGCTATTAAAATTCAGAAAAGATAAAGGCTCAATCGTCGGATTTCCCGGAACCAAAACATTGGCGGACCGTGAAGCATGGATTTCAGTTGAATGTGATATCCTTGTTCCGGCTGCTCTTGAAAACCAGATCACTACTGAAAATGCAAGGAAAGTTAAAGCAAAGATCATTGCAGAAGCAGCTAATGGCCCTGTGACTTCGGAAGCAGCTGATATTCTTCGTAAGAAAGGAATCGTAATTCTGCCCGATATGTATCTCAATGCGGGAGGAGTTACAGTGTCCTATTTTGAATGGTTGAAAAACCTTTCTCATATGCGTTTTGGAAGGATGGAAAAAAGATACCAGGAGAATTCACTGACCAATCTTGTCTCAGCTTTTGAACGATTGACCGGGCATACTGTAGGGATGAGAGAAAAAAATGTGCTGACGCATGGTGCTGACGAAATAGATCTTGTGCGGTCAGGATTGGAAGATACCATGGTCAATGCATATGACCAGATCAGGGAAGTATATAAGCGGAAAAAGAATGTCGAAGATTTGCGTACAGCTGCGTTTATTGTATCACTAAATAAAATTTCCGGGGATTATGTTCGTTTAGGAATTTTCCCATAAGGATTAAGCTATCGAAAGAATTTCATTTTCACACATATTCATTATTCATTTTAAAACAACTATTCATGGTGGAAGATCTCGATAAACTCGATTTCCAGATATTGAGATTGTTGCAGGAGAATAGCAACATAACAAATTTGAGTCTTTCAAAGAAAATAGGACTGTCTCCCGCACCAACACTGGAACGGGTGAAAAAGCTGGAAAATAACGGCATCATCAAAAGTTACCATGCAGAAGTAGATCCTCTGGCATTGGGACTTACGGTGAAAACATTTATCCTTGTCAATATCGGATGGCATAAAGAAAATGCTTCCGAAAATTTTCTTCAGAAAGTAAATGAGA
>Ga0190274_10002432_pt1 | contig 10974 bp, 10 predicted proteins | sample Popmic531T_FD_133002 | JGI IMG/M metagenome (GOLD analysis project Ga0190274, IMG submission 133002) | Populus adjacent soil microbial communities from riparian zone of Yellowstone River, Montana, USA - 531 T | ecosystem: Environmental > Terrestrial > Soil > Riparian zone | place: USA: Montana...
TACTACACCGCCGACGCCGTGTTCGAGGGCGAAGGCTTTGCATACAACGGGCGCGCCGAGATCGAGCAATTCTATGCGTATCGGCGCGACCGCGGCCCGCGCGTCGTGCTGCACGCGGTGACCAACTTCAGCTGCACGTTCGCGAGCAACACGCGCGCCGACGCCGCGTGGGTCTGCATGCTCTACGCCCATGACGGCGAAGCGCCGCAACCGAGCGCCCCGCCGATCAACGTCTCGCTCGTGCGTGACCTCTACGTGCACGACAACGGCGAGTGGCTGGTCAAGCGCCGCTCGTGGAGCACGCTGTTCCAAGGCGGCGCGCCGGTGACGAAGCTGTCGCGCGAAGCGATGGAGCAGCGGCTCGCGGGACAGAACCCCGGCAACGCCTCATGAGCAGCGCGGCCGAGATACCCATCGTCGATTCGCACGTTCATATCTTCACGCACGACATGCCGCTCGCGCCGCACGCGTGGACCCGGCCCGCCTACAGCTTCACCGCGGAAGACCTCATCGCGACGCTGGACGCTCACGGCGTCCGCTTTGCGGTCGTCGCCGGCATCAGCCTCTACGGCTACTACAACGACTACATGATCGCGAAGCTGCGGGAATATCCGCGCCTGCGCGGCACCGTGAACATTCCGCCGACGATCGAGCTCGGCGAGTTGTCGACGATGAAGGATGCCGGCGTCGTCGGCGTGCGCCTCTTCCTCTCGTCGCAACTCTCGGGCGAGGTCGCCGACCTGCGCAGCTACGACTATCAGCGCCTGCTCCAATACGTGCGCGATCTCGACTGGCACATCCACTTCCTCGCCCAGGACGACGTCTTTGCCGATACGCTCGACGTGCTGCGCGCGTCGGGCGTCAAAGTCGTGATCGACCATTTCAGCAACCCCGAGCCCGGCCAAGGGCCGGGCTGCCCCAAGGTTGCCGCGGCCCTGAAAGCGATCGATGCGGGGAATACTTGGCTGAAGATCTCCGCGGGCTTCCGCTTCTCGCCGCGGTCACCGCCGCGAACCGCCGACGATTACGCCCGCGCGAGGCAGACCGAAGCGGAGTTCGACCGCTATCTCCTCGAGCGCGTGGCACCCGAGCGCTTGCTGTGGGGCAGCGACTGCCCGTTCGTGGGCCACGAAGGCGCGGTCTCCTATCAGGACACCCTCGACGCTTTCCAAACCGCGGTGCCCGATCCGCGCACGCGCCGCGCGATCTCCGACGCCGCGCACAAATTCTATTTCAGCTGAGGAACGCAGCCCGATGACCGCCACTGCCCGACCCGACCCACGCGCGTTTCGCGAACGGCTGCTCGCGCGCGAACCGCTGATCGGCACCTTCATGAAGACACCGAGCGCGCACAACACCGAGATCATCGGCGGGCTCGGCTTCGATTTCGTAATGCTCGACGAAGAGCACGCTCCATGGGACCGCGGCACGCTCGACATGGGGTTGTTGGCCGCGCGCGCGTTCGGCACGGCGGGCATCGTGCGCATCGCGCGTCCCGATCCCACGAGCATCCTCTCCGTGCTCGACGACGGCGCGATCGGCATCATGGCGCCGCACGTCGATTCGGCGAACAAGGCGCGCGACATCGTCTCCTGGTCGCACTACAAAGGCGGCTCGCGCGGTCTCGGGATCGGCCGCGGCGGCGAATACGGTGCGCGCGGTGCGGACCACATTGCGTTTGCGGACAAGACCACCACCGTCATCGCGATGATCGAAGACCGCCAAGCGATCGAGGTGATCGACGAGATCGCGGCGGTTGCCGGCATCGATTGTCTGTTTCTCGGGCGCGGCGATCTCGGCTTGTCGCTCAGCAACGCCACGGGCAAGGCGCCCACGATCACGGAGGCCGTCGAGATCATCGCGGCGGCGGCACGCGAGCACGACAAACCGCTTGCGGCGGTGGTGCCATCGATGACGTCGGACGAAGCCAAGTGGCTCATGAACCTCGGCGTCACCGCGATGATGGTGCTGTCGGACCAGGGTTTCATGCGCCAGGCTGCGGCCAGCGCGCTGCAGGAGTTCAAGGTCGCTTACGGCCGCAGGAAGGCCTGAGCAACGGTGATGACCGCTCCGCCGCTGTTCGACGCGCATGCCCACATCATGTCGGCGGACACGGTGCGCTACCCGCCCTCGGCGGAGGGGCGCAACAGCGCGACGCAACCCTATTCGGCGGAGCAATTGCTTGCCGACATGGATGCGAGCGGCGTTTCGCACGCGTGCGCGGTGCAGCGCTATCACTACTACTTCGTCGACAATTCCTACGTGCTCGACGCGTCACGCCCGCACGGGCAGCGGCTCTCCCCGGTGGTGATGCTCGATGGCTCGGATGGGAAATCGCCCGCGCAATTGCGCGCTCTGGCCAAGCGCCGGCGCATCGGTGGGCTGCGCCTCGCGACTCTGCACCACACGCGCTATGACACGGCCTGGATGAACGGGCCGTCGGCGATGCGCCTGTGGGAGGAAGCCGCGAAGCTCGGCCTGCCGGTGTCGATCATCTGTTACGTGCACCACGTCCCGTACAATCTGCCGGCCCTGAGCATGATCGCGGAGATGTTCCCCGAGACGCCGATCGTGGTCGATCATCTCGGCATGCCGCACGGGCCGGTGCAGTTTCTCGCGACGATCACCGAAGGCCGGCCGCTCCCCTTCCCTGGTCCGCCGGACTACGGCATCCCGCATGCGCTCACGGCGCTGCGCGAGCACCGCAACGTCCACTACAAGCTGACGGGCATCAATCTCGAGTATCTCGCGGCGATGAACGTCGACGCCGCACCGTTCGTGCGGCTGTTCGTCAACGAATTCGGCGCGGAGCGAATCATGTGCGGCACGGACATCGGCCAGACGCAGGGCCCGTATGCACGAATCGTCGGCGAGATCCGCAACGCTCTCGCCCTGCTCAACGACGCCGAGCGCGAGGCCGTGCTGTTCGGCACGGCGAACCGAGTGTTCGGGCCTTCCCTCCGCGAGTGACCCGGCGTCAGTCTGCCGGCTCGATGCGGTAGACGATGCCGCTCGTCGCGTCGTTCGGATCCGGTTCGCCGCCGAGCGTGCGCTTCTCCGTCAGCGCGTAGAGATAGCCGTCCGGCCCCTGCACCACGTGGCGCCACCGCCGGCCCAGCGACATGAACAGCGAATCACGCCGTTCGCCTTGCGGCATCGGCTGATCGAACGCCACGCGCTGCAGCGTCTGGCCGTTCAACGCGCCGACGAGGAGATGTCCTTGCCACGGCGCGAGCTTGTCGCCCGTGTACCACGTGAGCGTCGACGGGCTGATCGACGGAGTCCAGTACATCGCTGGCATGTCCATGCCGGGCCGGTACCAGTGGTTGTCGTTGAGCTCTTTCAGGTTGTAGTTCTTGCCGAGTGATACGAGCGGCCAACCGTAGTTGTGCCCCGCATGCAGAACGTTGATCTCGTCGCCGCCCATTGGCGCAATCTCCGTAGTCCAGAGTTCGCCCGTGGCAGGATGCCAGGCGAAATCCGTCACGTTGCGCTGCCCGTACGTGAACACCTCCGGATTCGCGTCCTTGCGCCCGACGAACGGGTTGTCGGCCGGAATGCCGCCGTCGTCGCGGATGCGCAAAACCTTGCCGATGTCGTTGTCGAGCTCCTGCGCGAGCAGCGGCTCGCCCCCGCCATTCTTCCCGTCGTGCTCGAAGTGATCGTTCACCGTCAGATAGATCATGCCGTCGGGCCCGAAGGCCGCGCGGCCTGCCATCGGCCCACCGGGAATCCAGGCGTCGGCTTCGAAGATTTCCTGCACGTCGAGCAGCGATGTGCCGTCGAACCGCGCGCGTGCGAGCGCGCGCGTCACCATCTCCCCCGCACCTTTCTTGACGTAGTACAGGTACACGAAGCGATTCACCGCGAACTGTGGGTGCACGACAATCGACCACAACGCTCCGGTGTCGATCCCTGGCGTCGGCCAACCCGCGAGCGGTGCCGACGCGAGCACGCCGTCATGCACGATCCGCACGTGGCCCGGTTTCCCCTGAACGGCCTGATTACCGCCCGCCGGATCTCCGGCCGGGACCGCAAGCTCGGTGATCAGGAGGTCGCCGTCCGGCGTGAACGCGATGTGGCGCGGGCTTCTCAAGCCCTCGGCGAGCGGGACGAGCCGCACTCGGAACAGCTCACCCGGCGGGCACTGGCCTTGAGGCTGGCCGTTCGGCGAGCAAGGTCCCGGCACCCACGTGTCGAACACCAGCGGATCGGACGATGCGGGCGGTTGCGGGCTCGCGGTCGGATCAGGCGTAGCGCTCGAAGTACAGCCTTGCGCAAGGACGAGCGACAGAAGCAGCGGGCACAGCGTGCGATCGTTCATGTTAGCTCCCCCCGTCGCCTCCAAGTACGCGCGACGTCGAACGTACGTCCGTTCTGCGGGCGAGTCAACGCGCACGCGCAGCGCGCGACGCTTGCCATCGCAGCAAGCCCGGCCGTTCTTGACGCCGTTGCGCGCGCGCGCCTATCGTCAATGTCGACACGACGATCTCGATTGGGAGGGGGGATGCTCCGACTTCGATCGGCGATGCTCGCAGCCTCTGTCCTGTGCGCAACGTCATTCGCGCGCGCGGGGGAAGAGAACGCGAGCTGGACCTTCGACACCTACACGCCGGGTGTCTGCTCGCCGAACGGCTCGCTGCACGGCGGGTGTCCCGCGGGCGACCTCGTGCGGATTCACGTCGTCACCGTCGCGTACGGACTCGTGCGGCCTTGGCACCTGACCTTTTTGCCGGGCGGCGGCGATTTCTTGGTAACGGAGCTTCCCGGAGCATTGCGCATCGTGCGCGGCGGCAAGCTCGATCCGGCACCGATCGCGGGCTGGCCCGCGGATGCGCTGCGCGCACGCAGCCTGAACTCCGTCGTGCTGCACCCGGACTTCGCACGCAACCGCCTGCTCTACTTCTCGTACGTGAAACAGCGCGACGGCGGCGACACGACCATCGCGCTCGCGCGCGGCCGTTTCGACGGCGCGTCGCTCAACGGTGTCGAAGATGTCTTCGTCGCCGACGCGTGGGGCACGGGCGCCACGGCCGGCCGCGCCGAGGTCGGGCCCGACGGGATGTTCTATATGACGGTCGGCGATCGTGATGCCGGCAACGTGACCGACAACCCGAGCTACCGAATGCTCGCGCAGAGTCTCGGCAGCCACGTCGGCAAGGTTCTGCGCCTGCGCGACGACGGCACCGCGCCCGCGGACAATCCCTTCGTCGGCCGCAAGGACGCGAAACCCGAGATCTATACCTACGGCCACCGTAACGCGCAGGGGCTCGCGTGGCATCCGCAGACCGGCGAGCTTTGGGCCACCGAGATCGGCCCGATGGGCGGCGACGAGCTCAACCGGCTCGTTCCCGGGCGCAACTACGGCTGGCCGCTCGTGTCGCTCGGCAAGATCTACACGGGCAACCTTGCCTCGGAGCAGTCGTGGTCGCGACCCGGCATGGAGATGCCCGTGATGTTCTGGGTCCCCTCGATCAGCCCGTCGAGCGTCATGATCTACGACGGCGACAAGTTCCCGCTCTGGCGGGGCCACTACTTCATCGGAGCGTTGAGCGGGCAGCAGCTGCAGCGCGTCGCGTTCAATCAGCCGCCTCCGCAAACCGAGCGCCGCGAATCGCTGCTCGTACCGCTCGATGCACGCGTGCGCGATGTGCGCCAAGGGCCGGACGGCTACCTCTATCTCGCGGTCGAACGTGACCAACAGTCCGGGCCGGGCAGCACGAACCTCACACCGAACGGCTCGATCCTGCGGATCGAGCCCGCCAAAGAATGAGAACGACATTGAGAACGCCGAATAACGAGAACAAAGCAATGATGCGATCGACACTCGCGTTGCTCACTCTGTGCGCCCTGCTCGCCGCGAACGCCCATGCGCAAGGCTCGCGGCCGGCCGACATTCCGCGGCTCGCGAACGGCAAGCCGAATTTCAGCGGCGTGTGGCAATCGTTGACGACGGCCAACTGGAACGTCTTGACCCACGGCGCGAGCGCGGGCCCGCCGGAGTACGGCGCGCTGCTCGCAACGCCGCCCGGGTACGGCATCGTTGACGGCGGCGAGATTCCTTATCTACCGCCCGCCGCCGAGCAGCAACGGCGCAACTACGAGAACCGCTTCAAGGAAGACCCCGAGGTCAAGTGCTACATGCCCGGCGTGCCGCGTGCGAACTACATGCCGTACCCGCTGCAGATCTTTCATTCGGATAGCCAACTACTATTCACGTATCAGTTCGCCGGCGCCGCACGCATCATCAACCTCGGCGCGCCGCAACCGTCGGCGATCGATAGCTGGATGGGCGTCTCGAACGCGCGCTGGGACGGCGACACGCTGGTCGTCGACGTGAGCGGCTTCAACGGGCAGGCCTGGCTCGATCGAGCGGGCAATCACGCGGGCGCGGCGCTGCACGTCGTCGAGCGCTACACGCTCGTCGGTGCCGACGCAATCGATTACTCCGCGACGCTCGAAGACCCGCAGACGTTCTCCAAACCGTGGACGATGCGCTTCCGCCTGCACCGCAATCCCGACAGCCGCGCGCATCTGATGGAGTACAAATGCGTGCCGTTCACCGAAGAGCTGCTCTACGGCGATCTCTACAAGCGGCCGAAGCAGTGACGAGGAATTCAACATGAAACCGAACCCATTCATCTTGATCGTGTTGCCTTTGGCTCTCGCCTGCTCGGCTGCGGGCGCGCAGACGGCGCGCACGCCGTGGGGCCACCCCGATCTTCAGGGGACGTGGTCCAATGCGACCCTGACTCCGCTGCAGCGGCCTGCCGATCTCAAAGACAAAGAGTTCTTCACACCAGAGGAAGCCAAGGCGTGGGTCCGGAAACGGCTCGCGGCAGCAAGCGGCGACGAGAACATCGAAAAAGATAGAGAGTCCGGCAACGTCGGCTCGTACAACGACGCCTGGATGGATCGCGGCAACGACATCGTGCCGACGCGGCGCACCTCGCTGATCGTCGAGCCCAAGAGCGGCCGCGTTCCACCGTTCACGGCCGCGGCGCAGCAGGAGCACGAGCGCAATCTTGCCCACGCCAAGGAGCACCCGGCCGACACACCGGAGGACCGCTACTTGACCGAGCGGTGTATCGGTTTCGGCGGCGGGCACGCACCGATGCTGCCCGAGCCGTACAACAACAATTACTACATCGTCCAAACGCCCGACTACGTCACGATCATGGCCGAGCTCAACCACGAGGTCCGAATCATTCCAATCGATGGCGAGGCGCACTTTCCAGAGCGCATCACGCAGTGGGTTGGCGATTCACGCGGCAAGTGGGAGGGCGATACACTCGTGGTCGAAACCACGAACCAGAAGCCACATCGGCACTACTACGGCGTCCAGATGCTCGACTCCGTGATGAGCGACAAGTTTCGCGTCGTCGAGCAATTCACGCGCACCGCTCCCGACCAAGTCCGCTATCGCGCGACCGTATACGATCCCGTGTTCACGGTGCCGTGGACCGTCGAAATCTTCATGCATCCGCAGACCGGACAACTGGTCGAGTACGCCTGCCACGAAGGCAACTACGGTTTGAGGGGGTTGCTGTCGGCGACGCGCGAAGAAGAGCGAAAGGCTGCGGAGGGTAAACGATGAACACAAGAATGCTGAGGAACGTGCTCGGGGCGATGTTCGGCAGCGCATGGCTGACGTTGGCCGGACCGACCGTCGCGCACCATGCGTTCTCGACCGAGTTCGATGCGAACCAGCCGATCACGCTCCGCGGCACGATCAGCCGCGTCGAATGGATCAATCCGCACGCGTTCATCCACCTGGACGTCAAGCGCGACGACGGCACGGTCGAAAGCTGGATGATCGAGGCAGGCAGCCCGAACACGCTCGTGCGCCGCGGCATGACGCGCGACTCGATACCGGCCGGCACCGAAGTCGTCGTTTTCGGCTACCGCCACCGCAATGGCTCGAATGCCGCCAACGGCCGCGACGTAACCTTGCCCGACGGGAGGAGACTATTCATCACGTCGCCGGGGACCGGAGCGCCCGCGAGCAATTGAGCGAAGCATCGCCGCCGGATCCATGAGCCCCAGGTCGATCGGGGGGCCGATCGCGGCGATCGTCATCGCCCAGTGCGTGCTTGGCTGCGGCCGAGAGCCCAAGGATCAAAGCGTCGGTCGAGGATGGCCGGTTGCCGTGACGGAGTCCGGTTTCGTCGGCGGAGGTCTGGAAGGCGAGGGTCAACAGGCGGCGTGGGAGGGTGAAGCGCCGCCAGGCGTCGCGCCGCTCGAACGCGACCTGTTCACGACCACCGACTTCTACCAGGACGTCGAGCTATGGTCGGATCGTCGTTATTTCCGCTGCAATAGTCCCTCGACGCTTCAGGCGGTGTGGGGCGCCGACGCCACGACCTCGCGGAGGCTGATCGGCGCCACTCCGCCGGCGACCGCATCCTGGGGCCATTGCGATATCGACTATCCGCGCGAGGCGATCGTTTCGCCCTACCCGTTCAAGACCGCGCAGGAGCATTACGAGGCGCTGCTCGCGGAAGTGAAAGCGCGTGGCGGGCCGACGGTCTACACGCGCGCGAATCCGCCGCCCGACTGGAACGGGCGCTACAGCCGCGCGATCTCGCTCCGCTTCATGGCCGCGCGAGCAGGCAAGACCTACGAGGTGCCGGAATATCTGGCCGAACCGCCGCAGTGGTTCTTCACCTCGATCAACCAGACCGCGACGATCCTCTCGCTTCTGACGCCCGAGTACCGGAAACGCACGGTGCAGATGCACTACCACCAGTCGGTGAACAACGCGCCGCTGTGGCCGGCGCAGTTCTGTTGGCCCGACGGGTTCCTGCGGTTGTTCTCGCGTCAGGCGCATCTCTCGATGGATTTCGTCACGACACCCGAGCGGCTCCAGACCATGGCGAGCAGCGCAGATAACTTCATCCGAAATTTCAACGTCGGGCGCGAGTTCAACATGAGCGGCACCGTGCCGCGACTAGGCGCGGACGTTCCGCGCTGGTTCGGCGAGAGCGTCGCCTTCTGGGACGACGACACTCTCGTCACCTGGACGTCCAACGTCATCCCGTGGATCACGCATGGTGTGTTCGAGCATTCCGGAAAGATGCAGACGGTCGAAATCTTCTCGCCGCGCCTCAACCCAGCGGGCGAGCTCGCCGGGATCGAGCAGGAGATCATCTTCTACGACGCCGAAGCGCTGGCTGAGCCGCTGCGACTCATTCAGGTACACATCAAGACGGGCAAGATCGAGGAGGTCGACCCGTTCATCTATGCGCGCTGCATCCAGACGATCTTCCCCGTAGACGGCCGCCCCCAACCGCTGAGCCCCGGTGTCACGATCGACTACACCGTGCCCGACATGTTCGGTCGTCCCTGGGCGCAGATTTGGGAGCGTTATTTCGAGGACGGGATGAAACGGCCGGAAGACGAGTCGCTGTTCAAATTCTAACAGCGGCACTCGAAAGCTCTCCCTGAAACCAAATGACGAAAGGCCGAGTTCTGTTCGCGAGCTTGATCGGCACGGCGATCGAGTTCTTCGACTTCTACATCTACGGCACGGCCGCCGTGCTCGTGTTTCCGCAGCTGTTCTTCCCGGCCGGCGACGAGGTCACGGCGAGGCTGCAATCGTTCGCGACCTTCGCGCTCGCGTTCGTCGCGCGGCCCGTGGGCTCGGCGCTCTTCGGCCACTTCGGCGATCGCATCGGCCGCAAGGCCACGCTGGTCGCGGCACTGCTCACGATGGGGCTCTCGACGGTCGCGATCGGTTTGCTGCCGACCTATGCCTCGATTGGGCTCGCCGCGCCCTTGTTGCTCGCGCTCTGCCGGCTCGGTCAGGGGTTGGGTCTTGGCGGCGAATGGGGCGGCGCCGTGCTGCTCGCGACCGAGAACGCGCCACCCGGCAAAGAGAGCCTCTACAGCATGTTCCCGCAGCTCGGCGCGCCGCTGGGGCTTCTGTCGTCGACCGGAGTCTTCATCGCGCTGACGGCGCTGCTCGACGATGCGGACTTCATCACCTGGGGTTGGCGCGTGCCGTTCCTCGCGAGCGCCGTGCTCGTCCTCGTCGGTCTCTACGTGCGCTTGCAGCTCACCGAGACACCGGCGTTTCAACGCGCCATCGAGCGGCACGAGCGCGTGCGCGTGCCGATCCTGAGCGTCGTTCGCAATCAACCGTACATGCTCGTGCTCGCGACGCTGGCTGCCGTGACGACCTTCGTCCTGTCCTACTTGATGACCGTGTTCACTCTGAGCTGGGGCACGAGCGCGCTCGGCTTCTCGCGCCAAGAGTTTCTGCTCTTGCAGATGATCGGAGTGCTGTTCTTCGGCGCCACGATTGCGATCTCGGCGATTGCGGCCGATCGTTACGGCGGCCAGCGGATGCTGATTGCCTCGAGCGTTGCCGCGATCGTGTTCGGCTTGCTGTTGGCGCCGCTGTTTTCGACGGGCGAGACCGTCGCCGCAACCGTTTTCTTGTCGCTCGGCTTCGCGCTGAACGGATTCACGTACGGCCCGCTCGGTGCCGCGATGGCCCAGCTCTTCCCGACCGCCGTTCGCTACACGGGCGCATCGTTGACGTACAGTCTCGCGGGCATTCTCGGCGGCTCACTTGCGCCCTACATCGCTACGTCCCTCGCTGCGAGCTACGGCATTGCGTATGTCGGCTACTACCTGTCGGCAGCGGCCGCGGTGACGCTAGTCGCTCAGTTGTTGATCGTCCGCCGCGGCCGCCCCGCGGGTGTTCGCACGCGACCCGCGCCGTGAGGCATTGAGTGGAACGCGAGCGAGCGGAACGCTAGCCAAAAAAAGGGCGCCGGCGATCGCTCGCCGGCGCCCTCGTCTCGACACTCGAGAGACTAGCCCTTATTGGAACTTGAAGTTGAACGAGACCCCGGCCTCACGCGGACGTCCCACTGTGGCGAAGTCGAAGCCCCAGATGCCGTGGAAGAAGCCCGAGTTGATCAAGCGCTCGTCCGTGAGGTTCGTGCCGAACACCGCGAGATTCCA
>Ga0190274_10002433_pt1 | contig 10972 bp, 8 predicted proteins | sample Popmic531T_FD_133002 | JGI IMG/M metagenome (GOLD analysis project Ga0190274, IMG submission 133002) | Populus adjacent soil microbial communities from riparian zone of Yellowstone River, Montana, USA - 531 T | ecosystem: Environmental > Terrestrial > Soil > Riparian zone | place: USA: Montana...
AGGCGCTCTACCTGCACCACGATCCATTCAGCACCACAGGAATGACGAAGGTGTCCCTGCTGATACAGGGCTCGGCCGCGGATGGAGAAGTTCACCTCTTTGCGCTCGTCGACGGCAAGATTGTTGGCGAAGGAAAGCTCGTCAAGAGCAGCAACACCGGCTGGACGCAGGTGGTCGTGCCGCTGGTGACGCTCGGCGTCGAAGACAAGGTGATGGACGGCCTGTGGGTGCAGAACGCCTCCGGCGCCGATCTGCCGAAGTTCTATGTCACCGAGGTCATGATTCACTGACACCCGGCGCGGCATCCACCTACGTCGCTCGCCACCGAACCTTCCGATAATCGGGTGATCAGGATGGTTGCGCAGGGTGGATGTTGCGGTGATTCTCAAATACGCGGGCCGCCATGCGCTCAAGCGTAATCCTTGGGTGCTGCGCCAGGCTTCGGACCTGATGAGCCGCGAGTTCGCGCGGCCGGTGGAGCATCGCGCGCGCCAGGAGCTCCTGCTCGAGCGCGTGTTTCGCGATGCACGTAACATTCCCGCGTACGTGCGTCACGTCGCCAACGCGAGCGACCAGCATCGACTCGCGTCACTCAGCGATGCCTTTCCGATCATCGACAAGGCGACCCTGCTGCGGAATCGGACGGATTTTTTCGCGGGCGGCCGCATTCCGAAGTACCGATCGACGGTGGCCGCAACCAGCGGCACCACGGGCACGCCTCTCGACGTCTATCGAAGTTTCGGCTCGATCCTCTGGGAAGAAGCTTTCCACCTGCAGCACTGGCGGTGGGCGGGCTGGAACCGCGGGCAACGCCAGGCCGTACTTCGCGGCGAGATCGTGATCCCCGTTGATCAGCGCGATCCGCCTTTCTGGTTGAAGGACCCCGTTGGCGGCCAGCTCGTGCTGTCCACTCGCCACCTCGATCGGCAATCCGCCCCGCTTTTCGCCGAAGAGCTACTCCGATTCGGCGCCACGCAGTTGCGCGCCTATCCATCGGCAGCCTATGAGCTTGCAACCCTGGTCGCGGAAACAGGCATACCGGTGCGCTTTCAATCCGTGATCACCGGTTCCGAGATGCTCTATGACTTCCAGCGGCAGCGCATCGAATCGGTGTTCAACACCCGCGTCTTCGACTTCTACAGCATGGCCGAACGGGTGGCGTATGCATCGCAGTGTGAGCGCGGGCGCATGCACGTGAACCCGGAATATGGTGTGCTGGAAATCGTCGACGAACATGGCCGGCCCACCGACGGCGAAGGCACGATCGTCGGCACCTCGCTGCACAACACGGTCGCGCCGCTCATTCGCTATCGCATGAATGACACCGCGCGGTGGAGCCACGAGCCTTGCCCCTGCGGCCGCACATATCCCGTCATCGAAAACCTGGGAGGCCGGCTCGCGGATCAGCTTTACGATCTCGACGGCCGCGCAGTGAACGGCACCGTGATCGGCTTCGCGTTCGATGGCATGCGTCACATCCAGAAAGCCCAGGTGGTGCAACCTGCCGAGGATCAATGGCTCATTCGCATCGTCCCCGGAGCCGGCTACGCGGACGCCGATGGACAACGCGTGCTCGACAAGCTTGCGGCCGAAGTGTCATCGCGCGTTGCGGCGCGCATCGAACTAGTCGAAACGATCCCGGCATTGCCGAGCGGCAAATACAAATGGGTGGTGCGCGAGTTTTGCCAGAAGCCGACATCCGGATCTCCCGATATCGGCGCGCGTTCGCTCACCCGCGTCGCCGGAGTGGGGGCTCGCGCCTCATGTTGAACGAACTGGCAATGGACCAGCTCGCGCGTGCACCTGCCGTCACCATCGATCTCGTGCGCAGCCGGGATCAATGGGACAGCCTGTTCGCGCAAGTTTCGCTGCCGCACTTTCCGCAATCGTGGGCCTACGGCGAAGGCAAGCAAAGCGAGGGATGGACAGTCGAGCGTCTCAGGTTCGAGTGCGCCGAACAGCCGGTCGCGATGTGCCAGGTGCTGGTCAGGCGCGTACTGGGCGTACCCGTCGCGGCGCGCATCAATCGCGGACCGCTGTTCCTTCGCGACACCTCCGGGGAAGTTCAGTTCGCCGTACTTCAGTCGCTGCGCCAGCGATGGCGGTTTGGCAGGCGTGGCTTGCTGCTGATCGCGCCGTCCCTGCTCCTCGGCGCCGAGAGTTCGGCGCTGCTGCGCGCTGCCGCATTCATGGCACGCAAAGCCGGCGGCTGGGGTTCCGCATTGATCGACCTTCAGCCATCTCTCGAAGCGATACGCGCAGGCCTGTCTTCCAAGTGGCGCAATCATCTCAACGGCTCGCTCAAGGCCGGCATTGCCGTGCGCGCCAGTGGCGATCGCGAAGTCTTCGACTGGATGCTCGACCGGCATGCGAGCAACATGGCGACCAAGGACTTCGTGGGTCCGTCAGTCCATTTCGTCCGAAACATGATCGCTGCGAGTCCACAGGATTTTTCCGTTTTTCAGGCTTATATCGACAACCAGCCGGTCTCCGCCATCCTGGCGGCGCGCTTTGGCGCGCACGTCGAGATCTACCTGAGCTGGACGGGCGAAGCCGGGCGGCGGAGCAACGCTCATAACCTCCTGTTGTGGAACATCATCGCGGAGTCGAAAGCCGCCGGGTGCCACGCGGTCGACCTTGGCGGTTACACCACCAGCGAAAAATACGGCGCGTACAAGCGCGGCTTGAAGGGGCGCGAATACCGGTTGACCGGCGAATGGTTGGCGGTCTGAGCGGTCAGCGGGTAGTTAGCTGCGCCTGCTCGAACGCGTAGCCCGGAGTAAGAAGCGTCTGCTCTGACCGTCGTTGGTCGCAACGACGGCGTGCAACTCTTCATGCGACTTGCCCTCACCTTGCCATAGAATCAGGCGATGAGCACTGCTAACAGGGTTGCGATCGTGCTGGCTTCATCACTGTTGTGCGCTGACGCGTCCGCGGCGGAGCCAACGCGCGAGGATGTGCTGGCGGTGATGAAAAGAGCCACGACATTCATGAGCGAGGATGTCGCGCTACGCGGTGGCTACGTGTGGCTGGTGAGTGAAGATCTCCGCCGGCGCTGGGGTGAGATTCCGGCGCGGCCGTCGCAGATCTGGCTGCAAGGTGGCACGGAACGGGTTGGGCAGGTGATGCTCGACGCCTACGAAGCGACACGCGACAACTTCTACCTCGATGTTGCCCGCAAGGCGGCCGATGCGCTGGTCTTCGGCCAGCAGCGCGAGGGCGGCTGGCACTACTTCATCGACTTCGATCCGGCGGGCATTCCCGAGTGGTACGAGACCCAATCTTCGCGCTTTCGCTGGGGCTATGAGGAGTATCGCCACTACTACGGCAACGCCACCTTCGACGACCGGGTGACGCCGGACGCCGCGATGTTCCTGCTCCGGTTCTACCGCATGACGCACGAGGCGGCCTACCGCAAACCGGTGCTCGAGGCGCTCGACTTCGTGCTGAAGGCGCAGTTCGAAAACGGCGCCTGGCCGCAGCGCTTTCCGCTGCGCAACGAATACGCGCACGACGGCCTGCCGGACTACACGTCGTTCTACACGCTGAATGATGGCGCGATGCTGGCCGCAGTCGAACTACTGCTGGACGCGCACGAGACATTCGCCGACTCCCGCTATTTCGACAGTGTGCGGCGCGCGATGGGGGCAATCATCGCGATGCAGGGCCCCGGCGACGAAGCCGCGTGGGCCGAACAACACGGGCCCGACCTGCGCCCGATCGCCGCGCGCACGCACGAGCCGGCGGGTTACGTGGTGCGCGAGAGCCGCATGGCCATCTTCATGCTCCAGGAGTTCTATCTACGCACCGGAGAGGCGAGATATCTCGGGCCCGTGCCGCGCTGCCTGGACTGGTTCGACCGGATCAACCGTGAAGCCGCGGCGGCGAAATATCCAACGCCGCGCTACTGGGAGCCGGGCACCAACAAGCCACTCTACGTGGTGCGCACGACCGAGCTCACTCCCGAGGGCTATGGCAAATACATCTGGACCACCGATTCGGCGAAGGCGCGCTGCGACGGCAAGCCGTGCAAGTCCGATGGCAAGCCCATCGTCGATGTGGCGCCGATGCGCGCGCAGTACGCGGCCTTGATCGCGCTCACGACTCCCGCCGCGCGGGCAACGCAGCTGGCCGCGCGCAAGGCGCGCCGCGCGCGGATTTCGCGCGGCGACGAGAAGGTCGCGGACATCCTCTCCGCGCTGGATGCACGCGGTGCGTGGGTGACCGACGGCAACGTAGTTCAGCGAGCGAACGCGCCGTCGGAAGCGGAGGCCCAGGAGACCGTGCGCGGAATCAGCACGCGCATTTTTGTGGAACGCATGGAGACGTTGATTGCGTCGCTGGCCCGGGTCCCGTAGCCGGCCACCCGCCCACATCGCTGGATGTCCGGTTTTCCGCATTGAGGGTACGATCCCGTTGTCAAATACGGGAGCCTCATGAAACGACGAACTCTGCTGACGGCGTCCGCCGGCGCGATGGTCCTCGCCTCGCACCTGAAAAGCCCGGCCTCGGTCGCGTCCCAGCCCGACCGTGCCCGCGAGCTGTACAGATTGTTAGGCAGGCTGCCGCCACGCGATCGCAAGGTCAGCGCACAACTCGTCTCCACCGAAGACCGTGGAACGTACACGCTCGAGAAGCTCGTGCTCGATCTGAACGGCATCGAGCCCGCACCCGCGTACTTCGCTCGACCCAAGGGCAAAGCGGGGCGCCTTCCCACGGTGCTCTTCAATCATTCGCATGGCGGCGGCTACACGATTGGAAAAGCCGAGTTCATCGAGGGACGCGAATATCTGAGCAGCCCGCCCTACGCGGAGTTCCTCACGTCACTCGGTTACAACGCGCTGTGCTTCGACGCGTGGATCTTCGGCGAGCGCGCGAAGCGCGCCGAACTCGAGACCTTCAAGGACATGCTCTGGCACGGCCAGGTGCTATGGGGAATGATGGTCTATGACGCTCTCAAGGCCGTGGACTACCTGGTCACGCGGCCCGATGTCGACGCACAGCGCCTCGGTACGGTGGGAATGTCGATGGGCAGCGCCACCGCCCAGTGGGCGGGAGCGCTCGATCCTCGCCTGAAAGTCGTCGTCGACATCTGCTGCCTGACGGACTGGCACACGCTGGTGGAAGTGGATGGCCTCAAGGGCCACGGCATTTACTACTACGTGCCCGATCTGCTCAATCACTTCACCACCGCGCAGATGAATGCGCTGATCGCACCACGAGCGCATCTCTCGCTGGCCGGGAACCAGGACAAGCTCGCGCCGCTGCCGGGGCTCGAGAAAGTGGATGCGGAGTTGAAGAAGGCCTACACCTCTGCGGGACATCCGGAGAACTGGAAACTGCTGCGCTATGACGGTGCACATCGGGAAAATCCTCAGATGCGCGAGGAAGTCGGGAAATGGTTCGTAGAAAAGTTATGACGTGATACCGGGCGGAACCGAATGCTCGATCGAGGTTACGCACTTGAAGGTGCCGAGCCTCATGGATGGAGCATTCGATGAAGGAACCCAATCGCGCGGCGGCAGACACCAACGATGTTTTCGGCCACGCACCCAGCGAACTGCAACGTCTCGCGCTGCAAAGCCAGTACTGGGGTGAGGCGACGCTGGAATTGCTGGTCCGCGCCGGCATCGGCCGCGGGATGCGCGTCCTCGATCTCGGCAGCGGCGGTGGCGATGTCGCGATGCTCGCCGCCTCGCTCGTTGGCGAATCCGGATCAGTGCTCGGCGTGGATCGCTCGGCCGTTTCGATCGAGGCGGCAACCCAGCGTGCACAGTCAGCGGGCGTCATGAACGTGCAATTTCAGGAACGCTCGATCGAGAACCTGGAAATACGGGGACGTTTCGACGCAGTGATTGGCCGGCTCGTGCTCATGTACCTGCCGGATCCCGCGGCAACCCTGGCTGCGATCGTGCGCAAGTTGCTCAAGCCCGGTGGCATCGTCGCCTTCATGGACATCGACATCGAGGCGGTGCGCTCGGTGCCATCCGTGCGCGCGGTGAAGGATGCGCACGGTCGGCTCATCGAGTTGTTTCGCCGCACCGGCAATCCCACGACGATGGGCTCGCGCCTGCCGCAGGTATTTCGTGCGGCGGGCCTGCCGGATCCACAGACCATCGCGCGCACCCGCCTGGAAGCCGCGCCGGCATTCGAAAGCACCCGTTATCTGGCGGCGACCGTCAGTAGTTTGGTGCCGATGATGGAGAAGTTCGGCGTGGCGCGCGTCGGCGAAGTACAGATCGATACGCTCGCGGTCCGCATGCAGGATGACCTGGTCGCGGCCAATGCAACCATCATCATGCCCCTGATGGTCAGCGCGTGGGCGAGAGCGCCGGGATGACCGCCCGCGGCGCATGGGCCGCGGGCGGTCTCAACTCGAACCTCGACCTCGCTACTTCAGAATGGCGACCAGGCTGCGCGCGGTAAGCGTGTTGCTGTCACCGTTGTAGGACCCCGTCGCCGTCAGACCGACCATCGCGCTCGTGTTGAGCCGCGTACCCAGCTCCGTCACGAAGTCGCTGAAGCCCTGGAACGACAGCGACTCGTCACGCATGACGATCAGGTACGCGCTCGGCTCGTTGGCCGGCGGCACGATGGTGGGCGATGCGGGCAACGTCAGCAGGTTGAGCACACGCGGACCGACGGCGAGGAAGTGCACCCGGCCGATGTCCGGATTCCCGAGATTGAGCACCAGCGCGGTTGCCTCCTGGCTGCTGAACGGCGCCGTCGTTCCACTGCGGCCCCAGCTGAGCGAGAGAACCGCGGACAGTCTTGGGAAATCGACGAGTGTGCGGCCTTCGAAATCCGGTGGCGCCAGGCCGAAAGGTGTCGGGAAGCCAATGAGCTTCACGGGCTCGCCTGCACTCGTGCCCGACAGATTGAGCGTACTGGTCGCCACCTCGTAGTTCGTCGGATCCGCATCCTGTTCGGGGCTCATGCCGGTGCCCGCGAAATCGAACGACGACACTCTGCGGCCCGCAATCGATTCGAGTTGCAGCGTAAGCGCGCCGGGAGACGCCTGCTTCACGAAGCCGAAGATCGACGTTGGATTCATGCGCACACGACCCGCGGTTGCATCCAGCGTCCAGTCTCCCGACTTCGAGACGTTGCCAACAGGATTCGCCGTGCCGAACGCCGCGATCGACTGGCCGACCGAGATCGCGTCCGTTGCTGCCGTGGGCGATGCCGTCGTGCCGGCCTTCACCACCCGGGTGTCGGGGCCTATCGTCACCTGGACGCGGCCGCGAGCGAAATGCGCGCCGTCGCTGTCGCGAACCACTGTCGCACCGCGCACCGTGAGTACATCACCGCTGCGCGAGACGACTTCACCGAGCACCGTATCGACGCCCGCGCCGGGAACGCTGGTGCCGGCATGCACGACTTCCGCGTGGAATTCACGCGTCTGCTTCGCGAGCGTGCCGAACGCCGTGGTGATCGTCCCGGCGCCCGCGGCCGAAAGGGCCGCCAGGCCAGCAGCGCCGGAGTAGTTAGTTCCATTGACTTCGAAGACGGTCGCCGAATCTGTGTGAACGGTAAGCTGCCCGAAGCGCATGTCGCGCACATGGGACGGACGCACGTCGGCGAGGTAGGTGCCGGCCGCCGTATCGACGCTCACCAGCGTGCCGCGTACGCGCAGCTCTTTCTGTTCGACGAAATCGAGCGACGCCACGAGCGCGGGCGTCACCGTTACCGTGGCGGGCGTCGTGGCGAGGTCGACAGTGTTCGACGCCGCAAGGTTGAAGTCGAACGTGAGCAACGACGGACGGCCCGGCGAGACGACGAGATGGTGCCGGTTATCGAGCGTCACCTTCACGTCGACGACGCCGAGCGCGGTGCCGCTCGCGTCGACCGCCTGCGCCGCGACCGGCATGCCACCCCGTTCGACAGTGATGTCGGCGTTGCCATAGTCGAGCCGCATCGTGACCGAAGAGTAGGCGCCGTTTGGAATCGTCCCCACGGTGATCAACTCGGTGAGATCGACGTATTGTGCGAAGTCGATGCGCGTGGTCGCCGGCAGCATCTCGACGATGGCGCCGTTCGGGCGCTTGAGCTCGAGAGAAACGACGTCGACGGTGTAGCTCAGGAAGTCACCATCCGCATCGGTCATGGCGACAAGGACTTTGTTGCAGTCCGATGCGCAACTGGCGGCTGGCACTGGCACTGGCGCGCTGCTGGCGGGCGGGTTGCTGTTCATCCCGCCTGAACCGCCACACGCGGTGAAAACAAGGGCAACGGTGAATGCGCCGAAGCGCGACAGTGCGCTGCCACATCGGGAAATAATGTTCATGGGAATCTCCCCCGTGTTGTCTGCTGTTGGCAGAAGTAACGAGGGATCAGACACTCGGTTGACAGTCATCCGCAAACTTCGCCGACCGGCGACATACGCAATTGTCGCGTCACTGCAGAGTGGGCTGACGAACCTCGACCACGATGTGATCTTTCAGGATGACGCTACCGCCCAGAAAGCCCGAACCTATCTCCAGCGCGTAAAGCAGCATGTGGGTGCCGCTGTCTTCGCGCATCGACGACGGCCGCCCTAACGAGCTGATCACTTCGAGCTCGCTCATGCCAGGCTTGATCCGTCGCCAGAGAGAGACGTCGACCCATCGGGGCAGGCCTGCAGGGGCTGCGCCTGTCGCGGACCCCGCCTTCGGGATTTGCAATTCGAGGCGGTCAGGCCGCGTGCGCAGTTCGTCCATCTGCCGTGACAACGTCTGCACCTGGCGCTGCAGGTTGCGCACTTCCTGTTCGAGGAACGAGATGCGGGTTTCGTCCGCGGCTATTGCGGCTGTAGGAATAAGCGACAACATCGCGAGCAGCGGCAGTCGGACCATGCACGCCTCCTGGCAAACAAGAGGCGGGACGGACAATCCGTCCCGCCTCCTGAACATCTCATTGCAAGGCCGGCGTCGTCCAGTTGATCCACATGCCCTGGTTGAAAGGCACGCCCGGATCATTGCGCATCACATTCGTGTTGCCAGTGCCGCCGCCGATCAGGAACTTCTGAACGTAGGCATTCACTTCAGCCTGCTGCGACGAGGGGAAACTGCAGTGACCATGCTCGGTGGTCAGCGAGTATCCCATCCGGTCCGAGATGCCGAGCGCATCCCAGATCCTGCGAGCCGCGTTCGCGCCGGTCCACGAGCTCTGCGGACCCAGCCAGAGGATGTTGTTCTCGATGACCAGCAGCGCGCGGGGCGCCACCAGGCCTTCGATGGCGTGATGGTCGAACGGTAGTTTGGGCACCGAGTTGCTGAACTGGCTGAAGTTCGACCTGAACCAGACGTTCTCACCCACGATCTGCCCCAGGGTCTGCGTGCTCTGCCCCTGCGACAGCATCGAGTTGGAAACGCGCCAGGTTCCCGAGCCACCGGATCCAGGCTCCTGCGGGATGGTGAGCTTGATGCGTTCATCGAATGCTCCAACCGCCAGCGCACCCTTGCCATTTCGCGAGCAGCCCGTCACGCCGAGGCGCGTCGGGTCGATATTCGCTGCCGGGGTTTTTTCCAGTGCGTCTATCAGGCGGCTCACGCCCCAGGCCCAGGCCATGAGGGCTCCAGCGGAATGGCCGTTGCCATACATGTCATAGAACCTGCCGACTCCGCGAGAGCCCTGGCCGTTTTGCTGGGCGATCGTGTCATTCGGGAAATTGATGATCGCGACCCCCTGGCTCGTGAGTGCGGCGTTGTTGAGGCTCGAGGCGCCGATTCCGATGATGGCCGGGTAAGGAGCGGTGCCGGTAGTTGGATAGGTGACAGTGGCGTTGAAGGACATGGTTCGCCCGTTGTCCGTCACGTTCACGGTCACCGTGTTCCCATTGCGCGAGCCGGTCGTCGCCGACGATGGGGGATTGGGTTTGACGCCGTATTCGAACTCCTGAGCCTGCGCGGCAATTTCCGCGCGCCGACACGTCCACTCCGCCCTGGTCGTCATCCGTGTGCCATTCATGAACGTGAATGGATCCGGAAGGAACGAGATGTTAGGCAGGGATGCAAACGTCGGCATGGGTGGAAGCGTGCAAGCCGTGCCTCCGCCGGTGCCGCTTTGCGTGACCGTGACCGATTGCGATGAAACGCCGGTCGCAGCCGCGGTCACGACTGCCGATCGCGCTGCAGTGCCGGTGTTCTGCTGTGCGGTGACCGTGACAGTTCCATTGTTCGAGCCGCTGGCCGGACTCACCGTCAACCACGGTTGATTGCCAGTCACCGTCCAACTGGTGTTGGAAGTGACCGCAAACGTACCGGTGCTGTTGGCCGCTGAAGCAAGACTCAACGTCGTAGGTGCGACCGAGAGCGTGGTTCCCACCTGGCAATTGGTTGCCGGCGAGCCCAAACCGGTGGGCAATGCGGTCGAGGTGGTGATGTTGAGCTTGTCGAGCCGCGCTCCGTCCTCGCGGAATGCGATCGTCAGCGTGTGATCGCCCGCGCTGAGATTGAACGTGTTCGGGAACTGCGCCCAGATCCAGGCGGTGTTCCACCAGTTGTTCCAGAACACCCACGCGCCGCCATCCATGCTGACCCAGAACGAGTCGTCGTTGGCGTTCGGGCCTAACATGCGGGCAAAGAGGCGGTAGGTTCCGCTCTGGCTCGCGTTGAATGGAAATGTGATGTGCCCGGCCGTATTCGTGGGTGCAGCGGCCGTGCTGTTCTGCCCCGGTTGAATCGTTACGTATTGAGAATTGGAAACACTGGCGTCGGTGGTTCGGTTCCACAAGGAGCCTACCGATCCGCATTCGGCTTCCAGCCATGTCGACTGTGCGTTGGCAACAGCGGCAAATAATGACAAAAACAAGACGCAAATTAACGTGCGCATACGTTCCCCTTCACTCCGTTGAATGTGACTTTCCTTCTGCGGTGCGCCGAACCCCGCCACGCCAATTACGACGTTGCGGTCCGCGGTCAGGACGCACGCACGGAGCGTTATACAGAGAGCTGGCGCCTATTACAGCCCGTGATTAGACCTATGAGCGGCG
>Ga0190274_10002434_pt1 | contig 10970 bp, 9 predicted proteins | sample Popmic531T_FD_133002 | JGI IMG/M metagenome (GOLD analysis project Ga0190274, IMG submission 133002) | Populus adjacent soil microbial communities from riparian zone of Yellowstone River, Montana, USA - 531 T | ecosystem: Environmental > Terrestrial > Soil > Riparian zone | place: USA: Montana...
GGCGGCGCGGTGATCGTGGCGCCTCCCGCACGGCGGACGGAGCGTCCGGAGCCGCGCCGGCCGGAACGGACGGAGCGACCGCGGACCGAGCGACCGCGGACGGAGCAACCCCGGACCGATCAACGGCGGACGGACCGCGCGTCGCGCGCAGCGGCACCGGCGGCGGCGCCGGAGCCTCCTGCGCCGGAGGGCACCGAGGCGGCCGCGCCATCGGCGAAGAAGCGTCGCCGCCGTCGCCGGCGGCGGGGTGGCGGCGGCCCGGGAGAGAGGACCAACCCGAGCGGACCCGCAACCGAGTGACCTCGTACTTCATCACCACCGCGATCGACTATGCCAACGGCGACCCGCACCTCGGCCATGCGTTCGAGAAGGTCGGCGCCGACTGCATCGCGCGCTACCGCCGGCTTCGCGGTGACGACGTGTGGTTCCTCATGGGCATGGATGAGCACGGTCAGAAGGTGGCACAGGCGGCCGCCGCGGACGGCGTCACACCACAGGCCTTCGTCGACCGCATCGCCGTCCGTTTTGCAGCGACCTGGGACCGGCTCGCCGTGTCACGCGACCAGTTCATCCGCACGACCGCGCCGGCGCACCAGGCCGGCGTGCAGGAACTGATCGAACGGATCTTCACGCACAACCCCGATGACTTCTTCGAGCGGTCCTACTCCGGGCTCTATTGCGTGGGCTGCGAGGCGTTCAAGCAGCCATCGGAGATCGTGGACGGGAAGTGCGAGCTTCACCCCACGCGCACCTTGGAGATGGTCTCCGAGCGGAACTGGTTCTTCCGGCTGTCGCGCTACCAGGACTTCCTCCGGAACCTCATCGAGACGAACCCGGATTTCATCCGGCCGGCCAGCCGCCGGAACGAGATCATCGGCCTCCTGGACCAGGGGCTCGAAGACGTCTCGGCGAGCCGGGCACGTCTGGGCTGGGGCGTGCCCTTCCCACGGTCCACGAGCGACGGGCAGCAGCAGACGACGTACGTGTGGTTCGATGCGCTGCCGAACTACTGGACCGCGACGCAGCTGCCGGATGCCGGCGCCACCTGGCCGGCGCAGCTGCACGTCGTCGGCAAGGACATCACGCGCTTCCACTGCGTCATCTGGCCCGCCATGCTCGAGGCCGCCGGGCTGCCCCTGCCGGGAGGCATCTGGGCACACGGGTTCGTGCAACTGGCCGGCGAGCGGTTCAGCAAGAGTGCGGGTGTGAAGCTGGACCTCGACGAGGCGATCGACCGCTTCGGACCGGATGCGTTCCGTTACTACCTGCTGCGTGAGATCCCGTGGGACGCCGATGGCAACTTCAGCTGGGAGCGATTCGAGGAGCGATATACCTCCGAGCTGGCCGACGGATTGGGGAATCTCGCATCGCGCTCGCTCGCCATGATCGTCAAGTACCGCGAGGGGGTGGTGCCGCGTACCGCCCCCGACACGACCCTCGACGCGAAGGGCGCCGAGGTGGTGGAGGCGTACGCCGTCGCGATGGACGCGCTCGACCTGCGTCGCGGCGCCGAGTTGATGGGCGAGCTCGTCACTGCGGCGAATCTCTTCATCGTCCAGGCGGCGCCCTGGGCCCTCGCCAAGGCCGGCGACGAAAGACAGCTGGAGATCACGCTCGGTGCGCTCGCGCGATGCCTTGCCCGGCTCGCCGTACTCTCAGGTCCATTCATGCCGGGAAAGAGCGCAGAGTTGTGGTCGCTGCTGGGGGGCGGAGGCACCGTGCAATCCCTGGCGTGGAAAACAGCCACGGCCCCTGCGGTCGACGGCTGGGTGGTCAAAAAGCCTGAGGGGCTCTTTCCCAAGCCCCAAACTGGCCCCGGGGTCCCAAAATAGGCATAACCTATTGTGGCTACACAACTTAACATGAATTTCGTTACCTTGACATGAAGAAGGCCGGGGCTATCTTTCCCTCGGCCTTTTTCTTGCCCGACAGGTAAGCAGTTCCCCTGTCACCCCCGCAGCTGTTCGGAGATTGATGGCCAAGCGTCGCTGGACTGTCATGCTCATCCCACACGGGACGGAGCGCTCGCAGATACTCGAAGTCACCAGCAGCTGGCTGCGCTTTGGCGCAATCGGACTTGCCATGGTGCTCGGGATTGCGGTACTGACAGGCTATGCGCTCGCTTATCGCGCCGCACGCACCGGGTTCGATGAGGGGCTCCTGACCCGCCGCAATCACCTGGCCGACGAACTGGGCCGCCTCAACACTCGCCTTGGCGCCCTGACCGACACGATCAACACCATTTCACGACACGACGCGCAGATCCGGGTGCTGGCCGGTCTGGAGCCCCTCAATCCCGAGGTCCATTCTGCCGGCATCGGTGGCCCTGCGGCGCCACGGCCGAGCTGGGTTGACACCGATCCGCTCTCGGAGCATGCCGATCAGGTGCGGGTGGACATCAACGCCCTTGTGCGCCGCGCCGACCTGCTCTCCCGGTCGTTCAGTGAAGCCGCCGACAGCCTGGCCTCGCATCGCGACCGGATGGCGGCCACGCCGTCGATCATGCCGACGCAGGGCTGGCTGACGAGCGCATTCTCCTCCATGCGCGAACACCCGATTCTGCACATGTCACGGCCGCACGAGGGAATCGACGTCGCGACCCCCATGGGTACGCCGATCGAAGCGCCCGCTTCGGGCGTGGTGGCATTCTCCGGACGTGAAACGGGTTACGGCAACGTCATCATCATCGACCACGGCTTCGGGATCCGCACGAAGTACGCGCACTGCTCCAAGCTGATCGTCGGCACCGGCGCAAAGGTGACGCGCGGCCAGCAGATTGCGCTCGTCGGCAACACCGGCCTCTCCACCGGCCCGCACCTGCACTACGAGGTGCTGGTGAATGGTCAGCCGGTGGATCCCCTCAGGTACATCCTTTCCGATCGCGCGATAGTAGACTAGGCGTGAAGACGTGAGGACGTGAGGACGTGAAGGAAACAATGAGGCCCCGGCAGTCGCCGGGGCCTTTCGCTTTCACCTCATGTCCTCACGTCCTACTGGATCCGCATCGCCTTGCTCACCTGGTCCGGCGTCAGGAGCATCGGAGCAATGGCCACGGCGTCCTCACTGCCGGCCGGAAACGGATTGGACGGCAGCAGCCGCGCGACGAACACGCGGCCGCCCCCCTCCGCAACGACTGACCCGGGCGCCTTCCCCGAGGCCGAGACCGACTTCCACTCGGGCTCCCCGTACTGGATGATCGTGAGGAGGGCCGGCGGCGTTCCGCCGGACATCGGAAGAAACATGAACTCCGAAACCGTCCTGGCACCGGGGTACTCCGGCGCCTTCGCCCGCTCGGTCGCGGTATACCGCTGCTCCCAGATATCGGGCACGGCGAACTGGAAATCGCCCAGGAGCGAATTGAACGTGCGGCTCGAGGCCAGCGCGCCACCAGCCGGGGGCGCCACCGACGCGACGGGCGCGGCGGCGGCCGTGGTGTCTGCCGCGGCCGACGGCGTGCCGCGGCCGCAGGCCGCCAGTGTCACGAGGCCGAAGAGATAGCCGATGCATTGCGTCGGGGGCATGCCTAGAACTTCACCTTCGGGGCTTCCTGCGCCCCGGCCTCGGCCTCGAAGTAAGGGCGTGGCTTGTCCATGCCGAAGATCTTGGCGGTGAGGTTCGTGGGGAACTGGCGGATGTACGCATTGAAGTCGTTGGCCGCGGCGTTGTAGTCCTGCCTCGCCACCTGGATGCGATTTTCCGTGCCCTCGAGCTGGTCCTGCAGCTGGCGGAAGGCGTCGCTCGACTTGAGCGTCGGGTAGTTCTCGACGATGGCCAGCAGCCGGCCGAGGTCGGAGCGTACCGCGGCATTGGCCTGCGCCATCTGGTTGATGTCGCCCGACTGGATGGCGCCGGACAGCTTGGCGCGCGAGTTGGCGATGCCGTTGAAGACGGTGGTTTCCTGGGCGGCTGCGCCCTTCACGGTCTCGACCAGGTTCGGGATCAGGTCGACCCGGCGTTGCAGCTGGGTCTCGATGTTGCCCTTGGCCTTGTTGACGGCTTCGTCCTTGGTCTGGATCTGGTTGTAGCCGCATCCCGTTGTCGCAAACGCGACAAGCAGTGCCGCCCCCAGCACACGCACACGCTTCATGACCCTGCTCCAAGCTGAAGGTGATTCACAAATCGCGCGGCCGTTTCCATGGCCGCCAGGTACGCTTCGAACTGTTCCCGCGTCGCCAGCCACTTCTGGTCGGTGCGGTGCCGCACGAACTCGAGCTGAGCCGACGGGTGCGCTCCCACCGCAATGGACGCCTCCTGCACCACCGCCTCGATGCCCTGCGGCACCGGCCGGCCCAGCAACGCCAGAAGCGCCCGCTGCAACAGGACGATGGTCGAGAGGCTCGCGGTGCCGAGCTGGGCAAGCGCCGCGCGCTCCTCTGCGAGGGCCACGTAGCCGCGCCGCAGCTGCAACAGCTTGCCGAGGAACTCGTGTTCCAGCAGGGTGCGAAGATCGGCCGGGAGCACGGTCATGCCTGCGACCGGATCGGCCCCCTTCAGCACCTTGTAGGAGTGGAGGATATCGGTGACCTCGATGGGAAAGGCATCGGCGGCGCCGGCCCACTCCTCACGGCTGAACACGAGCGGCGGAACGTTGCCGCTCTTTCGCCAGCCGGCGAACGCGCTGGTGAGCCCGCGCAGTGACGCCGGCGAGGTGTCGTCCAGCACGAGCAGCAGGTTGATGTCGGACACACCAGCCACCCAGTCACCCCGCGCGGCCGAGCCGTACAGCACCGCGCTGTAGCGCCCGGCCAGGGACTGGTCGAGGTCGTTGATGAGCGATCCGACGATCGCTTCCCACGAATCCGCCATCTAGAAATCTCCTCCTGCCCCACCGCCGCTGAACCCACCACCGCCGCCGAAGCCACCGAATCCACCGCCACCCCCCCCGAACCCACCGCCCCCGCCCCATCCGCCGCCACCGATCCCCGGGCCCCAATATACCCGCGGCCGTCGACCTCGAGTCCCACCGGCCCGGGCTGAGCTGGCAAGCGCTCTTATGATCGCCAGGAAGACGAAGATCAGCAGCAGGACGAGAAACATGGGCGGGCCCGACCCGGGCGCCACTGCGCTCTGGGGCGGCACCAGGGTCGAGTCGCGCACCCCCAGATCCTTCGCCACCAGTGCCGCGACCGTCTCGACACCGGTGACCAGTCCCGGCCCGTACTCGCCGGCCGCGAGCTGCGGCCGCATCGCGTCACGAATCCGGCCCGACGTCGCGTCGGTGAGCACGCCCTGCAATCCGTCGCCGACTTCCAGCCGGATCTTGCCAGGCTGTCCCTCGCGCCTGGGCACGAGAAGCATCACGACGCCCGCGTTGCGGATCTTGTCGCCGACCGAGGCCTTGGCGCCCACGCCCCAGCGCCGCCCGATGACGAGCGCCACGTCGGACGCCTCGAACCGGCCGATGGTGGGAAGGGTGACGACCGCGAGCTCCGCGCCGGTCTTTTCGCGCAGCGTCTTCGCGATTTCCTCGATGCGGGCGGCGCTGGCGGGATCCACCACGCCGGCCACATCGGTCAGGTATCCGGTGGGCTGTGCCGGGAAGAGCTGCTCCACGCCCTCCTGCGCCACAAGCGGCGCCGCGAGGAGCACGAGTTGAAGCACCACTACCGCCAGCATACCTTTGCGCCGTGCCACGCTCACTGCCAGTACTCCTCCTCGTCCTTGCGGCCTGCCAGAGCACCACGAGCGTCCATGTCCGTGCGCTCATCCCGGGCGCGGATGGCCAGGTGGAACCAGCCCCCGGCGTTGCCCTCGTGGCCCTGCCCTATGATCGCGACTCGATCATCGCGGCCCTGACGGCAAAGGCGGCGTCGCCCCGACCCGACGTCGCGTCGCTCGACACCCTCTTTGCCCGTTTCCAGCGGCCCTTCGCAGCCTATGCCGTGGCCGCTGCCAACGCCACGCGCCTGCAGGACTCGCTCACGCGCATGAAGACGGCGCTCGATTCGCTGCCGCGCGAATCACCGGCCTATCGCATGCTCTACGGCACGTTCGTGGCGCTGACCACCGAACGGGCCACCGCCGACCGGCAGCGCGACTCGCTGCAACAGGCCCTGAAGCGCGCGCGGGCGGCGTTCGGCGCGCCATCCGACAGTACCCGCATGGTGCTTCGGGCGTGGGAAGATAGCACCTACGGGGACTACGAGAAGATCACGCAGGAGCTCTCCCGCAACGCCGGGTTGGAGCCGCAGACCGACACGACGGGAACCGACGGAACCGTCAGCCTGGTGCTCAAGAAGGGGCACTGGTGGATCTACGCCCGCTCGTGGGATGCGCTCGACCCGAATGCGGAGTGGTACTGGAACATTCCGGTGCGGGGTGACAGCCTGACGCTGTCGCCGGACAACGCCCGCCGCCGTCCACGCTACTGAGGGAACCTGATGCCGATCCCGAACTCGACCCGGATGCTGCTGGCCGGCATCCTGCTCACCGTGGCCGCGCCGCTCGCGGCGCAGGGCACTCCCTCCCTCGCACCGCGCACCCGCGGGGCGGAGACGGCCCCGATCACGGTGTACGAGATGTCGGACTTCCAGTGTCCGTACTGCCGTCGCTTCGCGCTGAACACCTTTCCCGAGCTCGATCGTGACTATGTCGCGACCGGAAAGGTGCGCTGGGTGTTCATCAACTACCCGCTCACGATGATCCACCCGAACGCGGCGGTGGCCGCTGAAGTGGCCATGTGCGCCGCGAAGACCGGCAAGTTCTGGGAAGTGCACGACCTGCTCTTCCGGAACCAGGCCACCTGGGCACCGCTCACCGAGCCCGGCGCGTTCTTCCTGACGCTCGCGGACTCGGCCGCGATCCCGGTGGATCCATTCCGGAAGTGCCTCGCTGATCGGGAGACCCTGCAGGAGATTGCAAGCGATGCGAAGGGTGCGTCGCAGTCGGGCGCCTCGAGCACGCCGAGCTTCTATATCGAGGGCGGGCTGCTGCCCGGCGCGCAACCGGTCGAGGTGTTCCGGCAGATCCTCGACTCCATCTACACGGTCAGGACCGCCGCAAAGAAGTAGTCAGCGCACCGCCTCCAGCATTCCACTCGCGGCGGCAATCCGGGCAGCGGCACGCTGCAGTGCCGTCGCGGCCACCGCGACCTGCCCTTCCGCTGTCATCCACTGTCCCTGCTCGATCGATTCGCGGATTCCCGGAAGGGTCTTCACGCCATAGCCCGTGTACAGCCCCGGCGCGTAGATGGTGTGTTGGTACCATGGCCTGCCCGGCAGGCCGGCAGGCTCGGTGAGCGCGCGCTCTACCTGCACCAGCGCGCGGTTCAGCTCGGCGAGCCCGTCCGGACCCAGTGGCGCGGTCGCGCCGAACCGAACCGCCGCGACCGAGTCATAGCGCGTCGCTGCCGCGCGAAGCGCGGTCAGTGCGTTGTCGAGCGGCGCGAAGTTCAGGAACGGTGGCACCGAGTCGCGGGGCGGCGCGATGTCGGGTGAGCGCGGGTCGCGGATCGCCTGGTACACTCCCTCATCGAGCTGGCGGTTCCGTTCTCGCGCCGCATCGCCCTTCGACGCCAGCAGCTGCTTCACCTCCCCGGCGTATCCCTCCACCGCGTCGGCCAGTGCACCGAACTGGTACGGCACCACCTCGGCTGACGCGAGGCGCATCACCGACAGCCCCGTGACCAGAGCGAGCGCGCGGCCATACGCGAAGCTCGAGTCGGCAAAGTGCCCGTACCAGGTGAAGGTGTCATAGATCGAGTGGTACACTCCGCCGCTGCCGGGCTGCTCACCGCCGTAACCCAGGTTCGCGGCTGCGATCCCGAGATGCTGCAGGAACGGCGTGAAATCGGAGCCCGAACCGAGGGCGTCGAGGCGCAGGTCGGGCCGCCCGCGCAGCTCCGCCCGCGCCGGGTCGGGCGCATTGGCGAGACGGGCCAGCCGCAGCCGTCGCCCGACGGTGAGACCGGTCTCCGGATCGACCACGGCATTGGCCACCTGATTGAGCAACCGCTCGAGGATGTGCGACCCGCTGAGGTCGAGGAAGCCGCGATCGTTGACGTCGCTGTTGAGGTAGGCCACCGCACTCGCCTGCAGTTCCGCCGCGTGTTGCTCGGCCCATTCCGTTGACCCGAGGAGGATCGGCTCCTCACCGTCCCAGGCCGCGTAGACGATGGTGCGGCGGGGGCGCCAGCCCTCGCGATACATCGCACCCAGCGCTCGCGCTTCCTCCAGCTCAGCCACGAGACCCGACACCGGATCGGCGGCGCCATTCACCCAGGCATCATGGTGATTGCCGCGCACGATCCAGAGGTCAGGCTCCACGTTACCCGGCAACCGGGCAATCACGTCGTAGGCCGGCACCAGCTGCCAGTCGAACTGCACCGCCAGGCGGACGCGCGCCGGCCCGGGACCAACGTGATACGTGAATGGAAGGCCGCCCTGCCAGTCGCCCGGTGCAACGCGACCGCCAAGCGCCAGCAGCAGTGGCTGCGCGTCGTTCCACGAAATCGGGAGCACCGGAATGCGGGTGAGCGTCTCCGCGTCCGAGCGGTCCAGCCGCTTAGCGCTGTCGGTGGCACCGACGTTCGGCGTCAGCGGATCGCCCGTTCGCACCGGCATGTCCATCACGCTGCCGCGCTGCACGCCTTCCGCCGGGCGCATGCCGCCCTTCGGGTAGGGATCGCCGGCGTGATACCCATCATCATTCGGGTCGGAATAGAGAATGCAGCCGATCGCACCATGCTCCGCCGCCACCTTCGGCTTGATGCCACGCCACGACTGGCCGTACTTCGCGATGACGATCGCGCCCTTCACCGAGATGCCCATGCGCTCCAGCCGTTCGTAATCGGCAGGGATGCCGTAGTTCACATAGACGAGCGGAGCCGTCACGTCACCATCGACCGAATAGGCGTTGTAGGTGGGAAGCTGCCCGCGCTGCGCGGTGGCCGAATCGCCGGGAATCGCCGGCTCCTGAAGCTTCGCCACGTACCCTTTCGGGCCGAGCAGCTCGAGCCGCCGTGACTTCGGCACGGGGAACAGGACATGGAACACCTCGATATCCGCGGTCCATCCCCAGGCGCGGAACTGGTCCCGGATCCACTCCGCGTTAACGCGACCTCCCGGCGAGCCGAGATGATGCGGCTGCGCACTCAGGCGGCGCATGTAACTGCGCGCGCTGTCTGCCGACGGGAACGTGGCGAACCGGGACTCCCACTCGCGCTCGGCCCGCGCCGCCTCGGGCGTGAACCCCCAGATGGGATCATCGGCCAGTCGAACCGGTGCCGCAGCGAGGAGGACGGCACCGAGCAGGAAGATGCGAAGCATGGGGGTTCACCCGATCGTGAGGAAGACGTCATACAGCGCGTGGGTCCAGGCCGTGATGCCGAAGCCGCGCGTGAGGTAGAGCGCGCTGAACATCACGCCGGCGATCGCGCGGAACGTGAATGACCCGATCTCGAGCGGGTCGCCGAAGCTGCCGATGTAGTGGAACGCACTGAAGACCAGCGCCCCCACGACGGTGGCCACGATGCCGGCGGGCAGCGGCCCGAGCTTGAGCACATGCTTTGCGAACGCGGCGAGACACGAGACGAGGATGACGCGAAACAGCAGTTCCTCGTAGATGCCGGCACCCAGCGAGATCATCAGTTGTGTCGGAAGGTCGAACGCACCGGACATGCCGGACGCGAGCGGCCTCACGCGCAGCAGCGCCGACGTGAGGAGGCCCGTTACCGAACCGAAGGCGAGTGCGTAGCCGACGGCTTCGCCGGCCATTCCGAGGAAGTAGCGCGGGACCACGCTGCCGGCCCGACGGAAGTCGCGCACCACCAGGACGGCCCCAACGCCAAAGAGCAAACCACCGAACCAGAGCAGGCCGTTCCGTCCCCCAAGCCACACGAACGCACTCTTCAGCAGGACGTCGGCCCCGTTGCGCACGCCGGCATAGGCATCGTGCGTAAGCGCGAAGGCCAGGGTTTCATAGGCCAGCAGGAGCGGCAGGGCGAACAGCAGGCTGTAGCGCGGTGCGCGCGTTGCCGACCAATAGGTGTCTCGAGGCACGCTGTAAACTAGTGGCGGGCGCCAGCCCCCGTCCCTATCTTCACCCCGTGATCGCCCTCCTCCTCCTGCTGCAACAGGCACCCGTCGACACCAGTGCCTACTCCACGCCCGCGCTGCGCGCACTGGTCGCCCGAGCGGCCGACAGCAACGCCGTCTTCCCCGCCCGGGGATTCCGCGCGCATTTCGAGTCGGAGATCGCCGTCAACAAGGCCCTGCCGAACCGGGTCGAGGGCATCTCGAGCGTGGAGCAGTTCGACGGCAGCCTGACGTGGAACGGCGACAGCGGCAACCAGCACACGCTGGGCTATCGCATCATCACGACGGGCCTGCCCCTGCCGGCCGGCTACGTCCTCGGCTCGGCCTGGATCGCGCCCGTGTTGTATGGCGATCGCTTCACCCTGCTCAGTGATCCGAAGCAAGCAGGGACGACGGGGCTCACCGAGAAGGACAGTCTCGAAGCGCGGGCAGAGAACGTCGTGCATCCGCTGGCCAGTGATCGCGACAGGTACTACCGCTACAGCCGGGGCGATACCGTCGAGGTGGTGGATGCGCTGGGCCAGTCTCGCCGGGTCGTGGTCGTGGAGGTCACGCCGCACCCGACATTCGCGGAGCCCACACGGGTATTCACCGGCCAGCTGTATCTCGAGGTCGGGACCGGAGCCCTCCTCCGCATGCGGGGCCAGATCTACTCGGTGCGTCCGCCCGGGAAGCCGCTCAAGGGACTCAAGAAGATCGGCAATGCGCTGATCGCGAGTGCCAGCATCATCGATTTCCAGAACACGCGCATCGACGGTGTGCTCATCCCCACGTACCAGTCAGGCGATCTCGCGATCCTGCTGCCGCTCACCACTGCCATGGGAACGATGGTGCGGCTGGTGACGCGCATCGACAACGTGGTCATCGAGCATGGGCCCAGCGTGCCGCTGGGCGCGGGTGCGGTCATGTCCACCGTGGCGCGGACACAGACGACGA
>Ga0190274_10002435_pt1 | contig 10967 bp, 16 predicted proteins | sample Popmic531T_FD_133002 | JGI IMG/M metagenome (GOLD analysis project Ga0190274, IMG submission 133002) | Populus adjacent soil microbial communities from riparian zone of Yellowstone River, Montana, USA - 531 T | ecosystem: Environmental > Terrestrial > Soil > Riparian zone | place: USA: Montana...
CAGTTCATGTGGGGTGCCCCATTGGGAGAGAACTTCTATCAGCGTGGCGGTGCCTCTCTGTTCGCCTATGGCTATGGAGGCTATGGAGTTGTCTGGGTGCCTGGCAGTCATGCGGTCCGCAAGATGGAGGTCCACTTCTACGACCTGGCCAATCCCGACACGTACCTTGAAGTCGGCCGACTCATCGCCGGTCCCGTCTGGTCGCCACGGTATAACTTCAACTTCGGACACAGCGTCACGTTCGTTGACTCTAGCAAGAACAAGCGTACAGAGTCCGGCGACCTCCGTGGTGAACGTGGTCCTAAGTGGAGGCGTATCGAGTTCGAGCTTAGCAACATGGACTCGGAAGACCGTGCCGCCATGATGCGGCTTATGCGACAGAACGGCGTCACCGAGCCGCTGTTCGTGAGCCTGTTCCCGGAGAGCGACGACACGCTACTCGAGCAGAGCTATCAACTCTGGGGCAAGTTCGCCGACAGCTCGCCCATGTCCCAGCCCAACTATGATGTCTATGCTACGCGAGTAGCAATGGAGGAAGTGTGATGGCTACTCGTCCTTTTGAGTACGGCAAGAAAGATTACATCGACCGGATGAACGATCTGTACGAGACAGGCTTGCCGCGTGTGCGACTGGACCCGGACGATCCGGACTCGGCTCCGACCGACATAACGGCGAGCAGACAAATGCGTCTAGGCGACAACGGTTGCGTGTGTGATTGCAAAGGCTCTGGCATCACCATCACATTTCATCCCGAGTGCCTCGTGGACGGCTGGTCCGTGTTCCTCAACGTCTACACGCCTGGCGGTACCGTGACGATCAACCCTGTCGCCGCAGCCGGTGTTGCCTTTGTGGACGGTTCCACGACGAAGACATTGACGATCAATAACGCCGCACTCATCTCGAGCAATGGCACTGGCTTCCGTATCTTCCGCATGACAGCAACGTGAGGTCACTATGTCCCGTCGTCCCTTCGCGACCAGTCCAATAAAGAAAGCGCCGAAGCCGAACTATCCGGAGAATGCGCCGCCGACGAACACCGTCCCCTCTGGACAGACGAGCTACGTCAATGCGACGAAATACTTCTCGGCCTCTGGCGGCAATCAACTGCTGCTGGACGACGTCGACACGCCCCTCGTCACGGCAACGCTGATCACCACGAATGGGAAGCTCACGGTCATTCCGAATCCAGGTGTCATCATTACGAACAACACCTCTCTCAAGGTGATGGTGATCGGCTCGGTCGAGAATGTGAATCGCGCGTTGAATGGGATGTACCTGCAGCCGCCTACATCGTTCAGCAGCACACTGACGATCACACTGCGCACGAGCGACGGCAAAAATGTCCAGGCGAACAGCTTCACGGTTGTGATCTCTGGTACCGCTCCACCTCCGCCACCGCAAGCACCAATCAACTACGTGGCGCCAGGGACAAGGTCAACACCGTACGAGACGAGCTATACGTTCCCAGCCAATAGCGTGAGCGTCTATGATGCCGACACAGCGAACGTGAATGTCACTGTGAACGTCGTCAATGGCGGGCGCGTGAACATTAACCTCACGAGCGGCGCCGTGACGACTGGCAACGGCTCGCCAACGGTGACGATCTCTGGCACGCAAGCGCAAGTGAATGGCGCGCTTGCTGGACTTGTCTTCACACCGCACGCCACCTTCTCGGGCATCGCCAAGATAGACCTGACCACTTCAGACGGCGCACTCACGGACGTCGATTCTTTTACCATCACCGTGGACTCGCCGCAGTTCGGCCCGATCAATGCTGTGCCAGCAGGAACGAACGTAAACAGGAACACGCCGCTTCGTCTTCGCTCCTATCCGGACAACACAGAGTTCCGGGTTGCTACTGCATACAAGCCCACGCTCGAGACTCGCATCAAGGCTTTCAACGGCACGATAGACGCAGTCGTGAGCGCACCGCCATCTGGTAGCGGCCTCTTGTCCGATGGCTTCCCAGCGAAGGTTCTGGTTGGACATTGGCCTGGCTGGGGTACGCAGAACGTCAAAGATATCTCGATGAGCTATAACATCATCACGTTATGTTGCATGGCGAATTCTGGTGATGGGCTGGACAACGGCTCTGTGACGTGGGCTTACCCTGGCTGGCCGCTGGCTCTCGATGTGCAGACAGTGAGGACACGCGGACAGAAGGTCTTCCTGACCATTGGCGGCGGTACACACAATCGATTCTGGTATACGACGCGCCAGCAATCCACGAACCTGCTGAACTCGATCATCCCGTTCATCAACTCGTTAGGCGGCGTCGACGGGATAGACTTCTGGTGCTTTGACGGCTCCACGCCTGGCACGGTGCTCGGGACAGAAGCAGTCTACATCGCACAGCAGTTGAAGGCGACATATGGGGCGAACTTCGCCATCATGTTGTCGTTCCATAACTGGCCAGCAGAGATGAAGAATCTGGTCGCAGCTCTCAACAACGCGAACTGCCTCACAATGATGCAGTGCAAGTACACAGACTATGCTGGCTACAAGAATGTCGGCGCGGTCTTGAGTACATACACGACCATCTCGAATGAGTCGTCCATTCCAGGCGTGAGACACCTGGCAGGCTTCGGGTACAACTATGACGACACGGTGAACCTCACACTAGCCGAAGCACAGCGCGAGTGGGATAGCCTCGTCACCTTTCAGCCCTCTGTGCGAGGTATGTCCTGCTACACCACTGCAACCGACGCAGCCAACTATGGGACTTTCTCGAGCAACATGAAGAACGGGAAACTAGGCAACGCCTCCAATCCCGGCAACGCCGCTATCACAGGGCAGAACACGAAAGAACTCGTCGTCGTGGGCAACCTGTCCCAGGTCAACTCGGCAATCGCTTGGATGAACTACACGCCAGACCCGGCCTACTTTGGCACGGACAGTATCACGATGACGACGTCGGACGGCACGTTGTCGGATGTCGACGTGATGCCGCTCAATGTGTTGTGATGTGGGAAGACGCACAGCAATGGATACTGCGCTTCGCCGGTGTTGCCGGTGCTTTGGTGTCGATGAAGTTCGTCAGCGGCACGCTGTTCGAGCGCTTTCTCATGTTCATCGGCGGCGCGTTCTTCTCTTACTACGCAACTGAATGGGTCGCAGCATGGCTCGCGTTGCCGCATGGGCTCACAGGCTTCTTGCTAGGCGTGTTCGGGATGTCGGTGCTCTCGCGCGTGTGGGAGTGGGTACAGTCGACGAACGCCGTGTCCGGGTTCCTTGACGCCTGGCTCCGTAAGCCACCGCCACCTGTGCCGCCACCGAAGAAGGACGAAGACAAGTGATCGACGTTTCATTCTTATCGTCCGCCTGCTGGTTCTTCGTGGGCATCTCGTCTATCGTTGCGAGCTTCTCTGGCATGCTACGTAAGACCGTGATCGAGTGCGTTGCATTGGGCGGTGTTAGTCTTGGCGCGTTCTCGCGGTCCTACTATGTATTTCAGCGGCAAGAGACACAGCCGGACGCACTGTGGATTTCCATTGCGCTCGCAGCGTATTGCCTCGCGATGTGGTACAAAATGATGTGGGTCGTTCCGCATCGGCCGGACTACGAGCCTCCTCCGAAGTCGCGCTACTACTAATGTCGATCACGCTCACCGATTTCATTGTCAAGAGGAACGTCCGAGCGTTCCTTTGGGCACTGCGTTTCGGCGAGGGCACGCAAGGTGAGGACGGATATCGGACCCTGTTTGGTGGCCGTCTGTTTCTTGGGGTAGACGGTGTATACGCCACTTTTGATGACTTCCAAGACCACCCACGTATTCGCACGACGGTGACTCTGCGGAACGGTAAGAAGCTCACGTCCACTGCTGCAGGTGCCTATCAAATTCTCGAGCGAACATGGGACGGAGTGTGCAACGAATACGGGTTCATCAACTTCGAACCGCCGACGCAAGACCTGGCTGCTATAGCTTTGATAGCAGGCCGCAAGGCACTCGAGGACGTAGTAGAAGGCCGCATCCATATTGCGGTGTTGAAGTGCAACAAAGAATGGGCGAGCTTGCCTGGGAGTCCCTATGGCCAGCCCGTCGTCACACTGGAGGAATTCAGACGAGAGTACGAAGAGGCAGGCGGACTGTATTTGAACGAAGAAGCACAGCCGGCAACACCGCAGCCGCTGGCGACGTCGGCTATTGTTCTCGAGCCTAAGCTGCCGCACATCGCAAGCAAGACCGCGGAGATAACTCAAGGCAGCACGGACCTTGGCGTCGAACTACAGCAGGAGAAAGCCATGCCCATCCCAGCCATCGTTGCAGCGCTGCTGCCGACGCTCATCCAACTTGTCCCGCAACTCACAAAGATATTCGGCTCTGGTTCGGAGGTGGCACAACGCAACCTCGCCGCGGCTGAAGCAGTCTTCACAGTAGCGAAGGACGCTATCGGTGCGAAGAACGAGCAGGAGGTTATCGAAGCCATCAAGAGCGATCCTGTCCAGGCGACAGCAGTGAAGCAGGCTATCGAGAAGAACTACCTGAACATCCAAGAGGCTGGCGGCGGAGGTATCGAAGGCGCGCGAGCGTACAGTATCGCAGTGGCCCAGCAGATGCGAGGCACAGCGACCGACGTGCCCATGACATTGATGTCGCAGCCTGCGTTCGTCATCTCGATGGTGATGCTTGGACTCGTCGTCATGATGGTGCTAGTGGTCCTATTCCCCTGGGAAATATTTAGAGCGAATGGTGGACAGATCTACACCGACGAGGTTAGACTGATCGTGGTGACGGCAATCATTGGTTCGCTGTCGACAATAGGAGCCTTCTGGCTCGGTTCGTCCTTTGCTAGCCGGCAGAAGGACACCACGATAAACACCGCGCTTGGCAACCGCACACGTTCAACAGACTAGGAGTTAGCATGAAGATCGAATGCAGCGAAGGTTCCAGCGGCGTATGGTCCTGGCGCTTCAAGAGCGATGCCGGTGACACGGTCATCGCTGAAGGTACGAAGACCTTCGAGGACAAGGCCGCGGCACAGAAGGCTATCACGGCTTTCGCCTCGTCCGTGGGCGTGAAGCCGAACGCCATCTCCTACGTCCCAATCAACCCGGAACCAGAGGACGAGGACAAGTAGCCTGTAGGTCTTTCAATAAGGGCTAGGGGTAGGGTACCACCCATCCGCTGACCGCAGTGCCAGGCAGCTACCTCGCGCAGCCTGGCACTACTGGCGGTGGACAGGTCGGCCATCCCCTCCGGGGTCATACCTCGGAGGTCCACCAGCCAGGTCGCCACCTTGTTCCCTATCAAGCACCAGCAGAGGCCACCAGCCCATATCCGCCGCGAGGCGTAGATGATCTGGGACCGCCTCATGCCGTGCTGGATGCCTAGCACCTGTGCGGTGTCGCCGTGTGCAGTGTCGCTGAACTTCAACTCGATGCCACCTTCAACACCGGCGATGCAGTAGTTGACGTCGGGTGTCCCGTCGCCAACAACATTCTCGATGCGCTCGAAGTGGAAGCGCAGGCCCATGTTCTGGCAGCTCTTGGTGAGGTTGGGACGAATCCTTTCCGCCCAGAAGCCGACTTCATCCATCTCGCTTTGCTGCGCATTGTGCGAAAGCAAGCATTTGTTCTATCATGGTGGCGTCGAAATTGGTGTCTTCTCGTAGGTGCCTGACGAGGATCGTTATGTCCTTATCTGCCCATTCTGGATTGCAAGCTGCTGGTGGGTCGTAGCGCACGCCATCGATACCGTCCCAGGTGCAGGGTTCGTCGTGTGTGCCGATGATGTGACCATCCTTGACGACGACCCAGACAGGCGGAAGTGCTGTATCACTCATAGCGGTACAGGACCGTCGCGGCCACCAAGCACAATCACACCGTTCTCTTCTGCTGCCACGTCTAGCCTAGCAGTGAATTGCTTATTGGCCTCTGCTTGATTCTCGGGCGTGGACATCATGCAGTTGAAGCAGATGAGAGCTCCCATCTTGCCGTATGGACGGAGCTCGCCGTCTTCGTGGTCTTCGGGTATGTTGCAGATAGAGCAGTTATTCATGGCGATTGAGATAGAACATTTGCTCGAGGCTAGGCCGCTCGAGCTTCGGCGCAAAGCCGTCGATCTTCTGGACAAGAAAGAACGGCAGGTTCGTCTCGAGTGCCCAGTATTCTTTCTTGTTGATCTTCATCTTGCACACGAGCGCTTCGACTGCGTTGTATCGCTTGCCGTCGCACCAGTCGATCGGCATCTTCAGTCGGAGTGGCACACGGGTACCGATGGCCTCGTCCACGTAGCCGACCTCCACCGAGCCGAGTAGGCGGTCGGTCTCTGTGCTCCACAGTTCGTAGATCATGCACACGCCCCCCAATTCGGCCCGCGTGTTTGATCAGCGCGGATAGGAACATTCAACGTCATACAGTTCTCCATGATATGTCGTACCTCCTTGATTGCTTCCTGATGTTGCGGGCTTCTATTGGCGCTGTGCCCGAGTTCGTCGTGGCAGGTGAGCTTGGGAACGCCAACGACCTTCGTTGCACCACTGCGATGAATGTCGCGCATGGCTGTCTTCATCAAGTCCGCGGCGCTACCTTGCAGCAGACCGTTCAACGCCTTGTGAGTGTAGGCACGGGTCACACGCGGACCCCATGCTTCGACAGCGTCGTCGTAGCGCATTGCCTTGCCGCCGTTGTACTCCGCACTGCCCCAGCGCGGTTCAAACAGATCGAAGCGGACACGTCGGCCGCCAAAGGTTGTGATGAAGCCTCGCTCCTGTGCGCGCCGCTGGGCGACGTTGTATGTGGCACGGACGAACGGGACAGCGTTGTGATACTGCTGGATGATGTACTCGGACTCCTCGCGCGACAGTCCCAGGTACGCAATCAGCGTGTCGATGCCCATGCCATACACGAGCCCGAAGTTAATGTTCTTCACTGGCTTGCGCCACTGCTTGCGGAGAGCCTTCGTGCTAACGTCCCAGCCGGTGAACGGTGACACGAAGTCCAGGGTCATCTCGTGGAAGTCAGTGGTCGGGTCGTTCGTGTACCGCTGGCGAACGGACTCACCAGACGGTCCCCTAGCGTAATGAGCCAAGAACCTATATTCGATCTGCGACCAGTCGTGGCGGACCCACTCCTCGCCCTCTTCTGGGATGAAGAGTGCCCGCAGCTTCGGACCCCAATACTCATCGCGAGCAGGGATGTTCTGTAGGTTCGGGAGCGACGAAGAGAAGCGCCCAGACACGGTGCCGTTCTCGTCCCCTTTCAATTGATGGAAGAGCGCGAACAACCGACCGTTGACATGCTTGTCCAGGATGTACGATCGGATGAACGTGTTGCGGTACTTCTGCAACTGCCTGCGGTGTCGAACTAGCTCACCAGCCGGATGCTTCACGCGCTCGAGCCACTCTTTCACGAACGATGGTTGTCCCGTGGCGGTCTTCGGATAGACAACACCGGCTGCGTCGAACAGTGCTGCCAGGTCGCTCTTGCCAATGTCCTTGTCTGGGTTGAGCTCGCGGATCATGCCACCAGACACGGCAATGATCTTGGCGTCGGCCTCGAGGATGCCTGCGGTGAGCTCGTCGTCCAGGCGCTTGGCGTACTCGATGTCAACGCGCACACCGTTCTGCCGCATCTGGACCATCATCGGGATGAGCTCTGTCTCCAAGTCGAAGAGCCCCATCATGAGCTGCGACTCTATGATCGGCTTCTGCTTCTCCCAGATGCGAAGCGGCAGGTCCACGTCCCCTTCTGCATACGGTCCCACGAGGCACGGAGGTGCTGCCCAGATATGCGCGCGATAGTTGTCGCCGTCACCGTAGGCGCGTTCGATCCATGCAGAGAGCTCGCTCTTGACTTTCGTCTCGCCGAGGTACGACTTGCTCAGGGCGTCCAGGTTATACGTAAATCTATTGGAGTCTATTAGCGCTTCGGCGTGTTGCACGTCGATGAACGGTCCGCTCACGGGGACGCCCTCACTCCACAAGGCGTCCACGTCATAGGACAGGTTCGCACCGACCTTCGCCTGGCCCTCGGTGCAAATGTTGTCGCGCGCCCAGGCCAGCACATGGCCAGGGTCGAGATTCTGCTCGGGCGCTATCTTGTGCCGCATGGGGAAGTACCAGCGGCCACCATCCATCGTGCCGACGCTGATGCCTACGATGTGAGCGCCCTCTTCACCTTCTCTACGAAAGCCCGGACCCTTCTCGATAAGGGCGCGGTCCTTTGTCTCAGTGTCCAGGCCGAGTATCTGAACATCACATAGCCTTGGAAAGCTACCCGGCGCCACCCAGCCCGTGTCAGGTATCGGAGGAGTCGGTCGGTCATAGTTGATCCTTTTCTCTTTAACTTGGATTTCTTCCCAGAAGAAACCGACCGAATCATCACGCTGCATTTACTTCTTCAGAATGTTGGGCGGTAGGGTGCCAGCGAGGACGTGCATCTCTGCAGGGTCGGCAGAGGCAACGTGATGCACTGGCTCACGCTTTACCTTCTCGCCAACTAGCACCTGCGCCCGTGCCATGAGTGCGTCCAGCTTCTGGTTGCACTCCTGAATCTGGCGAGTGACAGCAATCATCTCGTGATAAATCTCTTCGATCGTTTCGCTCATCTCTGTCCTCCGAATAAGCCAATCACTTCGCCGGCTTTGAAGGCGTGTGCATCTGGCTTTGGTGTATGCCACTGAATAGCCGTGGCGTGCTCGAAGACCAATGCAGCCATGCGTGCATTGAGCTTCCCTGTGGATGGTAGCTCGAGGTCGTCCGCCTCGAATGTCTCGTCTAGTAGCTTGAGTCCTCCCTCGCGGAACTCCACAATCGGTATGCGCATATCCGCCAGCTTTACCGCGGCATCGAGAACGCCCGCCAGCAGATGGTGCGGTGTTGCCCATTGATCAGATAGCCCGGTGACGTAGTTGTCGACGACGTGCGTGGGCCACTCCGCGGCGATGAGAAGTGTCTTCACCCATACATCGTCCTCGAAGTAGAACGTCACGCTGTCCGACGTCACGCCCATGTCGATCGGCTCTCCCTTCTTCACCACTGCATCGAAGCAGGCAGAGGGTACGATCACCGTCGCTGGCAACACCGTCGGGAATGGTACCCGGCAGAGGATGACGTTGTTCGTAGCATAGGCGAACCCGTTGTGAAGACAGATGCCGTTAGCCCATATCTTCGAGGAGTCGGTGGCCACGAAGGGTCTGAGCTGTTCGATGAGGGTGCTGACACCGGAGGCCGTGTGGGAGGTTTTCGGAGTGGGGGCAGTACGTGGGTATGCCCCACTGTCTGAAAGCCCCAGACGGCTCCGCCTGGCTTGGCCCAGGACCATTAAACTCGCGTCGGTAAGCCGGAAGGTGGGGTCGCCGTCGCAAACTCCCCATGCACTTGCCAGCTTGGCGGCATCGACCGTGCAGATGGGCATGGTGCATGGGACGTCGACTGTGTAGCGCCCGTTATTCACCTGTGCACGCCGGTCGCCGTTCTCATCGTCGTAGACGTGGAGCTTCTGGAACGCAGGCAGCAGAGTGCCTACGTGCTCGCAGAGGTATTTCAGAGTCGTGAGGTTCATTAGAAGAAGGTCACTGCTGACCGCATATAGGTTGGGTTGCCGAGCTTCTTCATGTACTGCTTGAAGTAGCGGAGATTCCATGCGTCGCGCATACCGTAGTTCGTCGCCAGGTCTTCCGCCTTGAACCCTTCCGCGGTTAGCAGGTCGTTCACGTACTTCTGCGTGACGCTGTCCAGACTCCAGTAGCTCTTGTCTTCGGTCTTGACGTTCGGGCTCTTCTCGGAAAATGATATAGCCCGGCGCTTGCCACCGATATCCATGATGCAGCTACCGAACATCGAAATCATGACCCACGATGTCGAGTCCACTGAGTACCATGGATAGCGCTCCATCAACTCGAACGTCGTCAGGCCGAAGCCGTGGACCTTGATGCGGGCGCTACCGTCTGGGTTCGCCAGGTACTTGTCGAAGACATGGTCGAGCCACTCGATCAAGTACGGTGTTGCCTCTGGCACCATGCCTCCGAGAAAGATGTAGTCGTACCCTTCGTCCAGGTACCGCACGAGCCACTCATCACGATCGCGTGCGTGGTGCACAGGGCACACTTGCACGGGCAACTTGAGTGACTCCATGTACTTCTGGTTTGCGTAGCTCTCCGCCTCGAGGCCTGCCCCGATAGCGTCGACATTCGATGCGATCTCGATGAAGTCCTGCGCCGACACAATGTAGCGGGCGTACTTGTCGAGGTCCACTTTGATGCCCAGCGTGAACATCGAGAACGCGCCCGAGTCCATGAATATCTTGTGCCCGTTGCGGCGGATCACTTCGTCGCATTGTCCCTTGCCGACATAGTGATAGCTCTCGAGGTGGAACGGGTAGGACTCGGAGGCAGCAGCAATCTGCATTGGATTGCCGCTTGTAGCATCTGCCCGATGACCGTTGTAGCGAGCAGCAGCATAAATCTTAATGCAGTCATTGAATCCTTGTGTGTGATCGGTTTTCATTCTGCGTACAGTGCCAGCAGTATTAGAAGAAGTGTGAAGAGCACCATCTTCTCAAGTGCCCACGGGTCGGGTTCGGGTTCGCCTCTTTTCATGGGCACTCGGTGAAGATGTAGCGAGTGAAAGACATACCGCATTTGACGCAATGTGTCGGCGTCTCTTCGATGACATGACCGGCTGCGTTCTTTACTTCTTCGTAATGCCACTCGTGATTGCAGCCGGGCGGGTACGACGGCGTGACATGGATAACCTCGCCAGGTTCATCGTCCTGATTCATTGCGTTCTTCTTTCTGTGTTGTGATTACAGGCGGGTTGATGATCCTGTACCGCCGCGGCTCGATGCCCAGCTTCCGACAAGCGGCAACACCGTCGGCGGTGTCGACCTTTGTTCGGAGAGCGGACATCACATAATGTTGCGCGGCCTCGAGGTCGGTTGTCATTCGCGCGACAGCCCTGGCGCCGTCGCTGTTTTGGTTTTGCATCATGTATGCGAAACACGTTCCCACGTTCTGATCGTTCTCA
>Ga0190274_10002436_pt1 | contig 10966 bp, 7 predicted proteins | sample Popmic531T_FD_133002 | JGI IMG/M metagenome (GOLD analysis project Ga0190274, IMG submission 133002) | Populus adjacent soil microbial communities from riparian zone of Yellowstone River, Montana, USA - 531 T | ecosystem: Environmental > Terrestrial > Soil > Riparian zone | place: USA: Montana...
CCCTGGCGCTCACCCCCGCTCGCCATCCCTGGCTCGCCCGTTTCGAGCGCGCGATTCCCGAAGAAATCGCGCAAGCGCTCGAAACGACCTCTCGGGCGCGCCACCTCCTCTCGACAGCGTTGCCGTAGCCGTCCCTGGCGCCACCTCCGCTTCCGGGGATGCTTTCTCCTCCCGCAGTTCTCGCGTCACAATCCGCAAGCAGCGCAACCGCTGCCCGCGCTATGGTGTCGCGCCGCAACATGCCTGGATCCCGCGTGACCGCGTTTCTCCGATTGATTCCTGCGCTGGCGCTCGCGCTGGCCTGTGCTGCCGTCGCTGCGCCGGGCGGCAACGGGCCCGCATTCGACGAGCTCGTCGCGACCGAGCGCGCGTTCGCACGGCGCGCGCAGGACGGCGGCGTGACGTCGGCGTTCCAGGAATTCCTGGCTGACGATTCCGTCGTGTTCGCGCCCGGCCCGATGAACGGCAAGACGTTCTACGCCAGCCGGCCACGTTCCACGCGCTCGCTCATCTGGGGCCCGGCGCAAGCGGAAGTCGCGGCGTCCGGCGACCTCGGCTACACGATGGGTCCGTGGCTCGCGCGACCGCTGGAGCAGCCCGAAGCCGATCCGGCGGCCGGTCATTTCCTCTCGATCTGGCGCCGCGGCGATGACGGCAAGTTCCACAACGTGATCGACGTGGGCGTCGACCATGCGCCGCAGGCTCTGGCCGCGGCCGTCGATCGCCGCGGTCCCGTCGCGACCGCCGCGAGCATGAAGGAACTGTCGCCGTCGCAGCACAGCGCGCGCCAGAACGCATTGCTGCTGGCCGATCGCGAGCTGGTGGCGCGACTCGCCGACGGCGACGGAGCAGCCGCGCTCGCGGACGTACTCACCGACGATGCGATCGTGCTGCGCAACGGCAGCGGTCCGCGCTGGGGTGCACGTGCGCTGCCGGAGCCCGGCGACATGCCGCCGATGGACCTCGTCGCGCTGCACGTCTCGGCGGCCGGCGATTTCGGTGCGACCGCCGGCGCCGGCGGCGATCCCAAACGTCCCCACGTCTATGTTCGCGCCTGGCGCTGGACTGACGGCGGCTGGCGCGTGTGTGCCGACGCGTTGAAGCATTGATGCTGTCCGCGCGCGCCGGTCGCCGGCGCCGCATGCGAACTGACAGAATCGCGGCGTGACCGAGAAACGTCCGCCGCCCCGACCACCTGCCCGTCCGCCGCCGCGGCCGACTGCGCCCGCGCCCGCTGCACCTGGCCCGTCCGCACCGCGACCAGCCGCACCGCGTCCGCCTGTAGCGCGTCAGCCCGCACCCCGTCCCGCCGCGCCCCGTGCGCCTGCCGCGAAGCCGCATCCGGGCCATCCGAAGCCGCGTCCGGCACCGCGCACGCACGCCGCGAAACCGGCGCCCGCACCGCCCGCTGCTTCCGGCTGGCGCGCCTGGTTCACGCCGGAACGGCGCGAACGGCTGCGCCAGTACGCCTTGCTCACGCGCCAGGACCGACCGGTCGGCTGGTTGCTGCTGTTGTGGCCGACCTGGTGGGGGCTGTGGCTCGCCGCGCACGGCACGCCGCCGCTCGGCACGCTCGCGATCTTCTCGCTGGGCGTGGTGCTGATGCGCTCGGCCGGATGCATCGTCAACGACTACGCCGATCGCTGGCTCGACAGTCGCGTCGAGCGCACGCGCGCGCGGCCGCTCGTCGCGGGCACGGTGTCGCCGCGCGAGGCGGTGCTGCTGTTCCTCGTGCTCGTCGCGATCGCGTTCGGCCTCGTGCTGCTGACCAACCGCATCACGGTGTACCTGTCGTTCGCGGCGCTCGCGCTGGCGATCGTGTATCCGTTCCTGAAGCGCCACACCTACGTGCCGCAGCTGTGGCTCGGCGCGGCGTTCGGCATGTCGATCCCGATGGCGTTCAGCGCCGTCACCGGCGAATGGCCCGGACAGATCGCGTGGCTCGCGTTCACGGCCAACATCGTCTGGGCGACGGCGTACGACACGTTCTACGCGATGGTCGACCGTGACGACGACATCCGCGCGGGCGCGCGCTCGACCGCGATCCTGTTCGGCGACCTCGACCTCACGGCGATCGCGATCCTCGAAGCGACGTTCCTCGGCGCGATGGCGCTGGTCGGCCAGCGCGCGGGGCTCGGCCTCTGGTATTTCGGCGCGCTCGGCGCTGCCGCGCTGTACACGGCGTGGCTGGTCTGGCGCGCGCGCAGCCGCGTACGCGAAGCGGCATTCGCTTCCTTCCGGATGAGCCACTGGGCCGGGTTGCTGCTGTGGCTCGGCATCGCGCTCGATTACGCGTTGCGCGCACCTGCAGCGCCGTGAATCGAGGCGGGCCGTCGCGCGACGGCGACGATCCGGGCAAAGGCGGGCCGGCGTACGACGGCCCGCCGATTACCCGCGTTATTCGAAGCCGTTCTGGAACAGGGCGTCGGGCCCGACCGTGCCGAGCGACGTCGCGGTGTCGTTGGCGGGCGCCGTGTCGAAGTACGGTGCGGTCGCCGATGCCGACGCGGTCGAGCTCACCAGCGTGCCGACCGCAGTACCCGCAGGAATCTGCGCCGCGATGGCGTAACTGACGCGCGAGCCGGCGCCGACCGAGATGCCATGGGCAGGCGCGCCGATGCCGCTGGCCGGGCACGTGGAGCCGATCGACGCGATGCAGGTCCAGGTCACGTTCGTCAGCAGCGCCGCGGGTGTGAACGCGAACTGCGCAGCGTTGATTGCCTGGACCGTCGACAGGTTGTCGACGACCACCGAGTAGTTGATGGTCTGGCCCGGCAATAGCGGCGGGTTGAGCAGCCGCACAGTGACAGCGAGGTCGGCGTTGAACACGTCGTTGTCGACGATGTTCGCGACGACGTTCGGAATGACCACGGCGTTGTAGCCACCACCGCTCGCGGCGTGCGTGATCGTGCCCGTGTGTGCGTTCTCCGACGCTCCATCGTCCACGGCCGTGACCGTCACGACCTGAGGCGCGGTCCAGTTGGCCGTCGTGAAGGTCAGTGTGGGCGGCGACACCGTCACCTGCGCATCGGGCGTCGGCGTGACGACGACGTTGCCGGACGGCGCCGCTTCCAGTGCGATGCTGTACGTGTCCGTCGCACCGCCTTCGACCACGGTCGTGGCGCCGCCGGTCTGCACGAGCGTCGCGGCCGGCGTGCTCACGCATCCGGTCGTGCCGGGCGCGCACACCGCGGCCGGAATGCTCGCGGTGAGCTTGAGGCCGGGCGACAGCGTCGCACTGTTGAGCGAGAACTGCGTGAACGTCGTGCCGGTCGCCGCGGACTGCACGCCTACCGTCGCGCCCGCGCCGCCCGCCGCCGCGCCGACGCCCGTGGCCACGTAGACGTAGTCGAACGTGTTGCTGTTCTCGTGCAGCACGATCGCCACGCGATTGTTGTTCGCGCCGGTGATGCCGTCACCGCGGATGCGGCCGCGCCATTCGACGATCCACGAGCGGTTCGGCGCGCTGCCCTCGAGCTTCGTGTAGATGCCGGAATCGGCGGCCGAAGAGCCGTCGGACGGCAGCATGCGCCAGTCGTCCCAGTACACGAACAGCGTCGGCGTGGCTGCCGGGAAGGCGGTCGCCGCAGGCAGCGGCGCATTCGACTGGTCGGTGCCACCACCCGTCGCACGCAACTGCAGATTGCCGTTCGTGCTGGCGCGCAGCGTCGTGCCGCCCGTCACCGCCGTGCCGTAGATCGAGAAGTTGAAGCCGGCCGGCACGACGAGATCGACTGCCACATCCTCGGTGGCCTGGCTCGCGGCGACGAGCACGGTGTCGCTCGGAAGCGTGGCGCCCGTCGACTCCGCGAACACGTAGTTCGTGCCCTGCGCGCGTCCCACGGGCACGTTGACGTTGCCGCTCAGCGGCGTGCCTGATTGCGCGTAGACGATGCTCGTGTCGAGCGCGATGCTCGAGAAGCAGGCCAGCGCGCCGGTCGTGCTGACCTGGAACGGCACGGAATTCGTGCGCGACTCGCCCGGCGGGATGTCCGGCCAGCCGCTGCTGTTGAGCGTGATCGTCACGTTCGGCGTCGTGGTCGTGATCGTGCCGCTCACGCCCGTCATCGGTGCATTGCCGTCGTTGCGCACGGTCACGAGCACGCTATTGCACTCACTCGGCTCGACCAGCGCATTGCCGGTCGTGACGACGGCCTCGCCGAGCACCGGCGTGACCGTCGGCGCGCTCACGGTGATGACTGCATCGCGCTGCTCCACGGCGCCGCAGCTGTCCTGCAGGCGCGCGCGCACCGTCGCGTTCGTTCCGACCGGCGTCGACGCGGTCGTGACGACGGTCAGCGTGCCGTTCGGCGCGATCGCGATGGTTCCGCCGCCGGCCAGCGTGTTGGGCGTGACGGTGGCGAGCGAGAAATTGCCGTCGGGATCGCTGCCCAGCGGGCTCGGCACCATCGTGCGCGTGGTGTTCGGGGCGGCGTTGAGCGTGGCGTAGGAACCGAGCGTCGGCGTGCGGTTACCCGCGACCTGGACCACGACTTCGGTCGCGCGTACCGCGCCGGCAGAGTCGGTGACCGACAGCGTGACGGGATATGCACGCGTGCCCGAGGTCGGCGCGACCAGGCCGCATTCGGCCGTCGCCGTCAGACGGATGCTGCCGCCGATGTTCTGCACCGAAGTGACGAGCTCTGGCGGCGCGCCGCTCACGGCGACCGTGAGCGCGGCAGGTGCATCCTGCACGTCGTTCACCGTGGCGACGACACCAGTCACGGTCGGACCGCCCTGGCGGACCGACAGCGATGCGATGGCCGCGATTGTCGGGGCGCTGTTCGCGGACGTGATGGCGAAGTCCGCGTCGGATACGTCGAAGAAGATGTTGTTGACCGCCGCCACGCGGACGCGTGCCTGCGTCGTCGCGATACCGGCCGGCAAGGTCACCTGTTCGGTGCCGTCGTTGGCGGTCAGATTCGCAAGCACGATGGGCCACGTGTTGCCGCCATCGATGGACAGCGTGATGCGCACGTCTGCGGTGGACACGGGCGCTGCGTCGGTACTCGCGACGTCCCAGGTGACCGTCGTCGCGGCGCCTGCCGCGAAGATCAGGGGCGCCTGCGGCGTGAACGTGCTGGGCGCCGTCACGCGGAACGGGCCGGCGCCGTTCGCCACGGTGACCACGGTGCTCGCTTCGTTCGTGCCGCCGCCCCCGGCGCGGTTGTCGCGCGCCGTGACGCGGAAGTTGAGCGTGCGGCTGACATTCGGCAGCACTTCGCCCGTCATGAAGGCGGGCGTGGTCGTGCCCGGGCGCGGTGCCGTCGCGGGAACGATGTTCTGGTTGCCGAGGATGTAGCGCCAGCTCGGGAAGGTGCGCGATGGTTCCGACTGCGGCGCGAAGCCGCGGAACATCGGGCCCGTGGCCGCCGTCGCATTGAGCGTTCCTTCGGCATTGGCCGGTCCGAGGTCGAACTGTTCCCAGACGAAAGTGAGCGTGTCGCTGTTCGGGTCGCTGCCCTGCGCCGTCAGCGTGAACGGCGTACGGCCCGGGATCGTGACCGTCGCCGGCGTCGAGACCGTTGGCGCGCCGTTGCCCGTGGCCGACGTCGTGCCGCAGCTGCTGCCGCCACCGGTGGTCGTGAACGCGAGAATTTCGTTGAGGCTGAGGCGGTGGAAATAGTCGTCGCTGTTCGGCTGCAGGTCGTCGCCGGCGCAGATGCCGGCATAGGCCTGGATCGTGATGCCGCTGCCCGGCTCGTACGCCGTCGAGCCGTTGCGATTGCCGCCCGTGCAGCTGCCTCCGGAGCCGTTGAACGTGTGGTTGCCGCTGAACTGGTGGCCCATCTCGTGCGCGACGTAGTCGATGTCGAAGCCGTCGGCGACCGGCGCGCCGGAACCCGTGAGGCCGCGCGCCTTCGAACCACCGCAGACCACGCCGAGACCCGCGACACCGCCACCGCCCGTGCCGACGAGGTGACCGACGTCGTAGTTCGCGGAACCGATGACGGTGTTGACGTTGTTCTGGTTCGCCGTGAGGTCGCCCGACGTGTTCGCGTACGGATCGGTCGCCGGGTTGGCGTAGATGAGCAGGTCGTTGTTCGCGACCAGCACCATGCGCACCGAAACCTCGCGCTCGTAGATGCCGTCGACGCGGTTCACCGTGGTGACGACGGCCGACAGGCCGTCGACGACCGTGCCGCCGTGGAAGACGGTGTATTCGCCGGTCGCCGCCATGGCGAGGCGGTAGGTGCGCAGCGTTTCACCCGAGGACACGTTCGGCGTCGGCCCGCGGTCTGGCGACGGGATCTCTTCGCCCGTGACGAGGCAGACACCGCGCTCGCCGCGGTGGTCGTGCTTGCGGTAGGCGATGTAGTTGTCGATGTCGCCGCGCCGATACGGGTCGACGTAGCTCGTGCCGTCCTTGCCGATCACCTGCGCATGGAAGCCCTTCGGCGTGAGGTCGAAGCGCGCAGTTGCGGTCGGGTCGTCAACGCCCTGGCCGAGCCAGGTGCGGATCTGCGGGAAGCGCGCGGCGAGGCCCGGCTCCATGATCGGCGATTCGACGATCCGGAACGTGCCATAGCGGCCGTCGGGAAGCGGAAGCTCCAGCAGCGCCTCGCTTTCAGCGGCGCGCTGCTGCGCTTCGGGCGGCGCCGCCGCGAGGATCTGCTCCAGTTGCGTGCGATCGAGCTCGAACACGCGGTAGCGATCGGGGACGATCTCGCGCGCTGCGCCCGTGTTCGGCACGGCCGAGTCGGCGATTTCGCGCCAGGCTTCGTCCGGCGAGACCGCAGCCGTGGCGACGAAGGAGAAGGAAAGCAGACAGCTGCCCGCCGCGAACGCGACGGCGGAAATGGACCTGCGCATCGAGATTTCCCCGCGAACGACCCCCGGAAGACCGCGGAGCATCCGTCACGGGCAAATTCTGCGCAATCCCCCTCCAGGCGGACGCTCGTCCGTCGCAAAGCTGTCTCGGCTTCCTGCGTCGCGAGCTCCGTCGCGATCGACATGGCGGGCCGCAATGGCCCGATTCGACGCGCTAGGCGGCCGCGCGGGCGACCGACAGCAGCACGACGCGGGTGGCGCCGGCGCGCTTGAGCACGCGCGCACACTCGCGCGCCGTCGCCCCGGTGGTGGACACATCGTCGAGCAGCGCGATCCTGCGGCCGGCGACACCGGCATGCGCGGCGAACGCCGCGCGCACGTTGCGACGCCGTGCCGGCGCGTCCAGGCCCGATTGCGCCGCCGTGTCGCGCGCCCGCGCCAGCCAGCCGGGGCGACATCGCAGTCCCAGAGCGCCCGCCAGCGGCCGCGCCAGTTCCTGCGCCTGGTTGAAGCCGCGCGCGCGCAGTCGCGAACGGTGCAGCGGCACGGGCACGAGCGCGTCGCAGGCGATCGCGGCCGGGTCGAGGTGCAGCGCGAGCAGGCGGCCCAGCACCTGGCCGGCCGCGAGATCAGCCGAGAATTTCAGGCGTTGCACCAGGCGGTCGAGCGGATAGTCGTAGCGGAACGGCGCGAACGCCGCGTCGAAGGCCGGCGGCCGCCGGATGCATGCGCCGCACTCGGCCGCCGGCGCGGCCAGCGGCAACGCGCAACGGGCGCAGCAGCTGGTGTTGTGCGGCAGGCCGTCGCGGCACGGCTGGCACAGGTCGAGGTCGCGCTGGCCGGAACCGCCGCACAGCACGCAGCACGCCGGCAGCAAGTGCTGCGACAGGCGTGCGAACCAGCCGTTTACCAGGCCGAGCCGTTTCAAGTTGACAGCCCCGGACCCCCGCCCGACACTGCCGCGCACTCTAGTCCATGGAAACGAGCCATGTCGAAACCGACCGGCCGCCACGACTGGCGCGTCGACGAGGCCATCGCCCTGTTCGCGCTGCCGTTCAACGACCTGCTGCACCAGGCGCAGCTCGTGCATCGCGCGCACCACGACCCGAATGCCGTGCAGGTGTCGACGCTGCTCTCGATCAAGACCGGCGCGTGCCCCGAGGACTGCAAGTACTGTCCGCAGAGTGCGCGCTACGACACCGGCCTGAAGGCCGAGCGCCTGATGGCGGTCGACGACGTGCTCGCGGGCGCGAAGCGCGCGAAGGCCGCCGGCGCCACGCGCTTCTGCATGGGCGCCGCATGGCGCTCGCCGCGCGACAAGGACCTGGCGCAGGTCGCGACCATGGTGCGCGAGGTGCGCGCGCTCGGCATGGAAACCTGCGCGACGCTGGGCATGCTCAGCGCGGACCAGGCGCAGGCGCTCGCCGCTGCCGGCCTCGACTACTACAACCACAACCTCGACACCTCGCCCGAGTACTACGGCGAGATCATCGGCACGCGCTGCTACCAGGATCGCCTCGACACGCTCGCGCACGTGCGCGCGGCGGGCATGAAGACCTGCTGCGGCGGCATCGTCGGCATGGGCGAGGCGCGCGCTGACCGCGCGGGCCTGCTCGTGCAGCTCGCGAACCTGCCCGAGCATCCGGACAGCGTGCCGATCAACCGCCTGGTGCGCGTCGCGGGCACGCCGCTCGAGCATGAGCGCGAGCTCGACCCGTTCGAGTTCGTGCGCACGATCGCGGTGGCGCGGATCCTGATGCCCGGCGCCGTCGTGCGCCTGTCGGCCGGGCGCGAAACGATGCCCGACGAGCTGCAGGCGCTGTGCTTCCTCGCGGGCGCCAACTCCATCTTCTACGGCGAGAAGCTCCTGACGACCGGCAATCCCGACACGGCGCACGATCGCGAATTGTTCGATCGCCTCGGCCTGCATGCGCTCGAGCCGGCGCTGCGCGAAGCACCGCCGGCGAAGACCGTGCATGCGCCGATCTGCGAGCCGGTCGTCGCAGCCTGAGCTCCGGATCGAGGCCATGCGCGCCGACCTGATCGAGCGCCTCGCGCAGCGCCACGCAGCGCGCACGCAGGCCGGGCTGGCGCGGCGCTTGCGCACGATCTTCGAGGCGCGCGGACCGCACGTTGTCGTCGATGGCCGCGAGCTGCTGTCGTTCGCGAGCAATGATTATCTCGGCCTCGCCGGGCATGCCGCCGTGCGCGACGCACTCGTGCGCAGCGCGCAGCGCGACGGCGTCGGTGCCACGGCGGCGCACCTGCTCGGCGGCCATCGCGGCGAGCACGCCGCGCTCGAAACCGAGCTCGCCGAATGGCTGGGCCGGCCACGCGCGCTGCTGTTCTCGAGCGGCTGGCTCGCGAACCTGGGTACCTGCGCGGCGTTGCTCGGCGAAGGCGACCTGTGCGTGCAGGACAAGCTCAACCACGCGAGCCTGCTCGATGGCGCGCGCCTCGCGGGCGCGACGCTCAAGCGTTATGTGCACGGCGACGGCGACAGCGCGCGACGCCAGCTGACGACTGCAACCGACACACCGGCGCTGCTCGCGACCGACGGCGTCTTCAGCATGGACGGCGACGTCGCTCCACTCGCGGCACTCGCAGGCGTGGCGCGCGAAACGCGCGCGACATTGATGGTCGACGACGCGCATGGCATCGGCGTGCTCGGGCCCGACGGTCGCGGCAGCGTGGCCGAGGCCGGCCTCTCGTGTGAAGACGTGCCGGTGCTCATGGCCACGCTGGGCAAGGCACTCGGCACCGCGGGCGCGTTCGTCGCGGGCAGCGCGGCACTCATCGAGGGACTGGTGCAGTTCGCGCGGCCATTCGTCTACACCACCGCGCCGCCGCCGGCACTCGCAGCCGCGGCACGCGCGGCAATAGCGGTCGCGCGCCACGAACACTGGCGGCGCGACAAGCTCGCGACGCTCGTTGCGCACTTCCGTCGCGGCGCGCTCGCGCGCGGCTTTGCGCTCGCGGATTCGCGCACGCCGATCCAGCCGGTGCTGCTCGGCGATGCCGCGCGCGCCGTCGCCGCGGCGCAGGCGCTCGAGGCCGCCGGTTTCTGGGTACCCGCGATCCGCCCGCCGACCGTTCCGGAAGGCGGCGCGCGACTGCGCGTGACACTCAGTGCGCTGCACACGGAACGTGACGTCGCGGCGTTGCTCGACGCACTCGAGCGCGCGCTCGCACAACCGGCGCGTGGTGCGCGCGCACCACGGGCCGGTGCCGCGTCGCGCCGCGAACGCCGGACGCGCTGACATGTACATCGAGACGCGCGGAACGGGACCGGCGCTGGTCCTCGTGCACGGCTGGGCCATGCACGGCGGCGTCTTTGCGCCGCTCGTGGATGCGCTCGCGCGCGTGCGCACGCTGCATGTCGTCGACCTGCCCGGGCACGGGCGCAGCGCGCAGCCCGGCGCGCGCCTCGATCTCGACGACAGCGCGAGCGAACTGCTGGAACGCATCGGCCCAGCCGACTGGCTGGGCTGGTCGCTCGGCGGGCTCGTGGCGCTGGCGGCAGCAGGGCTCGCACCGGAACGCGTGCGCTCGCTCGCGCTCTTCGCCACCAATCCGCGCTTCGTGTCGTCGCCGGAGTGGGAACACGGCGTGCCGCACGAGGTCTTTGCGCAGTTCGGCGCCGAGCTCGCGCAGGACTACGCGCGCACGATCGACCGCTTCATCGCACTCGAGTGCATCGGCAGCGATTGCGCGCGCAACGACATGCGCACGCTGCAACGCCAGCTCTACGACCACGGCATTCCGTCGCGCGAGGCGCTCGAGTCCGGGCTGCACATCCTCGACCGTTGTGACATGCGCGGCGCGCTGTCGTCGTTGCCGATGCCTGCCCTCTGGCTCGCCGGCGCGCGCGACCGGCTCGTGCCGTGGCAGGCGATGGCATGGGCGGCCGCGCAGATGCGCGACGCGCGCTTCGTGAGCATCGCCGGCGGCGGCCACGCACCGTTCATCGGCCGTCCCGAGCGCGTGCTCGCGGAGTTGTTGCCGTTCCTCGATGACGAAACGGGCGAGGCGCTCGCGTCATGACCATCGATCCGAGCGTCGTGCGCCGCGCGTTCGCGCGCGCCGCAACGAGCTACGACGCGACCGCGGTGCTGCAGCACGAAGTGGAGTCGCGCCTGCTCGAGCGCGTCGACGAGCTGGGCTTGTCGCCCGAGCGCGTGCTCGACCTCGGTGC
>Ga0190274_10002437_pt1 | contig 10966 bp, 7 predicted proteins | sample Popmic531T_FD_133002 | JGI IMG/M metagenome (GOLD analysis project Ga0190274, IMG submission 133002) | Populus adjacent soil microbial communities from riparian zone of Yellowstone River, Montana, USA - 531 T | ecosystem: Environmental > Terrestrial > Soil > Riparian zone | place: USA: Montana...
CAAGCCGCGCAATGGGCGGCGCTCGCCGCGCTCGCCGCGCACGTCACGCGCCGGCCGTGCAAGCTGCGTCTTGACCGCGACGACGACATGATCATGACCGGCAAGCGGCACGACTTCCTTGCCGACTACGCCGTGGGCTTCGATGAACGGGGACGGATTCTCGCGCTCGAAGTGATGCTGGCGTCGCGCTGCGGCTATTCGGCGGATCTGTCCGGGCCGGTGAATGATCGCGCGCTGTGCCATCTGGACAACGCCTATTTCCTCGAGCACGTCGAGATCATTTCTCATCGCTGCAAGACTCACACTGTTTCCAACACTGCGTTTCGCGGCTTTGGTGGTCCTCAGGGAATGATGGTGATCGAACGTGTGCTGGATGACATTGCGCGCGCGCTGAAGGTCGATGCGCTAGATGTTCGGCGCGCCAATTTCTATGGTGTGGAAGACCGCAACGTCACGCACTACGGACAACCGGTCGAAGACAACGTGATCCATGACATCGTCTCGCAGCTCGAGAGCAGCAGCGATTATCGCGCGCGTCGGCAAGCGGCGACGCGATGGAATTCCGCGAATGCGGTGATCAAGCGCGGGCTGGCGCTCACGCCGGTGAAGTTCGGCATTTCATTCACGGCGACGATCTTGAATCAGGCGGGCGCTTTGGTTCAGGTGTACACGGATGGCACGGTGCTCCTCAATCATGGCGGCACGGAGATGGGGCAAGGCGTTCACATCAAGGTGGCGCAAGTCGTGGCGACGGAGCTCGGTGTTCCGTTGAGCACGGTTCGATTGACAACGACCGATACGAGCAAAGTGCCGAACACCTCCGCGACAGCGGCGTCGTCCGGCGCGGATCTCAATGGCAAGGCGGCGCAGATTGCGGCGCGGACCATCAAGGAACGACTGATCCGGCTCGCCGCGCAAAGCCACAACGTTGAGCCTGAGAGCGTGCGTTTCGCCGATGGGCGCGTACGCATCGGCGAGCAGGAAGTTAGCTTTACCGACCTGGTGCGGCAGGCCTATGCCGCGCGAATATCGTTGTCGGCTACCGGGTTTTATCGCACACCCAAGATCCAGTGGGACAACAAGGCGCTCAGTGGGCGGCCGTTTTTCTACTTCGCCTATGGCGCGGCAGTTTCGGAAGTGGCCGTGGATGCTCTCACGGGGGAAACACAGCTCCTGCGCGTGGATATCCTTCACGACGCCGGGACGTCTTTGAATCCTGCGATTGACCTTGGTCAGATCGAAGGTGGATTTCTGCAGGGCGTGGGATGGCTCACGTCCGAAGAGCTTTGGTGGAATCCGCAAGGTGAATTGCAGACTCATGCGCCATCCACCTACAAGATTCCCACGGCGCGTGATTGGCCAGCGCTGGCAAACGTGAAGATGCTGGAGTCGGCTCCGAATCGAGAAGACACGATCCATCGCTCCAAAGCCGTGGGCGAACCGCCATTGATGTTGGCGATCTCGGTGTTCCATGCGATTCGTGACGCGTGCGCGTCGTGCGGCGCGCCAGGCAATCTGCCGGACCTGGCGGCGCCTGCAACCCCTGAGTCCGTGCTGCGCGCGATCGATAGCGTGAGCGGCCCGCGATGAGCGAGCTAGCCCCTTCCATTGGTTGGTTGAGACCTCTCGAGGGCGCGTGGCCTGGCGCAGTAGTTCGATTGCTCGAGAGCACGCCGGCAGTAGTGCGTGTGGTCGTTGCGAGCATGCGAGGTTCAGCGCCGAGAGATCCGGGCGCTTCCTTGCTCATTACGCCGAGCACCATCGAAGGAACGATCGGCGGCGGACACCTGGAATTCGAAGCGATTCAAATCGCCCGCGCCTTCCTGAAGGCGGATGACAGCGAGCCCGCGGTGCAGATTCGCCAACTCATCCTGGGTCAGGACTTGCGCCAGTGCTGCGGCGGCGCGGTGCAACTCTGGATGGAGCGCTTCATGCCTGGGGATCTCACGCTGCTCGAGGCCGCGGCGCAGGCCGCACAAAGCAGCGACAGTTCAATGCTCGAGAGCGACTTCGACGGCGCGCGCGTGACTCACAGGCTGATCGATGCGAAGTCACCCGAATCGTTGCGATTCACTGCGCGCTCAGCGCACGCGGGCACATTGCTGGAAGGGCTCCGCGCTCCCCAACAAATGCTATGGATTTTCGGCGCGGGGCATGTGGGCCAGGCGATCGTTCAGGCGTTGAGCGATTTGCCCTTCGATATCACCTGGGTGGATTCGCGCCCTGGCGTGCTGCCGACTTCTCTGCCAGCCAATGTTCGCGCGCTGAGTGAGCCGCCATCGGCTGATCTCGCTGAAATATCGAAGGATGCGATGTATTTGGTCCTCACCCACGATCACGCGCTCGATTACTCCCTGTGCCACGCCGTTCTTCAGCGCAACGCCTTTGCATGGCTCGGCTTGATCGGCTCGGAAAGCAAGGCCGCCAGTTTTCGCTCGCGCCTTCGCAAAGATGGCATCGCGCCGGCGCTCATCGAGAAGCTCGTTTGCCCGATTGGCATCACGGGCATTGAGAGCAAAGCGCCCGCCGCCATCGCTATCGCCGTCGCCGCGCAGTTGCTCCAGACAATGAGCGCGGCCGCCGTTGCAAGCGCCCACCCTTCTGTTAGTCGAGTTGCCGCCCCAGTATCCGAACGCCAAGCGAACCGGCCGGTGGTTTTCGGCATCGCGAGTATCAAAGTGCGGTCGGCGCCCGCATCTTCCCAAGGCGCGGCGAACGATTGCGGTGAAGATTGCGACGGGTGCTCCTCCTCGCACGAGAAGTCTCGATGACGGCCGCGACGGAAACGCCCGTTTCCCTGGGGCTCGAGCTGCCATCCCGATGCCTGACGCCATGACCGCCTATTTCATCGACTGGTTGAGCCTGCTTGGGCGATGGTTTCACCTCGTCGTCGGCATCGCGTGGATCGGCTCGTCGTTCTATTTCGTCTGGCTCGACAATCATCTGCGCCCACCGGAAGACCCGGAACTCGCGCGCAAGGGAGTGGGCGGAGAGTTGTGGGCGGTGCATGGCGGCGGCTTTTACAACGCGCACAAGTACCGCGTGGCGCCTGCGCACCTGCCCGCGCATCTGCATTGGTTTTATTGGGAAGCGTATTCCACGTTTCTGTCCGGTTTGTTTCTGCTGTGCTTGCTGTATTACGGCCAGGCGCAGATCTATCTGATCGATCCGTCCGTTGCGGCGCTGTCCAAGCCCATGGCCATCGCCATCGCGGTTTCGTTCCTGGTGGGCGGCTGGCTAGTCTATGACGGGTTGTGTCGCACACCGCTCGCGCGAAGCGGCGCAGCGTTCGGTGGCGTGTTGGTCGTGCTGTTGTCGGCGGCAGCCTGGGGTTTGTGCCATCTGTTCAGCGGGCGCGGCGCATTCATCCAGTTCGGCGCGATGCTCGGCACGATCATGGTGGCGAATGTGTTCTTCGTCATCATTCCCGGACAACGCGAGATGGTGCGCGCCAAGCGCGAGGGGCGCGAGCCGGATCCTCAGCATGGGATTCGGGGAAAGCTGAGATCCACCCACAACACTTATTTCACGTTACCAGTGCTGTTCACGATGATCAGCCATCACTATGCGATGACGTATGGTGGGGCTTACAACTGGCTGGTGCTGATTGCGATCAGCGTGGCCGGCGCGCTGATCCGGGTGTATTTCGTGTCGCGACACAAAGCCCACGAGCGCGACGGCCGCACTTCGCCCGTGCCTGCTGTGTTAGGCGTGCTCACGCTTGCAGTCGTGGCGTTCGTACTGGTCCCGCGAACTGACGTACACGATACGCAACCGGGTGGCGCGAACGCTCAAGGTACGGCGGCAGCGACCGAATCTCGCGGCGCCGAGCAATTCGCGCGAGTGCAGGCGATCGTTGCCCAGCGTTGTGTGCCATGTCATTCCGCAAGGCCGACTCAGCCAGGGTTCGTCGTGCCGCCTGGCAATGTGCTGCTGGACTCGCCCGAGCACATCCTGATTCGCGCCGCGCAGATTCGTCAGCAGGTCGCCACGCGCGCGATGCCGATCGGCAATCTCACGGGCATCACCGAAGAAGAACGGGCGGCGATGCTCGCCTGGGCCGAACATGGCGCTCCGCAATGAGCGTGAAGATCGTGCACAATCCATACGGCGGCAGCTCGAATGGCCATGACTAATCGCACACGCAAACGCAAGGCGCCGGCCTCCAGAGCATCGGCGCGCAAGGCGAAATCGGTGCTGAATGGCGCGGCGGGAGTTTACGAGAAGATCTGGAACGCGATCATGGACCATAGCCTGCCGCCGGAAACGCGGCTCGTGGAAGAAAGGCTCTGCGAGATCTTTGGTCTCGGTCGCACGCGCTTGCGCCAGGTCTTGCAACGGCTCGCACACGAGCGCGTCGTCACGCTCATGCCGAATCGCGGCGCCATGGTCGCAAAGCCTTCCATTCGTGAGGCGCGTGAGGTCTTTGCCACACGCCGCGTCATCGAAGCCGGCATCGTCGATTCGTTCCTCGAAGTCGCCACGCGTGCGGACGTGAAGCGCGTGCATGATCATCTGTCGCGGGAGAAAGCGGCATGGCGGGAAAATAATCGCCGGGCGATGTTGAAGCTGTCCGGCGAGTTTCATCTCGTCATTGCCGAGGCCGCCGGTAACAGCATTTTGCTCGAGCTGCTGCGCGACCTGGTGTCGCGCTCGTCGCTCATCATCGCTGTCTATCAACCGCCCGGCACGCCGCCTTGCCCGCCGGACGAGCACCAGGAATTGGTCGCGGCGCTGGAAAAGCGCGATCGTGGCGCATCCGCGCTCATGGCCCGGCACCTGGATCACTTGGTGGCCGAGCTTCGTCTTGAAGAGCCTTCGGTGAGTCACATCGATCTGAAGTCCGTTTTTGCACCGGCCCCCGGCGAGCACATCTCTTGAGTTCCGCGCGTGATCTTGTCGGCTACGGGCGAACGCCTCCGCATCCGCGCTGGCCCAACCAGGCGCGTGTCGCTTTGCAGTTCGTGTTGAATCACGAAGAAGGCGCGGAAAATTCCGTTCTGTATGGGGATGCGGCTTCCGAGACTTTCCTGTCGGAGATCATCGGCGCGCAAGCCTTTCCCATGCGGCACATGAGCATGGAGTCGCTGTTCGAATACGGCTCGCGCGCAGGACTCTGGCGTGTGCTGCGCGCATTTGAAAAGCGGAAGTTGCCGCTCACCATCTTTGCTGCTGCCCAGGCCTTGAAGCAGCACGCGGAAGCCGCGGCGGCTTATCGCGAGCTGGGATACGAAATCGCGGGCCATGGTCTGCGATGGATCAGTTATCAATTCGCGGACGAGGCGACAGAGCGTGCCCATCTGGCGGAAGCGGTCGGGATCCTGAAAGAGATGTCTGGCTCCGCCCCGCTCGGTTGGTACACGGGGAGAGATAGTCCCAATACCCGGCGCTTGGTCGTCGAGCACGGCGGGTTTTTGTATGACGCAGATTCCTATGCAGACGATTTGCCGTACTGGACGGAAGTCGAAGTAGCCGGCCGGCGCGTCCCGCATCTGACTGTGCCCTATACCCTGGACAGCAATGACATGCGCTTTGCCGCCGCGCAGGGATTCAATTCGGGCACGCAGTTCTTCGACTATCTACGTGATTCGTTCGACACCTTGTACCGTGAAGGCGATCCAGGCGGCCTGAACGCGCCCAAGATGCTGTCCATTGGATTACATGCCCGCCTGGTCGGCCGACCCGGGCGTATCGCATCGCTCGAGAAATTTCTCGACTACGTCCTCGAGAAGCAAAACGTCTGGGTGTGCCGGCGGGTGGATATCGCGCGGCATTGGATCGCCACCCATCCTCACAAGGTTGCCCGCGTGTGATTGCCCTGGAGCAGCTCAATTCGCTGCCGGCGGCGCAGTTCGTGGCCGCTTTGCACGGCATCTTCGAACGCTCGCCATGGGTGCCGGAACGAGTAGCGAACGCCCGCCCGTTTGATTCTCGTTTCAGCCTGCATGAAGCAATGTGCAACGTGGTCATGCAAGCGGATGTGAGCGAGCAACTCGCTTTGATCCGGGCGCATCCTGAACTCGCGGGGCGGGCCGCGGTCCGCGGCGAGCTCACACCCGAATCCACGCGCGAGCAAAGAGCCGCCGGCCTGTCGGCTTGTACGCCGGAAGAACTGGCACGCATCCAGGCATTGAATGCCCAATATTCCAGGACTTTCGAATTTCCGTTCGTGCTGGCAGTGAAAGGCCACACACCGGCGAGTGTCATCGCCGAGTTGGAAGAGCGCATTACGCACTCACTGGAAAGTGAGCGATCGGTCGCGTTGCGCCAGATCGGGCGCATCGCGGGCTTTCGGCTGGCGGACCTGGTCAGCGAGTCTTTGGGCTCCCAATGCATGGCCATGGCAGAGAGGTTGGCGCGGTTCAGCGAGCAAGACGACGCATTGACTTGTTCCTACCTCACGACCGCTCACCTGGCTACGGCGGCGCAACTCCGGGAGTGGATGTTGACGGCGGGCCTCGAGATCGAGACTGATGCCGTCGGCAATGTCATCGGCCGTTTGTATTCCGCCAAGGCCGATGCGCCAACGCTCATCACGGGTTCTCACTACGACACCGTGGTGAACGGTGGAAAGTATGACGGCAGACTTGGCGTGTTGTTGCCCATCGCGGTGGCAGGCCATTTGAAACGCAGCGGTGCGCAACTGCCTTTCACTCTCGAGATCATCGCGTTCGCTGAGGAAGAAGGCGTGCGATTCAAGTCGACGTTCCTCGGCAGCCGCGCGGTAGTCGGGAGTTTTCACCCTGCCGTTCTCGACTCGGTGGATGCGAATGGCCTGTCCATGCGAGATGCCATGTTGAACGCCGGATTGGATCCGGTGAAGATCAGTGCTGCCACACACGATCCAAAGCGAACACTGGGCTTCGTGGAAGTGCATATCGAACAGGGGCCGGTACTGTTATCCGAGAATTTGCCGTTGGGTGTGGTCACCTCCATCGCCGGCAGTACGCGAGCGCTGGTTACGATCACAGGGCTTGCAGGCCACGCTGGCACCGTGCCGATGAACCTGAGACAAGACGCCGCGGCCGCTGCGGCCGAGTTGGTCTTGTTCGTCGAGCAACGCTGTTCGCAAAGTTCCGGACTCGTCGGCACCGTAGGAAGGCTGGAAGTGCCGGGCGGTGCTGTAAACGTCATTCCCGGCCGCTGCGAATTGAGCATCGACGTTCGCGCGCCGGACGACGAAATGCGGAATTCAGCCTACGATGATGTAGTCGAACAAAGTCGCCAAATCGCCGCGCGACGCAAAGTCGACATAGACATTCGCAAAGTGCTGGAGGTCGACAGCGTGCCTTGCGCATCGAGCTTGCAGCAGCGCTGGGCGAAAAGCATTCAAAGGATTACCGCTGCGTCGAGCGTTCGATATCTACCGAGCGGCGCGGGGCATGACGCCATGATGATGAGTGAGCTCACGGAAGTCGGTATGCTCTTCGTTCGCTGTGGCAATGGTGGCATCAGTCACCACCCCGCGGAAACCATGACGGCGAGCGACGCTGAACTCGCGAGCCAGGTATTCACAGATTTCCTTCTCAACTTCGCAGTATGAAACCCAAACAGACTTTGGAATCGCTCGTCCTCGAGCAAGTGGATCAGCGCTTTGCTGACGAGCAGCGCTTTCTCGCCGAGCTGGTGAAGATCCCGACCGACAATCCGCCGGGCGACTGCATGGCGCACGCCACCAAAGCGCAGGCGCTGCTCGAACAGCTCGGTTTCCCAGTCGAAGCGCATCCCGTTCCGGAAGCGGCCGTGCGCGCGGTGGGAATGATCTCCGCAACAAATCTCATCGTGCGCTGGAAGTTTGGCGAAGGTGGCCCGTGTGTCGCCTTGAATGCTCACGGAGATGTCGTGCCGCCAGGATTGGGCTGGACTCAGAATCCTTACGGCGCCGCCGTGATCGAAGATCCTGAGCATGGGGCTACGATGTTCGGCCGCGGCGTGGCGGTCAGCAAATCCGACTTCGCGACGTACACGTTTGCATTGTTGGTGCTGCAATCTCTGTCGGAGAAAGGCACGCCGCTCAACGGAACGATCGAGCTGCATTTCACGTATGACGAGGAAGTGGGCGGGGACATCGGTCCGCGTTGGCTGCTCGAAAACGGCTTGAGCAAGCCGGATTACGCGATCTCCGCGGGCTTCTCGTATGCAGTCACCACGGCGCACAACGGCGTGATCCACCTGGAAGTGACGGTGCACGGCAAGCAAGGTCACGCCGCCATGCCGGAATCCGGAGTCGATGCGCTGGTTGCGGCCACCAGGATCCTGCAAGCGATTTACGATTCTCGCGAGCTGCTGAAACAAAGGCATTCGAAAGTTTCAGGCATCCGCCATCCGACGCTCAATGTCGGTCTGATCCAGGGTGGCATCAACACCAACGTGGTCCCCGATCGCGTGACCTTCCGGATCGATCGGCGAGTGATTCCGGAAGAAACTCCCGAAGCCGCGGAAGCCGAGTTGCGCGCGCTGATCGACATGATTGCGGCCTCGTTCCAGGGCGTTCGAGTGGAAGTGCGGCGAATTCTGCTGGCGTTGCCTTTGGTGAAGTTGCCGGGCTCTGAACGCCTGACTCAAACACTGCAGAAGTATGGGCAGACTTTTTTTGGCGTGCCGATCGCCGAGCATGGCGTCCCGTTGTACACCGACGCCCGCCACTACACGGCGGTGGGAATCCCCACGGTTCTGTACGGCGCAGGTCCGCGAACTTTGGGTGAAGCTCACGGCCATGCGGCTGATGAGCAGCTCCGCCTGAGCGACTTGCGTAAAGCCACGGCCACGGTAGCTTGCACGCTCGCCTCGCTGCTCGGCGCGGATACATGACTTCTATCTAGACCGAGCCCCGATTCTCATTCCCCCTCCTCTTCCCGACCCAGCTACTGTCGAATTCCCTTGCGCTGACGCGTTTCTGATTCGCACCGAATTGCCCCGTCATGGGAGTCCCGCACCCCTGCCAATTTCGGACAAGGCAATGCGGCCGTTGACGACTCGGTTTCCAGCCTGGGGCACCTTGAACGCGTCGCAGTCCCTCTTGTTTGGGGTGGCCAGGAAAAACCAGAAGTCCGCCAGATCGCGCTCGTATGCGTCGGAAAGCTCCGCGCGACGAAGCTCGAATTCACGCCCATTCATTCCTGGCCCGGCGTAGATGTACGCGGATGTCACATTGCCCGAACTCGACGATCTCAGCGGAGAATATCCGTCGGCAATCACATACAGCTCCGGCTGTGTGCGGTCCATGTTCCCAGAGCCGAAATGGAATGTCGGACCCCACGCGGGAATCCTGAATTTGCCTTCGGCATCTGTCGTCGCCTCGGATAGCTGAAGACAGCGCACAGTGCTCGACTCCCAACTGGTCAATCGCCAGGAAGCCGCAACGGCGGCGTTGGCGATCGGAATGCCAGTAGTTTGATCGACCACTTTTCCGTAGACAGCCGGTGAGAACCAGACCACCGGAAAGAGACCGTTCAGGAACAGTAACCCCACGAGGATTCCGGCCGAGACCATGATCCGGCGGCGTCTCCTGAAGCGTCGGGGAATCGTGTCATCCAGTGCTTCAGGATCCGCGCTCAAACAGCACCCTCGCCGCGATGGCGATCGCCAAAAGGGGACAGGCCATGGTCCATCGCACACCCGTGGTAGTTGATTTGCGGCGAGCTTACGGCAGCTTCGAGTTGGCGCAAAGTTACTCCGGGATCCTGAAGCCGTCGACGTAGAGTCCGGACACCAAATTCACGCGAACGTCAGTGCCGGCTACTGGAATTCTCGTGTCATCGTCGGAAATCGACTGCGTGAACAGATTCTGCAAGCGATTTACGCTTCTCGCGAGTTGCTCGGCACGGGCACCTGACTTCCCCCTTGCGCACAGTCCGTAGTTAGGCGGGTTCTCCTGCAGTCATGCCGTGCAGGTCGGATCTGTCACTCCGTGAAATGGTACACGGGGGCCTGCCCTGCTAGCATCGTCCCGAGGGAGGCTCCCATGACGAGAACACGGACTAGTTTGCTCGCATTGCTGACATCGCTCAGCGTCCTTGCGGCGCTTGCGCGCGCCGCCGAATCGGCTCGCACGCCTGCCGCCGCGCACCCCGAGGCACGCGAGTTGGCTGCGCACGGCACCATGTCGGTCGCGCGCGCCGGCCATCAGGCCACTGTTCTAGAGTCGGGAGAAGTCCTGATCTGCGGCGGATGTGCCGGCAGCGGCTGCGACAATTTCCAGTCGTCCTGCGAGCTCTATCTACCAGGCGCCGGAACCTTTCAGCCCACTGGCGCCATGGTGACAGCGCGTGTCAACCACCTCGCCGCCTTGCTCCCGGACGGTCGCGTGCTCGTGGCCGGAGGCTGGACGGGATCGGGCACGACGGCCGAGGCGGAAATCTACGATCCCGTGAATCGCCGCTTCACGCGTGCGCGGCCGATGGCGACGAGACGCGCGGGTGCGGCGGCCGTCGTGCTGCGCGACGGCCGCGTGCTCGTGGCCGGAGGGGAGAGCACCACCGGGGACGCATTGGCTTCAGTCGAAGTATTCGATCCGGCCACGGGGCTCTTCACCGTGGCCGGACAGATGCTCGTCCCACGCAGCGGGCCTGCGGCCGTTCTGCTGGCCGACGGCCACGTTCTCATGGTCGGGGGACATCGAGCGCGCCAGGAAGAAGAGCGTTCGGCGGAAATCTTCGACCCGAAGACGGGTACCGCCGCGCGCGCGGGCGAGATGGCCCATCCTCGTCACAAACATGCCGCCGTCCTGCTGAAAGACGGGCGCGTGCTGATCGTGGGCGGCTCAGCGAGCACGGTTAGTGGTTACGGTCGCTCCGCGACCACCGAGATCTACGATGTGGCGACGCGCACGTTCTCGGCGGGTCCGACATTGAAATCGGCGCGTCACAAGATCAAACACTCCGTGGTCGTGCTGCCTTCCGGCGTTGTCATCGTTGCGGGCGGCGCGGCTCAGGCCGAACGCTGGACGCCAGGCGCTGCGAGTTTC
>Ga0190274_10002439_pt1 | contig 10964 bp, 8 predicted proteins | sample Popmic531T_FD_133002 | JGI IMG/M metagenome (GOLD analysis project Ga0190274, IMG submission 133002) | Populus adjacent soil microbial communities from riparian zone of Yellowstone River, Montana, USA - 531 T | ecosystem: Environmental > Terrestrial > Soil > Riparian zone | place: USA: Montana...
GGCCTGCGGCAGCAGCTGGGCGAGCGTCATCGAGACGTCGCCGGTCCCCGGCGGCAGGTCCAGGAGTAGGTACTCCAGCTCGTCCCAGGCGACGTCCTCGAGGAACTGCTGGATCGCCTTGTGCAGCATCGGCCCGCGCCAGACGACCGCGGCGTTCTCCTCGACGAAGAAGCCGATCGACATCACCTTGACGCCGCTGGGCGAGTCCAGCGGCAGGATCTTGCGCTCGCCGTTGACGTCGGGCTTGGCGTTGACGCCGAGCATGCGGGGGATCGAGTAGCCGTAGACGTCGCAGTCGAGGGCGCCGGAGGGGTGGCCTTCGGCGGTCAGCGCCGCGGCCAGGTTGGCGGTCATCGTCGACTTGCCGACGCCGCCCTTGCCGGAGGAGACGCAGATCACGTTCTTGACCTTGGCCAGCGCCCCCTGCGGCAGCTTGCCGCGGCCGAGCGATTTCTGCAGATCGCCCTTCTCCTCGTCGGAGAGGACGTCGAAGCCGACGCCGACGCCGGTCACGCCCTCCAGCTCGGAGACCTGCCTGGTCACCGCCTGTTCGAAGTGGGAGCGGATCGGGCAGCCGGCGGTGGTCAGCGAGACGATCACCTCGACCCGGCCGCTCTCCTGCACCTCGATCGAGCGCACCATGCCCAACTCGACGATGTTCTTGCGCAGCTCGGGGTCGATGACCGCGCGCAGCTGGTCGGTGATCTGATCTTTGCTCGGAAGCGCCATCGCGGTCATTCTCGCAAAGGCGTGCACGCGGCAGTCCCGATCCACCGGCAGGGGGGAGAGATTCCACCGCCCAGGCCCTTGGCACCCGGTACGCAAGCGAGCGAGCGGAGGACCGATGTCGGGCACCCGAGGTGGTTTGGGACGGATCGTGGCGATGGGAATCGGGCTGGCGGTGGCGCTGCTGCTGCTGGTGGCCGGCGAGGCGCGCGCCGGCTTCTACTCGGTTGCCCAGTGCGGCTGGTACGTCGGCGCCGATGCCGACTGGTGGGACGGCACCGGCGGCGCCAAGTTCCGCTCCGACGCCTACTGCGTGCCGCCGGCCGGCGCCGATCCCTTCGACGGCGCCCACCTGAAGAGCTTCACCCGCGACAACCAGGGCACCGTCACCGGCACCCGTTTCGCCCGCTGGCGCTGGGTGGCGCCGCCGGGGACCAACATCCGCCAGGTGCGCGGGACCTGGTGGCACGCGCTGCACGACGGTATGGAGCAGCGGATCGGCGGCGCCACCGTCAGCGGCGGCTTCGAGCCCTTCCTCGCCGCCTCCGGCACCGACACCACCCCGCGCGAGTTCAGCAACACCTTCACGCCGTCGGTGCCGGCGATCGAGGACCGCCTGCTCTGCGCCCGCGCCGACAGCAAGTGGTGCTCGCTGGAGCCGGGCTCGTGGTCGGGCCTGCGGGCACTGACGCTGACGATCGACGACGGCGTCCCGCCCGGCGCCTGGATCACCGGCGGCAACATCGTCGACGGCGGTTGGCGGCGCGGCAGCCAGTTCGTCTCGGTCAGCGGCTACGACGCCGGCGCCGGCGTCCGCTACGGCGAGACCACCCTCGACGGCGCCCGCATCGGCCTTGCCGAGTACCCCTGCGAGAAGGTCTCGATCGACGGCGAGTGGCGGGCGACGCGGATGCAGCCCTGCCTCACCAACGTCTCGACCACGCAGACGATCGAGACCACCCGCTTCAGCGACGGCAGCCACAACCTGCGCCACTGCACCACCGACTTCGCCGGCAACGTCGCCTGCGCCCCCGAGCGCACCGTCGCGATCGACAACAACCCGCCGGCCCACCCGCGCAACCTCGCGCTGGCGGGCGGCGACGCCTGGCGGCGGGTCGACGACTTCGACTTCTCCTGGTCCAATCCCGACCAGGGCCCGGCCAGCCCGATCGGCGGCGCCTACTGGCGGATCACCGGCGCCGCCGGCTACGACAGCGGCGTCAAGCTCGCCTCCGGCCGCGACATCGCCGCGCTCGCCGACCGCTTCGTCCCGTCCCCGGGCGTCTACGCCTTCCACCTCTGGCTGCGCGACGAGGCCGGCAACGACGCGCCCTCTTCCGCGGTCGAGGTGCCGCTGCGCTTCGACGACGTGCCGCCGGGGGTTGCCTTCGCCGCCGGCGATGGCGCCGGCGGCGAAGTCCCCGAGCAGATTCGCGCCACCCTCAGCGACGCCCACTCCGGCCCCGCCGCCGGACAGATCTCCTACCGCCGCCTCAACGCCGCGGACTGGACCGAGCTGCCGACCAAGCTGCAGCCCGACGGGGCCGGCAAGGCGGTCCTGCTCGCCCGTACGCCCGAGCTGGCGCCGGGGACCTACGTCTTCCGCGCCGAGGCCGGCGACGGGGCCGGCAACGCGAGCTCGACCACGCTGCGTGCCGACGGCACCGAGATGGCGATCCGCAAGACGCCGCCGGCGCTGGCGCCGAGCCGGCCGGCCGCGCCGACCAAGCCGGCGCCGGCGCGCACCAAGACGCGCCTGTTCGCGCGCCTGCGCGGCGGTCACGGGCGCGGCGACGCGCTGACGATCCCCTTCATCTCCCCGGCCCTGCTCAGCGGCCGCCTCACCCGCGTCGACGGTGCCGGGATCGCCGATCGCGAGCTACGGATCGTCGCCAGGCCCTCCCACGGTGCCCTCGCCGCGAGCGCCGCCGCCAGCGTCCGCACCGGCGAGCGCGGCGGTTTCGAGCTCCGCCTCGGGCCGGGCCCCTCGCGGCGGATCGCGGTCGTCTTCCCCGGCGACGGCGGGCTCGAGCCGGCGCGGCGGGCGTCGCTCGACCTCCGGGTCCGCTCCGGCATCTCCCTCAGCGCGGCGCCGCGGACCCTGCGCACGGGCCAGGCGGTGCGGCTCGGCGGCCGCGTCCGCAGTCGCGGCGCCGCCGTGCCCCGGCGCGGCAAGCTGGTCGCGATCCAGTACCTGGAGGCCGCCACCCACCGCTGGCGGCCGGTCCTCGTCACCCGCACCGACCACGGCGGCCGCTTCCGCGCCCACTACCGCTTCCGCTACGTCAGCGGCGCCGCCTCGATCCGCCTCCGGGCGACGGCTCTGGCGGAGGAGCGCTGGCCCTACGCGCCGGGATCCTCGGCCCCGGTCACGGTCCGCGTCAGCGGTCGGTAGGGTAGGCGCCGATGTCGCAGGCAACCCTCCACACCAACGCCGGGGCGATCGTGCTCGAGCTGCACGACGAGGACGCGCCGAAGACGGTCGAGAACTTCCGCAAGCTCGCCGCCGACGGCTTCTACGACGACCTCATCTTCCACCGCATCATTCCCGACTTCATGATCCAGGGAGGCTGTCCGGAGGGCAGCGGACGCGGCGGTCCCGGCTACACGTTCGAGGACGAGTTCAACGACAACAAGGTGGTGCGCGGGGCGCTGGCGATGGCCAACGCCGGGCCCAACACCAACGGCTCCCAGTTCTTCATCGTCACCGCCGGTGCGGCGCCCTGGCTGGACGGCAAGCACACCGTCTTCGGCACCGTCGTCGACGGCATGGACGTTGTCGACGCGATCGAGTCGACTCCGACCGACGGTTCCGACAAGCCGCTCGAGTCGCAGACGATCGAGCGCGTCGAACTCTCCGAGTAGCTCCGCTGCTCCCGGGCTAGGGCTCCTCGCCCCGCTCCAGCGCCGACCAGAAGCGGACCCACTCGCGCTCGTGGCCGATGCCGGCCCGCAGTGTCAGCAGGAAGCCAGGCGGCACCTGGCCGGCGATCCGCTCGGCCAGCTGCTCGAACTCGTCCAACCGCCGGCGGTGAATCGAGAGCTGCGCCTTGGCCAGGCCACCGGGGTCGCCGCCGAAGAAGAGCTTGAGCAGGCCGGGGTCGCGCAGCTCCGCCATCTCCTCGCTGGGTTCGGCCAGCCAGTCGCGCAGTGCCTTCCGCCCCGGTGCCGTGAGCTTGTAGAAATGCCGGCGGCGGCCGCCCTGCTCGCGGCGCTGGCTCAGCAGTCCCTTGCTGGCCAGGCGCGCGGGCTCCGCATAGACCTGAGCGTGGGGGACCGACCAGAAGTTGCCGATGGTCGCACCCGCCGTCTGCTTGAGGTCGTATGGCGTCGCCTCGCCGGCCGCGTCGATCAGGGCCAGGACGATGTAGGAGGTGGGGGAGAGCCGGGCTTTGCTTGACATGGCTTGGGGGTCGATGGTATTACTCACACCGTCCGAAACAGATGATTCGGACGGTCGTTGCGGTCCGGCCCGGCGGACAGTAGTAGCCACCCCGGCGCTCGGGCAGACGACCAAGGCCAGGTTCGGCGCCGGCGATATGCCACTAGTGGCAGGGGAACGTCGAGACTTTGGCCAGGCGCTCCAGTCCCCCCGCCGCCCAGCCGCCGGCTCGGCGGCGGGGGGCGCCTCTTTGTCCGCGCGGCTCAGCCCTGCGAGCGCTTCGCCTGGCGCTGCCGCAGCGCTTGGCCGGGGCGCCAGAGGCTGACCAGGCCGGCGACCAGGGTGACCAGAAAGATCTGGCCGATCATCATCTCCAACCCGGCGAGCATCCGCCCCGGCTGACCGCCGGGGACGAGGTTGCCGTAGCCGGTGGTGGTCAGGGTCGTGTAGCTGAAGAAGAGGAAGTCGCTGCCGTTGGGATGGGCGATGCCTTCGAAGAAGGACCCGTCCTGGACCCGCTCGATCGTGCCGTAGAGAAAGGTGAAGAGGATCCCCAGCACGGTGTAGACGCTGATCGCGCCGAGGATCGTGCGCGAGCCGACTTCGGCCGTCGTCAGCACCCGGCGCAGGACCGCCCCCATGGCGACCGCCAGCAGCCCGATCTGGATCAGCGAGGCGAAGTTGAGCCAGAGGTGGCTGCCCGAGGCTGCGGCGACGACGGCGAGCAGGATCGTCAGTCCCGAGAGCGATAGCGCGACCCGGATCATCTTCACGTGGGCGTGGGAGCTGGTCAGCGCCACCACCGAGGTGGCGCTCGTCGCGACCGTCAGGATCACCGCCGACCAACCGCGGTTGGAGAGCAGCGAGGTCAGCACGTAGGTCGTCAGGACCAGCAGGAGGACGAGGCCGAAGGCGTCGCTGACCCTCTCGGCGCGCTGGATCCAGCGCGCGCGGATGGCGGCCCTGTTCATATTCACGACGTTCGGGTGCCCCGGCGGGTTTCCTGCCTGGGCACCGAGCGGAGGGGGTGGGATTCGAACCCACGAGCCTCCTTGCGAAGGCCACCGGTTTTCAAGACCGGCGCATTCAACCGCTCTGCCACCCCTCCGAGGTGGGAGGGGGGATGCTAGAGGTCTCGAGGCCCGCTCAGTTTGCTTGTACTGATTGGATTCAGGGATGCGGCGGTTGCTCTGGCTGGCCTCGGCGATGATCTTCTTCGACGTTGCCTTCTTCGCGGCGATCGCGCCGCTGCTGCCGGATTACGTCGACCAGCTCGGCCTCAGCAAGGCGCAGGCCGGGGTCCTCTCCGCCTCCTACGCGGCGGGCACCCTGCTCGCCTCGCTGCCCGCCGGCTTCGTCGCCAGCCGGTTCGGGCCGCGGCGCAGCGTCATCTGCGGCCTGCTCCTGCTCGGGGTCTCCAGCCTCGCCTTCGGGATCGTCGAGGAGATCAATCTGCTGGACGCAGCGCGCTTCACCCAGGGCATCGCCGGGGCGCTGATCTGGGCCGGGGCGCTGACCTGGCTGATCGTCTCCTCCCCCGACGAGAGCCGCGGTCGCGTGATCGGGACGGCGCTCGGGACCGCCGTCGCCGGGGCCCTGCTGGGTCCGGCGCTCGGCGCTCTGGCGGCCTCGATCGGGACCGAGCTGGTCTTCGGCTCGGTCCTGGTCATCACCCTCGGGCTCGCCTTCGCCGCCTCGCGGCTGCCGGAGGCGCTGGTGCCGGAGCGCCAGAGCCTGCGCGAGGTCGTCGCGACCCTCCTCAGCAAGCCGATCTTCGACGGCGTCGCCTTCGTCGCCGTGCCCTCGGTGATGTTCGGCGCGATCGAGGTCCTGGTGCCGCTGCGGATCGATGCCCTCGGCGGCGGCCACGGGGTGATCGCCGCCGGCTTCATCGGCGGCGCCGCGCTGGAGGCGGTGCTGGCGCCGCTGGCCGGCCGCGTCTCCGACCGGATCGGGCGGCGCACGCCGTACGTGATCGGGATGACGATCTGCGCGGTGGCGATGGTCGCGGTCGCCCTCGCGCAGACCCTCGGCGGGGTGCTGGCGGCGCTGATCGTCACCTCGCTGGGCGCCGGCCTCTGCTTCGCGCCGGCGCTGACGCTGCTCTCCGACATCGCCGATTCCAGCCGCCTGCACCAGGGCTTTGCCGCCGGCCTTTCGAACATGGCCTGGGCCGCCGGCCAGGTCGTCGGCGGCATCGGCGGCGGCGTCGTCGCCAGCCTCACCGGCAACGCCATTCCCAGCATCGCGATCGCCGCCCTGCTGCTGGTCACGGTCGCCTACGCCTTCCACTCCCTGGAGCGGCCCGGGGTCGCCCAGCCGGCCGGAAGCTAGGCTGCGGCGATGGCCGCTCGGCAGGCAGAGGGGGATTCGGGCGAATGGGTCAACTGGGCCGGCGACCAGGCCTGCCGCCCGGCGGAGCTGGTCCGCCCGGCCAGCCGCGACGAGCTCGGCGAGGCGATCGCCGCCGCTGCCGCCGCGGGGCGCAAGGTCAGCGTCGCCGGCTCCGGGCACTCGTTCACCGAGGCGGCGATGAGCGCCGGCACGATGGTGCGGATCGAGGCGCTGAAGGGAGTGCAGGACGCCGACCCCGCTTCCGGGCTGGTCAGGGTCGGCGCCGGGACCGTGCTCGCCGAGCTCAACGAGGAGCTGGCCCGGCTCGGGCTGGCGATGGAGAACCTCGGCGACATCGATCGCCAGACGATCGCCGGCGCGATCTCCACCGGCACCCACGGCACCGGCGCCAGGCTGCGCAACATCTCCGCCCAGGTCGAGGGGCTGGAGCTGGTCGGGGCCGACGGCGGCGTGCGCCAGCTCAGCGCCGCCACCCATCCCGAGCTGCTGCGCGCGGCCCGGGTCGGGATCGGCGCCCTCGGCGCGATCTCGGCGGTGACCCTGCGCTGCGTCCCCGCCTTCACCCTCGACCGCGTCGACACGCCGCGCCCGCGCGAGGAGGTTCTCGACTCCTTCCAGGCGAGCGCCGACGCCAACGACCACTTCGAGCTCTTCACCTTCCCCTACGCCGAGAGTGCCCTGGTCCTGGAGCGTAACCGCACCGCGGCGCCGGCGCGCCCGCGCGGCCGGGTCGCCGGCTACCTCAACGACGTGGTCCTGGAGAACTGGGCCCTGGAGGCGCTCTCGGCGACCGGCAAGCGGCTGCCGGCGGCGATCCCGGCGCTCTCGCGGCTGGCCGCCAGGGTCGCCTCCGGCAGCCGCACGGTCGACCGCAGCGACCGCGTCTTCGCCAACGACCGCCGCGTCCGCTTCACCGAGATGGAGTACGGGGTGCCGCGCGAGCACGGGCCCGAGGCGGCACGGCGGGTGATCGAGTGGGTGCGCTCCAACCGCTATCCCGTCTTCTTCCCGATCGAGATGCGGGTCGCCGCCGGCGACGACGCCCTGCTCAGCCCCTCGTACGAGCGCGACACCGCCTACATCGCCGTCCACCAGTACCGGGGCATGGAGTGGCGCCCCTACTTCGAAGCGGTCGAGGAGATCATGGACTCCTACGGTGGCCGCCCCCACTGGGGCAAGCGCCACTTCCAGACCGCCGCGACCCTGGCGCCGCGCTACCCGGCCTGGGCCGCGTTCCAGGCCGCCCGCGACGAGCTCGACCCCACCCGCACCTTCGCCAACGAATACGCCGAACGCGTGCTCGGGTCCTAGCCCGCTTAGAGGAAGGCTTTGCCGTCGCCGCGGTAGGTGGGGACGACGTCGACGATCTCCTCGCCTTCGACCAGGTGGAGGGCGTTGAAGTGCTCGCAGAGCTCGCCGGCCTTGGCGTGGCGCAGGTAGGCGCGGTCGCCGACGGCGAGGTCGGCGGCGGCGTCGCCGAGCAGCGGAGTCTGGACCTCGCCGGCGCCCTCCTCGGGGTCGAGGGAGAGACCGGCGGGGAGCCAGGGGACCGGCAGCCGGCCCGGCTCGCCGGCTCCGGAGGCGAGGAAGCCGCCGCCGAGCGCGGTCGCGACCCTGGCCGCGGGCTTGCGGACGACCGGCAGCGCGAAGCCGGCGGCGGGGGTGAGGCTGAAGCGGCTGTAGTGGTCGAAGAGGGCGGGCGCGTAGAAGCCGGAGCCGGCGGTCACCTCGGTCACCGCCGCCTCGGCCCCGGTCAGCTCGAGGCTGCCGGTGCCGCCGCCGTTGACGATCGGCAGCTCGACGAACTCGCTCAGCGCGGCGACGATCGCGGCACGTCGCTCGGCCAGCTCGGCGGCGGAGCGGCGCTGCATGAAGCGGATCGCCCTGCCGCGCAGGCGCCGTCCCGGCGGCCGGTCGCCGACCCCGGCGATCTGCCCCTCATAGGCCATCAGCGCGTCGAGTTCGATCTGCGGCCGCGCCTCGATCTCCCGCGCCAGCGCCAGCGCCTGCTCGACGCTGTGCACCGGCGAGCGCTTCGGGCCGACCTTGATCCGGCCGCCCAGCGCCCACCAGCTGGCGTCGACGTCGATGCAGACGCGGACCGGCGCCGCCCCCGCGCCCAGCACCGCCTCGATCGCGTCGAGGTGCTCGACGCAGTCGACCATCACGATCGGCGCTCCCGCCGGGTGCGCGACCGAGCGCAGCGCCAGCTCCCCCAGGGCCCCGGCGTCGGCGGTCGGGTAGGCGAGCAGCAGGTCCTCGAACCCCTGCTCGGCCAGCCACAGGGTCTCGGGCAGGGTGTAGGTCATCAGCCCGCGGAAGCGCTCGTCGCGATCGAGGATCGCCTGCAGCAGCGCCCGGCAGCGGATCGACTTGCTGGCGACCCGCACCGGCTTGCCCTGCGCGCGCTCCAGCATCGCCGCCGCGTTGGCCCACATCGCCTCGAGGTCGACGAAGGCGAACGGCGCCTCGACCTCGGCGAAGATCCGCTCATAACGCTCGTGCGACTGCTCGGGGGGAGGGTACACCCGCGTCAGCCTATCCCCGGCAGCGGAGAGGGAGGGATTCGAACCCTCGAGAGAGCTTGCGCCCCCTACTCGCTTAGCAGGCGAGTGCCTTCAGCCACTCGGCCACCTCTCCGGGCACTGCGACTCCGGCTCGATTGTAGGAAGTAAGCCGCCGGCGGGCGCTGCCGACGCCTCAGCGGTGGCGCGAGCGGAGGACGACGCGGCCGCCGCGGGCCGGGATCATCGTCACGTTGCGGTGCAGGGCCCGCTCGGGGGCGGGGTCGTCGGCTTCGAGGTCGAGGCGGCGGGCCATCGCCTCGAGGACGACGCGCTGCTCGGCCATCGCCAGGGCGGCGCCGAGGCAGCGGCGGATGCCGCCGCCGAAGGGGATCCACTCGTAGGTGCCGGGCTTGCGGCCGATCCAGCGCTCGGGGCGGAAGTCGAACGGCCGCGGGTAGAGGTCCTCGCGGTGGTGGACGAGGAGGATGCTCATCGTCACCGCGGTGCCGCCGGGGACGCCGTGCTCGCCGAGCCGCCAGGGCACGGTGACGCGGCGGCCGATCAGCGGGATCACCGGCCGCGAGCGCATCGCCTCGACGATCGTCGCCTCGATCCGCTCCTCGGCGCCCGCGCCGGAGCGGACCGCGCCGAGCAGCGCATCGTGGGCGTCGGGGGTGCGGACCAGCCGCTCCCAGGCCCAGGCCAGCGAGTTGGCGGTCGTCTCGTGGCCGGCGAGGACGAGCACCAGCAGCTCGTCGCGCAGTTCTTTGTCGCTCAGCTCCCCGCCCTCCTCGGTCCGCGCCTGCAGCAGCAGCGAGAGGATGTCGCGGCGCTCGTCGAGGTCGCTGGCGCGGCGGCGGGCCTTGATCACCGCGTAGACCTGCTTGTCGAGCAGGTTCAGCCCGAACTTCATCGGCCCGACCGCCTCGTCGCGGCCGATCTGCAGCAGCTCGCCGATCTGCGCCGCCGGCTGGGTCGAGGCGGCGACCAGGCGCCGGATCATCTGGCGCAGGCCGTGCTCGGGGGTGCCGCGCCCCGGCTTGCCCTCGATGCCGAAGATCCCGGCCATGATCACGTCGAGGGTGATCGCCTGCATCCGCGGCGCCAGCGCCATCGGCTCGCCGATCGGCCAGCGGTCGATCTCGCGTTCGGTCGCCTCCGAGATCATCTGCGTGTAGGACTCGATCGCCTCGCCGTGGAAGGGCGGCAGCAGCAGTTTGCGCTGGCGCATGTGGCGCGGGCCGACCGCGGTCAGGACCGATTCGGTACCGACGATCGGCCGCAGCGGCGACTCGCCGGTCAGCGACGGCGCCTGCTCGGGGCTGGCGGTGAAGAGCGAGCGGACGTGGTCGGGGTGGCTGGTGACGACGACCGCGTCCTCGGTGGCGCCGTGCATGGAGAAGACCTCGCCGAGCTGGCGGCGGGCGCGGAAGACGAACTCGATCTGGCGCTGGTTGAAGCGCAGCGACTGGACCAGGCGCGGCAGCGGGATGTGGGGCGGGCCGGAGAGGCCCTGCAGATCCCCCGGCTCGAGCGGTCCGGCGGGGGACGGCGGTGCCTGGCCGACCAGGCCCTCGGCGACATCGGTGGCGGTCGTCACGCAGGCGAGGTTAGCGCGCCCACTACAGTCAGCAGATGCAGGCGAATCCGCACAGGCCCGAGGCCGGCGTCCACATCGAGCGGCGGACCAAGATCATCGCCACGGTCGGTCCGGCCAGCTGGGACCCGGGCGTGCTCGAGCAGCTGATCGCCGCCGGCGCCGACGTCTTCCGCCTCAACTTCTCCCACTCCGGGCCGGACCGTCAGGCGCAGACGATCGCCGACATTCGCGCCGCCGCCGACCGGGTCGGGCGCGAGGTCGAGGGCGACGGGGAGACGATCCCGGTCTCCTGGTCCGGGGTGACCGATCTCAAGGAGGACCAGCTCGTCTACCTGGCCGATGGCGCGATCCGGCTGCGGGTCAACGATCCCGAGCCAGAGGGCGTCGACTGCGA
>Ga0190274_10002440_pt1 | contig 10959 bp, 9 predicted proteins | sample Popmic531T_FD_133002 | JGI IMG/M metagenome (GOLD analysis project Ga0190274, IMG submission 133002) | Populus adjacent soil microbial communities from riparian zone of Yellowstone River, Montana, USA - 531 T | ecosystem: Environmental > Terrestrial > Soil > Riparian zone | place: USA: Montana...
GCAGTGGCTGAGCCCCTTGGACGGTGAAAATCCGTCGGGCGAAGATCTGCGCAGCACCACCCAGTTCGAAGAAATCCTGCACATGGTTGAACCGCGGGAGAAGGAAAATCCCGACGGACCAAAGAAGGGCGCGCCCCAGTACGTCGTCGAGGCGGACTGGGCCATCGTCCTGGAGAAGGCGGAAGCGCTGCGGCCAGTTGGCCGCGACCTGCGCCTGCTCGTTCTGGTGACCCGTGCGCTGGCCAACGAGATGGGCTTAGCGGGGCTGACCACCGGGCTGACGCTGATCGCCCAGTCGATCGAGGCACATTGGGAGACGATGCATCCTTCGCTGCGCCGCAATGCCCCGCCGCGTGAAGCGGCGCTGCGTCGCATCAATGCGCTGGTCGACCTGCAGAACAGCCAGGCGGGCGGCCTGCTTCAGGAACTGCGCAGCAAGGTGATCTTCGCACCGAGGCTGGTCGGGCCGATCAAAGGCGAAGACCTCGAAACTGCGGCGATGGATGAGCACACCGCCCTGATGAGAACGCCCGGACTGGGCGCCAAGGAGATGGCGGCGAAGTCCGAGGAGCACAAGCAATTGCTGGCACGGATAAAGGCCGCATGCGCCGCGCAGGCGGAGCAGGCTCCGGATGCTTTCAATGCGCTCCGCGGCGATGCGAAGGCGGCGCTGGCGGCGCTGGCAAGCGTGGACGCGGCGGCCAATCCGAAAACGGATTCCCACGGCGCGGTCGCTCCCGAACTCCAGCGCTTCCTGGAGCGGGTCGTCGTCACGCTGAACCGCGCGCCGAACGCACAGGGCGCCGAGGCGGCTGCGGAGGGAAGCAGCGAGGCCGGCGGAACGGAGGCAGCACCGATGCAACTCAACGGCCATGCGGCCGGATCGGCAGCGGGCGGGTCCTACGGCCTGCCGGATCGCATCAGCACCCGTGAGGAGGTCGTCAAATGCCTCGACCTCGTTATCGCCTTCTATGACCGCACCGAGCCGTCGAGCCCGATACCACATCTGACGCAGCGCGTGCGGCGGATGGTGCACATGGATTTTCTGCAATTGATGGAGGAGATGGCTCCATCGGGCTTGAAGGAATTCCGCCTGCTGGCGGGGGTTCCCGAAAACACCAAAAAGGCCACCTGAGGAACATGAAAGGGACAGGCAATGCCGGCTGAAAGCAAAGCGAAAGTCATCGAGCGCAATCGCGCGCCGCGCGTGCAGATTGCCTACGATGTCGAGACATATGGCAGCCCGACGACCATAGAGCTGCCCTTCGTGATGGGCGTGATGGCGGACCTCGCCGGCGCGTCCGAAACCCGCGAGGCGATGAAGAGCGTGCAGGACCGCTCCTTCGTCGAGACCGACGCAAACCGTTTCCCGCGCTTCATGGAAGCGATGGGTCCCCGCGTCAAAGCCCGCGTCAAGAACACCCTGCCGCAGGAAGAGGGCAAGGAGCAGGACGAGGAGATGTTCGTCGACCTCACCTTCTCCAGCATGGGCGATTTCGCGCCGGACAAGGTTGCCGAACAGGTTCCGCAGCTCGCCGAGCTGTTGAAGATGCGGCGTCAGCTGGAAGAGCTGCTCGGCTTCATGGACGGCCGGGTCGACGCCGAAAAGCGCATCGCCAAACTTTTGAACAACGAACCGTTGCTCGGCCAGATCGCATCGAAGGCGCTGGGCGACGGCGAGAAGGACGGGGAATAACACATGGCCGAGCAGGAAAAAGCAGCAGCAGTCGCCGAAGCTGGAGCCGAGGCCGTCAACCTCGACGAGTTCAGCGAACTGCTGGAGAAGGACTTCAAGGTCAAGAAGGACGACAGCGAGCGCTTGCAGCAGCTCGTCCGTAATCTGGCCGTCGCCGCGCAATCCCGTTCGTCGGCAACGACGATTTCTTCGAATGCGATCAAGTCGATCAAGTCGTTGATCGCCGGCATCGACAAGATGCTGACGGTGCAGATGAACGAGATCCTGCATTGCCCCGAGGTGCGGCAGATGGAAGGCACCTGGCGCGGCCTCTGGTACCTGATCAACAACACCGAGACCGACCAGAAGCTGAAGATCCGCGTGATGAACATCTCGAAGGATCAGCTGGCTGACACGCTGGAAGACTATGAAGGCCAGATGTGGGACCAGAGCCCGGTCTTCAAGAAGGTCTATACGGACGAATATTCGATGCTCGGCGGCGAGCCGTTCGGCTGCCTGATCGGCGCCTACGAATTCTCGAACCATCCGCGCGATGTCGGCCTGCTGCGCAGCATTTCCGGCATCTGCGCCTCGGCGCACACGCCGTTCATCGCGGCAGCCTCGCCGAGGCTTTTCCGCATGGACACCTGGCAGGAACTGCCCAACCCGCAGGACCTGCAGCAGATCGTCTCCAACCCGGCTTACGCTTCGTGGCAATCGCTGCGCGAAAGCGAGGATGCCCGCTATGTCGGCCTGACCATGCCGCGTGTGCTTGCTCGCCTTCCCTATGGGGCGGACACCGTCCCCGTGAAGGGCTTCTCCTTCGAGGAAGAGGTGGAGAAGGACCACAACAAATATGTCTGGATGAATGCTGCCTTCCCGATGGGCGTCAACATCAACCGCAGCCACAAGCTCTACGGCTGGGGCACCCAGATCCGTGGCGTTGAGAATGGCGGCACGGTGATGAACCTGCCGGTGCACAGCTTCCCGACCGACGACGGCTCGATTGCGATGAAATGCCCGACGGAAGTGGCCATCGACGACCGGCGCGAGGCGGAACTCGCCAAGCTCGGCCTGATGCCGATCCTGCACCGCAAGAACACCGACCTGGCGGCGTTTATCGGCGCCCATTCGCTACAGGACGACGAGACCCGCGCCGGGCGGCTGGTCGATCCGGATGCACAGTCGAACGAAAGGCTGAGCGCCAACCTGCCCTATCTCTTCCCGGTGTCGCGGTTCGCGCACTATCTCAAGGCGATTGCGCGCGACAAGGTCGGCTCGTTCAAGGAGCGGACCGACATGCAGATTTGGCTGACGGAGTGGATCAACCGCTACGTCTTGTCCAATCCGACCTTCGCTGACGACAAGGCGAGGGCCAAACGTCCCCTGGCGGCGGCTGAAGTGCAGGTCGACAGCGTCGAGGGGAGACCGGGCTACTACAATGCCCGGTTCTACCTGCGTCCGCACTATCAGCTGGAAGGCATAAACGCATCGCTGCGGCTCGTTTCCGAGCTGCCGTCGGTCAAGCAGTAATTGGTCATTAGAGGAACGGAGAACGAAAATGCCATTGGATGTCGATAGCAAACTCGATGGTTTCCTGAAGATCGGTGACATTCCGGGCGCCAGCGAGCGCGACGGTCATGAAGAGGAGATCGAAGTCTACGGCGTGAACTTCACCATGACGGCGCCCTACGACCCGACTTCCCTGTCGAAGCTTGGTCGTGTCTCGATGGGCACGCTGATGCTCACGAAGCAGTATGACAAGGCCTCGCCTATGCTCAAGATGGCGCTCTACACGAACAAGAAGCTCGGCGACGTGCAGTTTGCCGTGCGCCGCACGATCGACGGCGCGTCGAGCGACTATCTCGTGGTGAAGCTCACCGAGACGACGGTGATGTCCTACAACATGCATGTCAGCCCCTACGAGAACGGCGGCGTGGAGGATACGTTCGAGCTCGCCTACAAGACCATCGAAGTCGAGTATGACGGCGGCGATCCGCAGACGATGAATGTCGCAACGGCAGTCTGACACAGGCATCGCAGTTGAAGATCAAGTCAGGCGGTACCCCGCGAGCAAGACGAGAGGCGGTCCAACCTTCGCTCTGGGACCGCCTCATCAACGATCTGCCGGGCGTAAGCTCGGAGATCGACGCTTTGCACGAGGCCCTGGAAAAGGAGCTCGGGGCGGAGCGTATGGAATTGTTCACGTCCGGAAGCATCCGCGCGATCGATTCCGACGCAAGCCTGACCAACGACCAGAAGCAGCGCATTCATCGGCTGAATTTCCAGATGCGGCAGCGAGCCGAACTCGAGACGCGCGGCGTCGTCGTCTCCGGCCGCGTGCTGCGCGAGGCGGTGCGCCGCGACATCGAGGCTCTGTTCAACACCGAGCGGTTCGAGTCGTTTCCTTTGACAATGGAATCCGAGGACGAATTCGCCACCGACAACATGCTCGACCTCAGCGATTTTCCCGAGGTGCGGCGCAGTGTCGTGAACTACGGCGTGCCCTCTTTTTCGGGCCGTACCGCGCGCGATTTCGACAGGGAGGCCCTGGCGCGCGAGATCAAGATGGTGCTGACGACATTCGAGCCGCGGCTCAAGGAAAGCGGGACAAAGGTGACGGTCAATATCGGCGAAAAGAACCAGGGCCTGAGCATTGAACTCGACGGTATCCTCATCATGACGCCGACCCCGGAACGGATGAAGCTGCGCACGATGATCAACCTCGACAATGGTCTGGCGCAGACTGACGCGACCGAGGCCTAGATGGACAGGGCATTCCTCGAATATTATGAGGAGGAACTGACGCATATTCGGGCGCTCGCCTCCGAATTCGCGGACATGCATCCGGCGATCGCGCGCAATCTTTCGCTGGACACCGTTCCCTGCCCCGACCCCTATGTCGAGCGCCTGCTGGATGGCGTGGCGTTTCTCGCCGCGCGAACCCGGCTGAAGGTCGACGCGGAGCGGTCGCGCTTCACTCGCAGCGTGCTCGAAGTTCTCTATCCCGATCTTGTCGCCCCGGCGCCCGCCGTCGGCATGGCGATCCTGAAGCCGGGACAGCAGGTGCAGACCATGCTGGCCGGCCATCGCGTCAAACGCGGCACGCGGCTGGTCTCCAGCCTGCAGCCTGGCCTCTCCACCCGCTGCACCTATACGACCGGGCAGGATGTGGTGCTGTGGCCGATCAAGGTCGATTCGGTCGGCTATTATCAGGACCGCAGCGCACTGGCCGCGGCTGGTCTGCGCTCCATCGGCGATGTGGCGGGGGAGTCCGCGCTGCGCATCACCATCCAACGCGCCGGCAAGGGTTTCCTCAACGAGCTCGACCTGGACTCGCTCGACCTCTGCTTTGCCGGACGGCCCAAGGCGGCCACCATATTCGACACGCTGTTCGGCGCCACCGCCGCGGTTGGGGCACGCATCGAAGGCAACGACCACCGGCTGACCGCGCTTGGCGAAATCGAGATGGTCGGCATCAACGATGCCGAAGCCATGCTGCCGCGCACGCGCTCCACCTTCGAGGGCTACCGCCTGCTGCGCGAATATTTCCTGATGCCGGAGCGGTTTCATTTCGCGCGGGTGCGCGGGATCAAGCCGGTGGTTCGCGCCAGCCCCGGCGGCCTGGACCTCATCTTCCTGTTCCGCAGGCCGGCGCCCGAAATGTCCGACATCACGGCCGCCGATTTCGAGCTGTTCGCGACGCCGATCATCAATCTCTTCGAGCGCGAGTGCAACGTCATTGAGATCGACCGGCGCAAGACGCGCCAGGTGGTGCATGCCGACCGCACTCGGCCGCGCGATTTCGAGACTTATCGCGTGACGCGCGTCGAGGATGCGGACATCTAGGGGCCGGAAGCGGATGTGCCGGCGCTCTTCAGCCTGGGTCAGAACCGGGGCAGCGGCTGGGTCTATTCGACCGAGCGGCGGCCAAGGCGGCCGGGCGAGGATGAGCGCCGCCAGGGCATGACGCGCACGACCTATCCCGGCGACGACGTGTTCCTGGCCATTTCCAGCCCGGTGGACGGCCTGACGCCGCGCCCGATCGCGCGCCTCGATATCGTCGCGCTGTGCACCAATCGCGACCTGCCCATTCTCGACGACACGCCGACGCTGACCCTGGAAAGCGGCGATCCGGTCGAAACGGTGCGGCTGATGGGCGCCGTGCGGCCTCCCCGGCCGGCACTGGCGGCCGCTTTGCCGGTGGGCGCGGAAGGCGAGTCGCGCGCCGACGAACTGGCCTGGCGGATGGTGGCGCAGCTATCGCTGAATTTTCTTAGCCTTGCGGCGGAAGGGCGCGGCGCCGACCCGCTGCATGCCCTGCTCGACCTCTATGCCGATCGCGGCGATCCGGGCGTCGCGCGCCATGCGCGGTCGATCACCCGCGTCGAGTCGCGACCGTCGATCGAACGGCTGCAGATCGCCGGTCCGATGTGCTTCGGCCGAGGGGTCGAAATCACCCTCCATGTCGACCAGTCGACGGTATCCGGCCACAGCACCCTTTTGCTGTCGGCGCTGCTGTCGCGCCTGTTTGCGCGGCACTGCGGCATCAACGGGTTCGTGCGAACCAAAACGCGGCTCTTGCAGAAACAGGAGGAGGTGCCATGGCCGTTGACCCACGGCAATCGCCACCTGATCTGACGGGGCGGCCGACACCAACCGAAGCCTTTGACTTCTTCGAGCTGCTGCGCCGACTCGAACAGGAAGGCGGCCTGTTCGGCCATTCGGGTCCGGCTGGATCCGAGCCGGCGCGGCTCGGCCAGCATGTCAGGCTGGGCTTCGCCACGCAGGATGTCGCCGCCTATCAGCCGGCGACGGAGAACAGCCGCGCGCGCGTCACCACCGCCAATATCGGCCTGCTCGGGCCGGAAGGGCCGATGCCGCTGCATCTTACGCGCTGGGTGCTGGACCGCATGTCGCAGCGCTGGTTTGCCGGCGCAGACTCGCATGAAACGAGCGACTCGACCTTCATCGATTTCGTCAACATCCTCCAGCACCGCATGATGGCGCTGTTCTATCGCGCCTGGGCCGACGCGCATCCGGCCGTGCAGGTCGAGCGGCGGGTCGGCGGACGGGTGCATTCGATGCTGCGCGCCATGGCCGGGATGGGCATGCCCGATCCGCATGGCAGCAGCGAGAGGGCGATCGATATCGTCAAGCTGAAGCATGCGGCGGCACTCGGACAGGTCGTGGATTCGCCCGACAGGCTGACGCAGTTTCTGGCCGAAGCCTTCGGCGTGCCGGTGCAACTGAAGGAGTTCATCGCCACCTGGATCGATATTCCACGCAAGCTTCAAAGCCAACTCGGACGCGCCGCCGCACCGCTCGGCCGGGGCGCGACCATCGGGCCGCGCGTCTTCAGCCGGCAGGGGCGGGTGGAGTTGCGGATCGGGCCGATGGGGCTCGACACCTACCGTTCCTTTCTCGCCGGCGGCACCCGCTTGCCGGCGCTGAAGCGCGCCGTGCGTGACGTCATCGGCGAGCAGTTCGACGTAGACCTGCGGCTGGTGCTGGCGGCGGAAGAAGTGCCCGAGCCAAAGATCGGCGGCGTTGAACTCGGGCGCACCTCATGGCTTGCGCGCCCTCCCGAAAGGGGCGATGCTGACGAGATGCGCATGCGCACGATCGTGGGATGGCGTCCTGAACTGAAGGGGGCCGCAGCGTGACCCTTCTGCTGACCCTTGAGCATGGCCCGCGCGGCCAGTCCGTCAATCAGGCCCGTCTCGACGAAGGCGAACTGGTGATCGGCCGCAGTGCGGAAGCCGATTGGCAGATCGTCGATCCCGACATGTATGTGTCGCGCGCGCACTGCACGATCAGCGCCCGGGCGGACGGGTATTTCGTCACCGACACGTCGAGCAGCGGCCTGTTCATCGACGATGGAGCCAGCCCGCTGGGAACTGGGAATTCCACGCGGCTGCGCAGCGGCATGCGCCTGCGGCTGGGCGACTATGTGGTGAGCGTGGAGGTTTCCGGGGGTGCGGCCGCAGCGCCGGCCGCCGACCGAACCGAGGCCCCCGCGAGACCGGCGGCGGCGCGCGCTGCCGCTGTCTTCAGCCAGGACGACTTCTTCGCGGTTCAGGAGCAGGAGGCGCCCGCGCCGCCGCGCCCGTCCGGCCTGCCGGACCCCTTCGAGAAATCTCACCCCTCGTCTTTCCAGGGGTTCGAACGGGCGGACGCCGACCGCCACAATTCGCCGGCATTCGACGACCCGTTCAGTCTCGAAGCGATCGCAACGCCCGAAGACGAGCAGGAGCGCCAGCCGGCTGCCGACGATCTCGGGAACGACCCGTTCGGCTTCGACGCACCCATCGCCGCGCAGTCCATCGCGGCCGAGGAGCCTGTTTCGCAGCCGGCCTTCGGCTTCGACATCGGTTTCGATACAGGCCCGTTGGTAGCGGAACCGCAATCCCCCGCCCCGCTCGCAAGGCAGCCGCAGCCGACGCTGCCGCCGCCGCCGCTGAACGACGTTGCCGAGTTTGCACCCTGGGAGTTGCCGGCGACGCCGCAGGAACCGCCGGCGCCCGCCAGACCGGTTGAACCAGCGCCGTTGCCGAGACCGGCGGGGGCAACGCCGGCCGCGCCGGAGCCCTCGCCCTTCGAGCCGATCGCTGCGGCGGAGCCTATCGCCGCGCGCGACATGCCGGCGATCGGACGGGCGCGTCCCATGCCGCGCGCAGCGGATCTGCTGCTCCCCCGGGCGGACGAACTTCCCCCGGCCTCCGCTGCTCCCGCTGCCGAGGATGCCGAATTGCGAGCCGCGTTCTTCCGGGGCCTCGGCGTGGCGGAAACCAGCTCAGGCGATGGCGATGCCGCCGCCGAGATGGAGAAATTCGGGCGCGAATATCGCCTGATGATGGAAGGGTTGATGCAGCTCCTGCGCAAACGCGCCGAGGAGAAGGGCAATGCGCGGGTGGCGCAGACCGTGGTCGGCGCTTCCGATGTCAACCCGCTCAAATTCATGCCGACCGTCGAGGACGCGCTGGGCATCGTGATGCGCGCGCGCAGCCCCGGCTTCCTGGGCGGCGAGGAAGCGATCGGCGACACGGTGCGCGACCTCGCCCAGCATCACGTTCGCGCCTGGCGCGGGGTGCAGGCGGCGCTTCGGCGCATGGTCGACCGCTTCGATCCGGTCGCGCTTGAGGAAGAGCTGAAATCGAGTTCCGCGCTGGGAACGCTGCTGACCGGCGGCAAGGGCGCCAAGCTTTGGGAACTTTACCGGAAGCGCCACCGCGAAATCGCGCAGAGCGCGGAGACGCGCTTTCTGGGTGAGATCGGGGCCGACTTCCGTGAGGCATATGAAGAGGAGTGAAGCATGATCAATCGGCGTGAATTCGTGATTGCACTGGGCGCAACGGGACTTCTGGCTGCGTGCCAGGAAGGACCGCCGCAACCGTCGACGGTCGTGCTCAACTTTGCCGGCAAGCCCGGCATGAACCTCGGCCCCGGTGGCGAGGAGAGACCGGTGACGGTGCTGATCATGCGGCTGAAGAGCACGGGCGCGTTCAACTCCGCCGATTATTTCGCCCTCCAGGGGGACGCGGCCAAGGCGCTGGGCGCGGACCTGCTGGGCAGCGATCAGATTTCGGTCGGCCCCGGCGCGACGGCCTCCAAGACGATCACGGTCGAACCGGAAGCGGCGGCCATCGGCCTGGTCGCACTGGTGCGCGAACCGACGGGCAAGAAGTGGCGGACGACGAAATCCGTCTCGCCGGGATCGCAGCTGACGGTGAATGTAACTTTGGGCAGCGGCGGAATCTCCGCCTAGCCGCCCGGAAAATGGCGTGGACAATGCAGGATCAGGCAGCATGAGCGAAGCAAATCGGGTGCTCTGGTCGGAGGGGCTTTTCCTCCGCACGCAGCACTTCCAGCAGCAGGACCGCTTCTTCGAGACGGTCGCGCGCGGCACGCTGCAAGCGGGCCGGCTGCAGACGTTCGGCTTCCGCTCGCTGACGCTTGACCCCTCGCTGTTGGAGTCTGGGCAAATCGCCGTGCTTTCGGCGCGCGGCATCTTCCCCGATGGCACGCCCTTCGCCATTCCCGAAACGATGGACTCGCCCAAGCCGCTGTCCGTCACCTCCGAGACCGGGGCCGGCGCGGTGCTGATCGCGCTGCCCCTCGAACCGCCGGGCGGGGTCAGCTTCGACCCCGCGCACGGCAACCCTTCCGGCGCGCGCTACCGCGGAACGATCGTCACCGTGAAGGACGCCATTCACGGCGGCGCGGACGCCGAGGAGATCGAGATCGCCCGGCCGCAGGCGCTGCTGCTTGCGCCGGGCAAGTCGGTGGGTGGTTACACCGCCCTGCCGATCTGCGAGACGCGCGGACTGAAGGCCGACGGCAGCGTTGCGCTCGACAGCACCTTCCTGCCGCCGACACTGGCGACTGGGGCGGTGGCCTGGTACGCGCAATTGCTGCAGGAGGTGATCACCGGCCTCGACCAGATTGCCGACGCGCATGGCCGCATGGTGCTGGGCGGCCCGGGCCGCAGCGTCGAAGACCTCTTGATGCTCAACCTCTCCAATGCGGCGCGGCCGCGCCTGGCGCATATGCTGGCGCAGGAAGTTTTCCATCCGGCGGAGTTGTTCATGGAACTGGCCGGGCTGGCCGGGTCCATGGCTACCTACGGCTCCAGTTCGCGCCGGCTGGGCGAGTTGCCGGCCTACGACCACATGGCGCCGGGGCCGGCCTTCAACGCGTTGGCCGACACGCTGCGCTCGCTGATCCTCAGCCTGCGCTATGTCGAGCCGAAGTCGCGCGCCCTGCCGGTGATGCGCCACTCCACCAATGTGTGGAAGGTGCGCATCGACAATCCGAAGATCCTGACCGCCAGCCGCATCGTCGTTCGGGTGGGATCGGAACTTTCGGAAGACGCGCTGCGCAAGATATTCGTCAACCAGGCGACGGTCGGCTCGGCGAGCGAATTCGAGGGACTGTGGAAGTCGCGGCTTCCCGGCATTCCGCTGAAGCCGCTGCACTCGCAGCCGCGCGAGATTCCGTATGACGGCGACCGTCTGTGTCTCGAACTGGATCAACGCAGCGAGCATTGGGCTTCATTGCTCGACGCACCCGGCTTTGTGATTGGCGTGTCCGGTGTGCTGCCGAGCGAGCCGCAAGTGGACTGCTATTCGGTAAACAGGTGACGCGATGAGCAGGGACGATCCTTTCGGACTATTGGAGGATCGTGAACGCACGCGCATCCGGCTGGTCGGCCAGCCGATGCCGCGTACGCCGGTCATGCCGGCGGGCGGCGCAGCGATCAAGCGGACGCGCGCAAATCCCAA
>Ga0190274_10002441_pt1 | contig 10959 bp, 14 predicted proteins | sample Popmic531T_FD_133002 | JGI IMG/M metagenome (GOLD analysis project Ga0190274, IMG submission 133002) | Populus adjacent soil microbial communities from riparian zone of Yellowstone River, Montana, USA - 531 T | ecosystem: Environmental > Terrestrial > Soil > Riparian zone | place: USA: Montana...
AAAAATACTGCCATCAGCTGGTACCAGCGTTGCCTGGATATGGAGGATCATGATTTTAAAAATTCGCTCGATCAGCGTGCCAAGGCAGGCATTGCCCGTTGCAAGGGGGAATAAACATTTTTTTGTGAGTATTTTATCTCGTTACAACTAAAAGGAATAATTAATTTGCCGGTCAGTACCAGATTTTATGCTTAAGAAATTAACAATTCAGAACTACGCTATTATAAATGAAATCGAAATTCATTTTAGCGATAAACTCAATATTATCACCGGAGAAACCGGCGCAGGCAAGTCGATATTGATGGGAGCGTTGTCACTGATATTGGGCGATCGTGCCGACACATCTGTATTGCTGAACCGGGAGAAAAAATGTTTTGTTGAAGGCAGTTTTGCTGTTTCGGGAAAAAAGGAGGTCCGGAATTTTTTGAAAGAGAATGATCTCGATACAGAGGAAGAGCTGGTGATACGCCGGGAAATAGCCGTCAATGGAAAATCTCGCGCATTTGTAAACGATACACCTGTAAACCTCGATCAATTAAGGTCATTGAGTTCTTGCCTGGTGGATCTGCACCGTCAATTCGATACGCTTGAATTGGGCGAAAGTGATTTTCAGCGGGAAGTATTGGATGCGCTCGCGGGACATGCAGATATGTTACAGCAGTATCAAACAGTGTACAGACAGTGGCAGCATAGCCAAAAGGAGTTGGAAGAACTTCAACAGCAAAAGAACCAGTTTACCAAAGAATACGATTATAATAAATTTCTATTCGACGAATTGGAAGAAGCCGCCCTTAAAGAAAATGAATTGGAAGAGGCCGATCAGGAATTGAAATTACTCAGCAATTCCGAGGGAATAAAAGCTGCCTTGTCAAAAGCAGTGTTTGAATTAAGTGAAGGAGAACAGCCGTTGGTTCAACAGTTAAAAACACTTATCAATCAATTGCAGACATATAGCGGTTATCATGCAACATTACCGGCATTGGTTCAGCGATTGCAATCTGCATATGTAGAATTACAAGATATTAATGGCGAAATTGAGCATATCAACGATCTGATTCAGTTCGATCCAAAACGTATTGAACAATTGAACGATCGGATCGCAGAAGGGTATAAGCTGCAAAAAAAACATGCTGTGCAATCAACCGCCGAATTGCTGCAGATCAAAAATACGCTCGATCAAAAATTGCAGGCTGTGTTAAATATAGATGAAGCCATTATTAGTAAAGAAAAAGTAGTGAAGCAATTGGTTCAGGAAGCGGAGGGCTTGTCGGCTCAGGTTTCCGCGAATAGAAACAAGCAAACAAAACCTTTACAGGATAAAGTCAATAAATTACTGCACCAGGTAGGAATGCCCAATGCGCGATTACAGGTGCAGTCGCAAACAGTACCACTCAATTATTATGGTAAGGATTCGGTGGAATTTTTATTTGACGCGAATAAAAGCAACCGATTCGAGCCAATCCGTAAAGTGGCCAGCGGGGGAGAATTGAGCCGTTTGATGCTTTGTATCAAATCGCTGGTGGCTCAATCGCTCGATTTGCCTACACTTATATTTGATGAAATTGATTCTGGTATTAGTGGAGAAGCCGCTAAACAAGTAGGCATCATCATGAAAGAACTGGCCGCTAAGCGCCAGGTGATCAGTATTACACATCAGCCGCAGATTGCCGGAAAGGCCGACGCGCATTTCTTTGTCTATAAAGAAATCAAAGGAGAAGCTATTAAAACCAATATTAAACTCTTGTCGAAAGAAGAACGGATTACGACGATCGCACAAATGCTGAGTGGCGAAAAGCCGACGGCTGCAGCATTAGAGAACGCGAAGGAAATGGTAATGAATTAGATTAATGGTATGTACGAGCTTATTAAACTAATTATCTTTCTCATTGTGCTGTCTTCTATGGCAATTTTGGGTTATTGGTGTTATAGAAAAGTAAATCAACGGATCATTGCGAGTGAAACAGTCGTCTCATTGATTTTTTATTCTTTGATACTGGTAATAGCTAATGTAATACTCTTGGTGGGAGGTATATTTATTTTGATAAAAACGTATGACTTTTTATCTTTTTCCGGTATATAAATAACAACACCGGTTCTGAAAATGAGTATAAGGATCCTTATTTTTTTTGGTTTGATCGCAGTCATTCCTGCTTATTTCTTCAATCGCTGGTTGATGGTGAAAATTCAACCCCGGTTATCTTTTAGTCGCTTCCTATTGTTTTTAATTTGTATCCTCGCACTTGCCTTTGCCTATACGACGGCAATTTCATTTATTCTTTTCCGGTTTGTGTGGCCTGTTAAATAACTTCTTATTTTTACGCCCACAAAATAAATTGCTATGTCAAACAACCTATTGAAAGGGAAGAAAGGTATCATTTTCGGAGCGCTGGATGAAAAATCAATTGCCTGGAGAACGGCACTGCGTTGTCATGAAGAAGGCGCCCAGTTGGTACTTACCAATGCACCTGTTGCGTTGCGGATGGGCGAGATCAATAAATTGGCCGAAGCAGTAAAGGCTCCGGTAATAGGCGCCGATGTAACCAATATGGATGATCTGAAGAATCTATTTGAGAAATCTGTTGAACATTTTGGGGGTAAGATTGACTTTGTACTTCATTCAATCGGAATGAGCCTGAATGTGCGTAAGGGCAAGCAATATACAGAATTGAATTACGAATGGAACGCCAAGACCCTCGATATATCTGCTATGAGCCTTCACCGGGTTTTACGAACTGCCTGGGATTTGGACGCTTTGAATGAGTGGGGTAGCGTGGTAGCATTAACTTATATCGCCGCTCAACGCGTGTTCCCCGATTATAACGAAATGGCTGATGCCAAGGCACTGCTCGAAAGTGTGACCCGTAGTTTTGGTTATAATTATGGTGTCAAGAAAAAAGTACGTGTCAATACGATTTCCCAATCTCCTACTAAAACAACTGCAGGCAGCGGAGTGAAAGGATTTGATGGTTTTATCAATTATGCTGAAAAGATGAGCCCGCTTGGGAATGCTTCTGCCGACCAGTGCGCCGACTATTGCGTTACTATGTTTAGCGATCTTACCAAAATGGTTACAATGCAGAACTTATTCCACGATGGCGGATTCAGTTTTACTGGTGTAACGCAGGCGGTGATAGAGCAAATGGAAAAATAGGTTGTTTGTTGTTTATCGTTTTTCGTTTACCAGGTGCGTCAGCTTGCCAAATGGCTGGCTTAAAAATGTGGTAAATTTTAATTCCGATTTGCTGAAAGGGTTAATTGCCATTTACTTTGAGAAATACGCCTAAAGAACGATAAACTATAAACAACAAACCTCACAAAAAATAAAAGCCCCACAACCGGGGCTTAATTTTTTTTGCAGCTAACTGCTAATATCTAACAGCTAATAGCTCTCGCTAATACTCGTCTTCATTAAAAAAGAAATCATCCTGGCTCGGATAGTCGGGCCAGATATCATCAATTCCTTCATAGATTTCTCCTTCATCTTCCAGTTCCTGCAAGTTTTCGATTACTTCAATAGGAGCACCACTACGAATGCTGTAGTCGATGAGCTCATCTTTGGTGGCAGGCCACGGAGCGTCTTCAAGATAGGATGCCAGTTCTAGTGTCCAAAACATATATACCCTTTAAATTTCCCGCAAAAGTAACTTTCCTGACGAAAAAACCAAATCTATATTTTAAAAACCACCACCCGGATTGTCATTTTTAGCCGGGGAGACGGGAAGTCGGTAAGAAAATAACTTTTTTGAATCAATTAAAAACGTCTTCCCGCATTACCATTGGTCGCCGTAAGCTTGCCAAAGGCGATGCCGGCTACACTAAACTATGCGATTAGACATTTAAAGAGTCAATGAACGGCAAGCCACCGGTTTGTAGTATCTTGACGCCTTTCAGCTTAAGAAATATGTTAACGGCAAAGAATATACAGAAATATTACGGCGACCTATGGGTCCTGAAAGGCGTTGATATGCACATCGCTAAAGGGGAAATTGCCAGTATTGTCGGTCCTTCAGGCTCTGGGAAAAGCACGTTATTGCACATATTAGGCACATTGGACAAACCGGCCCAGGGAACCGTTCAAATCAACGGGCAGGCAGTAAAATTTACCAACGATCAACAATTGGCAGCTTTCCGTAACCGCCATATTGGATTTGTTTTCCAGTTTCATCATTTATTGCCCGAATTTAACGCGCTGGAAAATGTATGTATCCCTGGCTGGATAGCGGGCCGCCGTAAGAAGGAAGTACAGAAAAGGGGAGAAGAACTGCTCCATTTACTCGGGCTCGGTTCCCGGCTTTCTAATAAACCACAGCAACTATCGGGTGGAGAACAACAGCGGGTAGCTGTGGCCCGATCCCTGATCAATAACCCAGATATTGTTTTTGCCGACGAACCAACCGGCAATCTCGATAGCGCCAACGCTAAAGAATTACACCAGCTTTTCTTCGATCTGCGAAAGCAATTCAACCAAACCTTCCTGATAGTAACCCATAATGAAGAATTAGCCGCTATGAGCGATAGGACGCTGCATATGATGGATGGAAGAATACAGGGAATGTAAAATATAAAATGTAGAATGTAAAATGTAAAACGCGTTCCCGATGAACCTTCTCTTAAGGATGTTCCTATGGTTACCCTTTTTACATTTTAGATTTTAAATTCTACATTTTACATTTATAGTCTCGGTTTCCAGGGAATTTCCTCCACCCCCAACTGGTGCCCCGTATATCGGGCGAGTATAAAAAGATAATCGCTGAGACGGTTGATATATTTAATCACAAGGGGTTCTACAAACATATCCTGCTGCTGCATGTTTACACAAAGTCGCTCGCAACGCCGACAAACGCAACGGGCAATATGAATCGTGCTAACGGAAACATGTCCTCCCGGCAACACAAACGACTTCATAGGCGGAATTGCTTCGTTCATTTTGTCGATTTCTTTTTCGAGAAGACCGATATCTCCTTCATGCAAATCGGGTATCTTCATTTTAGGCTCTTTTTCCGGATCACAGGCCAGCGATGAACCTACAGTAAACAACCGATCTTGTATTTCTTTCAGGGTGGATTTGGTATGGATGGCCGTAACATGATCGCCGATCAACCCTATGAAAGAATTTAGCTCGTCGATCGTTCCATATGTTTCAATACGGAGATGGTTCTTCGGCACCTTTGTTCCTCCAATCAATGATGTTTTTCCAAGATCACCGGTTTTGGTATAAATTTTCTGAGCCATGAGATGTTTGTAGTTTATAGTTTATGGTTTATCGTTGCTGATATTCGATCAGTACTACAGAATGCTGTATTCCCTATTTTCTACTATCTATTCTCTATTTTCTGCTACACAAACCTTCAAAATAAAAAAGGAGAGCATAACCCCTCCAAATTTAATATTGTTTTCCGCTAACAGCTAATATCTAAAACCTACCTTCTTTTATTACCCTGTTACCATTGTTGGCGCGCCCCTCTTGTCCGTTTCAACCAAACCATCCCGCAGCCTCACAACCCGATGGGCGTGTTTCGCTATATCTTCTTCGTGCGTTACCAGAACAACGGTATTACCACCTCTGTGGATCTGCCCGAATATTTCCATGATTTCATAAGAAGTTTTGGTATCCAGGTTACCTGTTGGCTCATCGGCAAGTATCAATGAAGGATCATTAACTAAGGCTCGTGCAATAGCTACCCGCTGACACTGACCCCCGCTCAATTCATTTGGTCTATGATGGCTCCGATCGGTGAGATTTACCTGAGACAATACATGCATGGCTTTTTCAACACGTAATTTCTTACTCAAACCCGCGTACACCAATGGAAGCGCCACATTTTCCATAGCCGATAAACGTGGCAACAGGTTAAATTGCTGGAATACGAAACCGATTTCCTTATTCCGTACATCCGCCAAGTCATCATCGGCCATTGTACTTACATCTTGTCCGTTGAGTATATACTTGCCTGCTGTAGGTGAATCGAGACAGCCTATGATATTCATGAGCGTACTCTTGCCCGATCCCGAAGGTCCCATCAGGGCTACGTATTCATTTTTATTAATATCCAGCGAAATGCCTTTCAACACACGTAATTCCTGCTTTCCCATGAAATAGCTTTTGCGGATATCATCTAATTTGATAATGGCGTTCATCTCAAGTCTGATTAATGGTGGTTATACTTTCAATGTCTGTTTAAAATATGAACATTCTTATTTAATCATCATATTCGTGAGTAGTGAGTGGTGAGTGACTCCGCGACGAATGGTAAGATGCTATTGATTAGGGACCCTCTCACGACTCACCTCTCACGATTCACGTTCCCTTTCACCTTTCACCTTTCACCTTTCAACTTTCTCAATCACTTTAGGCACTTTAATAAATACACCATTACTATCAGGTGCGTTCCTCAAAGCTTCTTCCCGACTGATGGATCCCTGTACCTTATCTTCTCTCAATACATTCACCGAATCGCTCATATGCATGAGAGGTTCTACACCTGTTGTATCCAGTTCTTGTAGTTTGTCGACAAACTCGATCATTCGTTGCAGATCCTTCTTAATTATTTCTTTTTCCTGATCATTGAACTGCAAACGGGAGAGTTTAGCCAGGTTATCTATCAGTGCGTCATTCACTTCCATACCTCAAATATAGGGCTTAAGGTGGAAGGTTTAAGGTGTAAGGTATGGCAGCAGTTAAATGTTGATATGCGGTAAATCCTGCCTTTCCTGCGGACGATTTAATCGTATTTTCTTCCCCTATACCTTACACCTTTCACCTTATACCTTCTCCGCCATTTCTTCCTATCTTCGCCGCCCTGCGAACTGGAAACCGTTCGCTGCTTTTCGATTATGAGTAAGAAGAAAGAGATCGTAATGAGTGGCATCCGCCCCACTGGTTTTTTACACCTCGGTAATTATTTCGGGGCGGTAAAGAATTATGTTCGCATGCAAGAAGAATATGACTGTTATTTTATGGTGGCCGATTGGCACTCACTCACAACTCATCCCGATACAAAAGAATTGAGCGAACACGTAAAAAGAGTGTTGGCTGAAAACATCGCTTCTGGCCTTGATCCGGATAGAGTGGCGCTTTACTGCCAAAGTCATATTCATGAAACGGCGGAATTATATCTCTACCTGAATATGATGGCCTATAAAGGTGAGCTGGAGAAAACATCTACTTTCAAAGAAAAAGCAAGGAACCAACCGGATAATATGAATGCTGGGTTATTAACCTATCCGGTTTTGCAAACAGCCGATATCATTATTCATAAAGCGCTTTATGTGCCTGTTGGTAAGGATCAGGAACAGCATCTTGAGATGGCACGCAATTTTGTAAAGCGTTTCAATCATCGCTATGGCGAAGTTTTTCCCGAACCTTATGCATTTAATTTCGGGGAAGAATTAGTTAAGGTTCCTAGTTTGGATGGAGCTGGTAAAATGAGTAAAAGCGAAAACCAGTTAGCTACATTATATCTTGCTGATGATGATGAACTGATCCGTAAGAAAATAATGAAAGCGAAAACAGATAGCGGTCCTGCCCAGCCAGACACACCCAAACCAGATTACATCGAGAATATTTTTTTACTGATGAAACTGGTAAGCGCGGAAGAGGTTCTAAAGAAATTCGAAGGCGATTATAATAATTGCAATATCCGTTATGGAGATATGAAAAAGCAATTGGCGGAAGATATGGTTCGTTTCATCGCCCCGATCCGTGAGAAAGCAGATGCTATCCGTAATGATAGTTCATACCTTAAAGAAGTGATGGAGAAAGGAGCTGAAAAAGCCCGTAAAAGCGCCCGGGTTACGATTGAAGAGGTGCGAAAGGCGGTAGGGTTGCAGTATTATTAATAAAAATGCAGAATCCTAAATTGGCAATACTAAAATTGTCTATCTTGAAAAACTGTTTTATTTAGCGTTTATTATTTACAATCTCTATAATGGCGAAGAGTAAAAAACCAAAGCATATTGCAGTAGCCGGGAATATCGGCGCCGGCAAAACCACCCTGACCGAAATGTTGAGTAAGCATTACCGCTGGATACCCCAGTTTGAAGATGTAGATCATAACCCTTATCTCTTCGATTTTTATGAAGATATGCCCCGGTGGAGTTTTAATCTGCAAATCTATTTTCTCAATAGCCGTCTCAATCAATTACTAGATATTCAGCGTGGAACAGAAACCGTTGTTCAGGATAGAACGATTTATGAAGATGCACACATATTTGCGCCCAACCTGCACGAAATGGGATTAATGGGCAAACGCGACTTCGATAATTATTTTCATTTTTTTGAAACATTGAAGTCGATGGTACAGCCGCCCGACTTGCTAATTTACCTGAAAGCTTCGGTTCCAACATTAGTAGCGCAGATACAAAAAAGAGGTCGCGAGTACGAAGAAAATATCCGCCTGGATTATCTCAAACGACTAAATGATTTTTACAATAAATGGATTGATAGCTATAAGGAAGGTCCATTACTGGTAATCGATATCGATAAAAATAAATTCGGGGAGAACGAAGAACACCTCGGAGAAATCATCCGCAAAATTGACTCTCAGTTATATGGACTGTTTTAAAAGTGATTCTGTGAAATATAAGTTTTTACTACTGCTGACTGTTTCTTTTTCCTATTCATTGGTCGTGTTTGGCCAAAACAAGGATAGCGTGATTGTTGTAAATGGAGAAACCTTTGACAAGACATTTATTAAAGTCGAAAAGGAAGCTCAATTTAAGGGAGGAGACCAGGCATGGTTAAAATTTTTAAATAGAAATATCAACTATCCAGATGCCGCTATTGAGAATAAAGTGCGGGGTGTTGCCATTATCGAATTTCTGGTTGATACCCTGGGTAATGTAAGCGACGTAAAAATTATTGAAGATCCTGGAAGCGGACTAGGTTTAGAAGCTGCCCGAGTTATCAAAAAATCCAGTGGTCAATGGGAACCTGCTATGCAAGCAGGCAGGAGAGTTAAAGCTCGTAAAACACAACCTTTTAAGTTTTAATGTAAATATTTACTGGGTTTTTATGAAAAAGATAATAAAATGAATCCTACTAAGGATTCATTTTTTATTTATGAGAATAGTTTTTTACACAATGCTTCTTTTTAGCCTGCCATTAATTTCTTTTTCACAGAACAAGAAACCAACAGCGGTAAAGCAAAAGCCTGATATAGTTGAAGAAGACAAAATTTTTCAAAAAGTAGTACCCGATGCCGGCCCTATTGATCCGGCGGCTTGGATTAAATACCTTCACAAAAATTCTCAGCTTCCGGATTCCATTGTCAGGCAAATTCCAAAAGGAACCTATAAAGTGGAAGTGAAATTTATTGTAGATAAGCATGGATATATCGGCCAGGTGGAAGCGATCAATGATCCCGGATTCGGTTTAGCAGAACGAGTGGTGAGAATGATAAGAAATTATAACATCGCGTGGAGACCCGCATCTCAATGTGGGAGAAATGTGAATGCTTATCGAAAGGAGATAATCGTTTTTACAATTGGAGATTAAATTCAATTAGCGAGGCCTGAATCTAGTTCCTAGCTTTATTTATAATCCGCATACATCACTGAACTACTTAACGCGTCAGCGATCTTTTTCAGCCATTCCGCCTGCTTTTCATTGTTGCGGGAATGATCGGTTTGCTGATCATATAAAATTTGCATTTCGTGGTGCTGTTTCATCAATCCTTCATAAATTTTATTGATATCAGCACTCACAGTAGCTTCGTTGTACTTGTATTCGCTCAATGCCTTTTTTAATTTGCGGGCATGAATTTCGGCGATATCAAAATGTCCCTGTTCATGTGCCAAGATATGATCGGTCTTTATTTTTACCCACGACCTTGATTTATCAAAACGACAGGTTATAGAATAACGGAAGCCGGTGGATCCATAGCCGAATTGAAAATTAATATTACTACTGGTCAGGGCCGCGTTGTCCGTTTGAGTCAGAGGTTTGGCTTCAAAATCTTTCCAGGTGAGTTTACGGTCGGCTTTCCAATCAATCATATGAGTGGGTTGTTTGCCGGGGAGAAAAAATAAAACGAGTAAGAAGAATTTTGACATATTAATTCAGACGTTATTTGCTAACGCAAAGTTTAGGGGTAAATTTCAAATGTTTTGCTAAATATACAACCACAGATATCCACGGATTATTAAAATAAGGAATATGGCTAGGAATTTATTTTAAATGAATGGTAAGCCTTGGTCTTGTTTTGAAAAATTCTGTGCAATCCCCGCCTGAACGAATCATTCGGGCAGGTGTGGCTTTAATCCGTGAAATCCCCGCCTGAATGAATTCATTCGGGCAGGTGTGGTTAACAAGAATCCCGCCTACCAGGCGGGATTCATAACAAGCAACGCTTAATTCAACACTAAAAACAAGCTCTGACTTATATTTTTGGCGCCGCATCCATTACTTCTTCAGTAACACCTTCGGCGTATTTTTGGAAATTAGCTATAAACTGGTTGGCCAGGTTCCGGGCAGTTGCATCATACGCTTCTTTATCTGCCCAGGTATTTCTTGGATTAAGAATTTCGGTAGGTACAGCTTCGCAGTTCACCGGAATAGCGAGTCCGAATACGGGATCGGTTTCAAATGAAACATTGTCCAGTTTTCCTTCGAGCGCAGCCCTAATCATGGCGCGAGTATAACTTAATTTCATCCGGTTCCCAACACCATACTGACCACCGGTCCATCCAGTATTGATCAACCAAACATTTACTTCATGATTTCTCATTCTTTCCCCCAGCATGGAAGCATATATGCCCGGATGCAACGGTAAAAACGGTGCCCCAAAGCAAGCGCTGAAAGTGGTTTTAGGTTCAGTAATACCCGCTTCCGTTCCTGCTACTTTCGCTGTATATCCAGATATGAACTGGTACATAGCCTGCGCCGGAGTCAGTTTCGAAATTGGTGGCAACACGCCATAGGCGTCGCAGGTTAAAAAGAATATATTATTGGGAATATTT
>Ga0190274_10002442_pt1 | contig 10958 bp, 7 predicted proteins | sample Popmic531T_FD_133002 | JGI IMG/M metagenome (GOLD analysis project Ga0190274, IMG submission 133002) | Populus adjacent soil microbial communities from riparian zone of Yellowstone River, Montana, USA - 531 T | ecosystem: Environmental > Terrestrial > Soil > Riparian zone | place: USA: Montana...
AGCCAATTCCCGGGCAAAGCTCAACGATTTTATGAAAGAACAATGGGTTACTCAAAAGGTATTGGGTATTGGTGTACCGGTTCCTGAAATTTTAGAAGTTGGGCATGAGATCATTCCGCTTCCATATATGTTACAACAAAAAATAGAAGGAGAAGAAGCCGTAAATCATCCTGACAGGTTGAATATCCTGCGAGATCTTGGTAAATATGCCCGCATGATCCATTTAATACCAACTACTGGTTTTGGGAAAGTGTTTGATTGGTCAAAAAATAAACTTTCCAAAAATAAGACATGGCTAGAGTTCCTGGAAGATGAATTAATGTTTGCTGAAGGTTTGAAATTTCTTGACAAATATTCAATCCTTAATAAAAAGAAGATTAAAAGACTCGGTTCAGAGTTTGAGAAAATTAAAAAATGGAAGGTCACTCCTTCCTTAAATCATTGTGATCTGCGTTTGAAAAATGTAATTGTGAATGAAGCAGGAGAAATAAAAGCGATCCTTGATTGGGAAGATTGTTCTTCCAACTGTGCGCCATATTGGGATTTTTCTATTGCACTTCATGACCTTTCTATTGATGGAAAACAAAAATTTTTAGAAGGTTATGAGCCGGATGTTGAAGAATTTAGCAGAAAGTCATATGCACTTACAGTCTTTAATATCATTAATTATATTCCCGCATTACAAAGAATTATAGCTAAAAAAGACAAGAACGGGTTGGCATTCTACAAGCTACGCCTTGATGGCGCAATGGATCTGTTCTCTATTTAAGCTTTACTAATATCAACAGAAAATATAGTCCTGTTCTTTACAACTTTTCCAGCACCTTGTTTATTTGCCATTATTAGAAAGTAGAATTTATTAGTTAATCTATATATTTAGACCCTTAAATTACTACTATGCGAAAACTAACAAGCTTTCTTTTTTTTGTTTTCATCTTTTTCCAAAGTTTTGGACAACAAAAGTTAGACAAATTAACTGTTGAAAAGATCATGAGTGACCCAAATTGGATCGGCACCTCCCCTTCCAATATTCAATGGGGCAATGATGGAAAATCTATTTATTTTAATTGGAATCCTGAAAAGGCACTTGCCGATTCACTTTATTATATAACACTTAGTAATAAAACTCCGGTTAAAGTCACCCCTGCTGAAATACGGGTCATCAGGGCAACAGGAAACTATGTATACAATACTGCACGTTCTGCTTATGTGCTGGCAAAAGATGGAGATATTTTTTATACAGAATTAAAATCTGGTAAAACAAAACGCATAACTCAAACTGCAGATGCGGAAACCAATCCGCAGTTTTCTTTTAATGATTTAAAAATCGCCTACACCCGTAACCAGAATCTATATGCATGGGATATTATGTCGGGAGAAACTATGCAGCTTACTAATCTGCAAACGGGTGCAGCTGCCGCTACACCACCCACTACTGGTGGTTTTGCTGGTAGGGGAAATAACCAGGCCGCAAGTAATAGTAATGCAAGTAGCAATCCACAGGAAGACTGGCTGAAAAATGATCAGCTATCATATTTTGAAGTACTAAAATCAAGAAAAGAAAAAAGAGATAAAGGTGAAGCCTATAATAAAACAATACCGAAGGCAAAGGAACTTCGAAACATTAATATAGAAGATAAAGCCTTACAAGGTCTTAGTCTAAGTCCTGATGGTCGTTTTATCAATTATCGTTTATTTAAAACTGCTACCCCTTCAAAGACTACGATCGTTCCAAGTTATGTAACTGAAACAGGTTTTACCACAGACATTTCAGGCCGAACTAAAGTAGGAACACCCCCGGGCAATTCAGAATTTTTTATTTATGACAGGGAAAGAGATACTGTTTATGCCGTAAAGATCGACTCAACCTTCCCGGGCATAAGAGATTTGCCTGATTATGTAAAAGACTATCCAAAACAATTGGAACGAAGAAACAGGAGGCCTACAAACAGAACAGTGACGTTTAATTCATTTGTATGGTCTGCTAATGGGACAAATGCTGTACTTGAAATTCGTTCAACAGATAATAAAGATCGCTGGTTGATGCTGTGGGATACAGCTACTCATGCATTAAAATTATTGGACCGTCAAAGAGATGAAGCCTGGATCGGTGGACCTGGGATTGGATTTGGTCGTAATATCGGTTGGATAGATGATAACACGGTTTGGTTTCAATCGGAATCATCCGGTTATTCTCATTTATATACAATTAATATAAAAACAAATGAAAGAAAAGCATTAACGTCTGGTAAGTATGAAGTGCAACAGGCACAATTGAGCAACGACAAGAAATTCTTTTATATAATCACTAATGAAGTGCATCCGGGTGAGCAACAGTTTTATCGCTTAGCAATTGCAGATGATAAAAAAGAACGTATAACGACAATGACAGGTGCTTACCAGGTTACTGTTTCACCTGACGAAAAATATCTTGCTGTTCTTTATTCATATTCAACCAAACCCTGGGAATTGTATTTACAGGAAAATAAACCGGGAGGAAAAATTGAACAAATAACAAACAAGGCGCAAAGCGACGAATTCAAATCATATTCATGGAGAGATCCTGAAGTAATAACATTTACTGCCGCAGATGGTGCACCGGTTTATGCCAGGATCTATAAACCTGCTAACCCACATCCTAATAAACCGGCTGTTCTATTTGTACATGGAGCAGGTTATTTGCAAAATGCTCATAAATGGTGGAGCAGTTATTTCAGGGAATTCATGTTCAACAATATGCTTGCTGATAATGGTTATTATGTGTTGGATGTTGATTATCGTGGAAGCGCAGGATATGGAAGAGATTGGAGAACGGGGATCTATCGTTTTATGGGTGGCAAAGACCTAAGTGATCATGTGGATGCAGCAAATTATTTAGTAAAAACTTATGGAGTAAATCCACAGCATATAGGTTTATATGGTGGCTCTTATGGAGGATTTATTACCTTGATGGGAATGTTTAATAATCCTGATGTATTTGCAGCCGGCGCAGCATTAAGGCCTGTTACTGATTGGGCCAATTATAATCATGGTTATACAGCGAATATTCTTAATGAACCATTCAATGATAGTCTTGCTTACAGGAAAAGTTCGCCATACTATTATGCCAATGGATTAAAAGGTAATCTACTCATTTGCCATGGTATGGTGGATGTGAATGTTCATTACCAGGATGCCGTTAAACTTACACAACGATTAATTGAATTAGGAAAAGATAATTGGGAACTGGCCTCTTATCCAATGGAAGATCATGGTTTCGTAGAACCCAGCAGTTGGACAGATGAGTATAAAAGAATTTATAAGTTATTTGAAACTGTTCTGAAGAAGCCTGATTAGAAATTGTCATCAGATAACGAAGGGATTGAATATCTAAACGTTAAAAGGCCAGCAGTACCCATAAGTAGAATACGATGAAGGTGAATAGAACACTTCGCATTCAATGCAGCTTAGTGTATAAATGATTGTCTTAAAATCGTTCACTTAGTGTACCGGAAACGGACAATTTCTTTATCCTCCTTGTTCTAAAAGATTGTCGGGCAGTCTCCTTTTTAAATGGCATTTTTTTGGATGGTAAACACCCAATGGACCCGATCAACCGAAACCTGGAAAGCCGGCTTTGGTCATTAATGGCAAGAAAACTTGCTGGTGAAGCCTCACAAGATGAACTAATCGAATTGCAAGGATTAATTCAGAAAATTCCGAATGCGCATTACGTTGTAGAGATCCTGACTTTTTGGTGGCAACTTTCAGAAAAATCAGGTAAAGAAATGGCGGAACAGGCGGTGGCTGATTTACTATCACGATTAGAAAAAGAAAATGAAATGTTTCCCCCAAACAAAAAAGGAAGAATTGATAATTTATGCCTTGCTTAAATTTAAGTGTTTTATTTCTTTATGCGTTGTCGGAATAATGCGAAGGAATGAAGCTTGGTAATCTTCTAGTGCCGGACTTTGTAACTTTTATTTAGAAGATAAATATTCCCCTATTTTAAAAAGCAGGATTGATCCACCTTTCAAAGAATTCCCATGTCCGCAACATTTGATCTATTCGCTGGCGATTATTGCCGCTGCGGGTTATCTCATGTGTTGCATTAGGATGACGAACATATTCTACAGGCCGGCCCAATACTTTCAAGCTGCGATATAACATTTCTCCTTCTACAAAACCGGTTCTTCTGTCATTGTCACCATGAAATATTATATATGGTGTTGTGATATTTTGTACATAAGTGATCGGCGATTCTCTTTGTAATATTGCTTTCGCTTCCGCATCCCATGGATAGCCACCAAAATAATTTGGCACTAAACGCCATGCATTGCCTTCACCAAAAAAAGTTGACAGATCATAGACACCACGTTGTGAACAAGCAGCTTTAAAGCGATGATCATGTCCAACGATCCATGCAACAAGGTAACCAGCATAAGAACCACCGGTAACTAAAAGCCTGGATGTATCAGCCCAACCTTCAGCAACAGTTTTATCCAACGCAGTTAAAACATCACTGGTTGGTCCGGCGCCCCAGTCTTTTATATTTCCCCGAAGGAATTTTTCTCCATAACCACCACTGCCGCGAGGGTTGGAATACACCACACCATAACCTTTACTACAGAAGTATTGATATTCGTGCCACATACTTAATTCACCTGGGCCCCACATGGCTGCAGGTCCGCCATGAATTTCTAAGAGCAACGGATATTTTTTACCGGCTTCATACCCGATCGGTTTCATTACCCAATACTCAACTGTTTGTCCAATACTATTTGTGAACTCATGTTTCTCTGGTATTGAAATCTGTTTTTGCTGCACCCAGCCTTCATTAAAATTTGTTACCCGTTTTGTATTTGTAACGTTCGCATCGGAGATATAAAGTTCATTAGGATTTTCAACTTTCGTTTGTACATAAACGAGTTTATCATTTATAAGATCAAAACTCAGTATGCCGGAATTAAAGTCCGTTAGCTGTTTGATCTGTTTTGTTTTTACATCAAGACGGTGTAACGGTGAGCCGCCATTACTTTGTGCAGTAAAATAAATAGCCTGGTCATCTTTACTCCAAACGGCGTTGCCAATGTTCCTGTCAAAAGGAATATTGATTATATCTTTTTCTGATCCATTAACAGGCATAAGAGCCAGTGTCGAAATTGATACATAGTTTGTTTTGTTGTATTGAAAGGCTATCCATTTACCATCGTTCGACAACAATGCGTTATTATAAGAAAAATCTTTTTTGCCAAGAAGCATTTTCACTTGACTGCCATCGGTGTTTGCAATGAAAATTTCTGATTCCAGTGAACGATCAGGATGCTCAGTAGAGTCTATATCAGCCACAATGAGAATTTGTTTCCCATCAGGAGTAAACTGTAAATTATTATAACGATAGAAACCCCGGGTAACAGAAATCGGTGTTGCATTGGGCTGAACATTTACAATAAAGTACTGGTTAAAATTCATGTCTGCTGAAATATCTGTTTCGCTTTGAAAATTCAGTTTGTTCAGCACTGTTGCCTTTCGATCATTCGAATTCATATCAAGATAGGCCCGCACTTCACTTTTCGTTCCATCCGGGTTTGGTTTTGCAGAAGAAAAGGCCATGTGTTCATTTTTATTATACGCTGGTTTCTCCATTGACCAAACAGGAACTTTCTTTCCGGGATTAAGTAAAGAATCATTCATCAGGTCTCTTGGTCTTACTGATGCAGCAAAAGCAATTTGTCTTCCATCCGGACTAAATCGTGGAGCAGTGGCACCATATTTAAATTTTGTAAGCTGCATCGGTTCACCTCCAGCAAATGATAAAATAAAGATTTGCGTTTTTCCATCAACAGTTCTTACAAAAGCCAGTTGCTTTCCATCAGGACTCCATGCAGGTTGCGAAGCTCCTTCTTTGCTAAATGTAAGTTGACGCGGCACGGCGCCAGGTTCTGTAGAAACCACCCATAGCTGGCCGGTATATTTATATTCCCATTTGGCACTATCAGATTCCGGCTCTATAGAAGTAACAACAAATGCTGCTGTGCTTCCATCCTCAGTAAGTGTTACATTGCTTATTGTCTTCATTTTAAGCATATCGGTAACTAATACTGGTTGCTTTGTTTGGGAATTTACATGGACAGTAAGCAAAAACACAAGTGCTAAAAACAGGTAACGCATAGTTGAAGTTTTGTATTAGTAATAATTCAATTTTGAATATACAGCTTTACTTGTAAATAGAAAGCGGTCAATATAACCTCTTTGAATTCTGCAACTAAGGAACTAAAACCTTGTTATCTTTAAGTATCACTGCACTTATTTAATTTTTGTTATGAAACAAAATATTCATCGCCGCAGGTTCATACTCGATACTTCGGCAGCATTAGCACTCGCTGCATTTAAAACAAGTAATCTCAATTTCTTTTCATCAGCCCCCCCAAGGCGAGTTGCCTTGATCGGTACTGGTTGGTATGGAAAAAGTGACCTGTTCCGGCTAATGCAAGTTGCGCCAGTAGATGTAGTAGCACTATGTGATGTGGACAAACAGCAATTGAATAAAGCAGCCGATATGGTAGGTCAGCGTCAAAAAAATAATAAGAAGCCTGCTTTGTATGGTGATTACAGGAAATTATTATCAGAGCAAAAACCGGAGATCGTTTTGATCGGGACACCCGACCACTGGCATGCATTAACTGCAATTGATGCAATGAAGTCGGGTGCTCATGTGTATGTACAAAAACCCATCAGCGTAGATGTAATGGAAGGCGAAGCAATAGTTGCTGCGGCAAGAAAATATAAGCGGGTAGTACAAGTAGGGACCCAACGAAGAAGTACACCACATCTTCTGGATGCAAAGAAGAATATTGTGGATGCAGGATTATTGGGTAAAGTATCGCATGTGGAAATGTGTTGTTATTATCATATGCGCAACAATGGGAATCCTCCTGTAGAACAAGTACCTGATTTTTTTGATTATGAAATGTGGACAGGCCCTGCACCTTTACGTCCTTATGATGGTTTACCCCATATACGTTGGTGGCGAACATTTATGGAATATGGGAATGGAATTATAGGAGACATGTGCATTCATATGTTTGATACAGCGAGATGGATGTTAAATCTTGGCTGGCCAAAACGGATCAGTTCGACAGGCGGTATCTATGTTGATAAAACAGGTAAGAGTAATATTGCTGATACGCAAACTGCAATTTTTGAATATGAAGGATTGAATTGTGTTTGGCAACACAGAAGCTGGGGCACACCTGCTGATCCGGAATATCCCTGGGCATTTAAAATTTATGGCGATAAAGGAACATTGTGTGGAAGCACAATGAAATATGATTTTATTCCTACAGATAGCAAAGCTGAAAAAATACACGGCGACGTAGTATTTGAAAAAGAAAAATATCCGGAAGATATAAAGGAACAAGGCATAGAATTAAACGCAGCTCCTGCTACACGATTACACATGCTCAACTTTCTTGAAGCAATTGATAAAAACATTAAGCCAGTTGCAGATATTGAAGAGGGACATATTTCTACAGCGAGTTGTATTCTTGCGAATATCTCAATGGAGTTGAATGGAAGAGCATTGATCTATGATCCTATAAAAAAAATAGTTGTTGGTGATGCAGAAGCAACAAAACTCTTACAAAGAAAATACCGTGGATCGTGGGATCATCCATTGCCTGAAAATGTATGATCCGCCATTTATTCTTTCAGACTTTTTAAATAAGCAATTGTTTGAGGGATCTGGATGATGATATTACTGCTTTCGTCTTCGATAAAATAATGTTTAATCCCGATCTTTTTTGCTTCCCGCATAATTGCAGGTATGTCTAATTCACCTGTACCAACGGCAACATCATTCTCAGGAGAAGTAAGACCGGTAAGATCTCTTTTCGTTCCTTTTTTCATGTCCTTTACATGCATCAGCTTCCACCTGTTACCATATTTTTTAAGAAGTGCAGCTGGATCTCCTCCTCCGAAATAGATCCACATAATATCCATTTCAAAAGAAACATACTCAGGATTTGTATTCTTAATTATATAATCAAGCAATGTTCCATCTTCATATGGCCAGAATTCATATCCATGAGCATGATAACAAAATGTAAGTCCGTTCTCCTTTAAAATTTTTCCTGCTTTATTAAAATCTTCAACAGCTTTCTTCGCATTTTCAAAATTGAAGCTGCCTGTTGTATGTGGTATCCAGGCACACATAACATATTTTGCACCTAATGTTTTTGCCCTATACACTACAGAATCTGTTTTATTTACCAGCTGATCGTATCCTGTTCCGGTTGATGGTATACTTATCCCCCTGTCATCACATAATTTTTTAAACTCCTGCAATGTTAAACCTCCACCTCCACCACCTTCAATTTCAGTAATACCCATTGATTTTATCGTATCCAATACTTTAGCCGGGTCTTTTCCCATACTTCTGCGAAAAGTATATGTCTGCAAACCAATCGGTGCAGTGAATAATTGTTTCTGTGCAATGGCTGTGTCAGTAAATAATATGACAGCAATTACTAACTGGATATGGAAGATATTTTTTTTCATTTTATAATTACTTGTTTCTAAATTTTATTTTACTTATTCGATAAAAGCTAAATAGCGAACTAAATGTACAAGAGTGCGACGCAACGAAAGTTCAATCAAGGCTCAAAGGTGATATCATAAAAATTAAATGTTTCCTTTTTTCAACTCTTCTACTGCGTAATTCGCCGCTCTTGCTGTTATTGCCATAAACGTCAATGTTGGATTTTGCGAACCGGTCGATGTCATACAAGCACCATCGGTAACAAAAACATTTTTGCAATGATGAAGCTGGTTCCATTTATTCAATAAAGAAGTCTTTGGATCATGCCCCATGCGAACACCACCCATTTCGTGTATATCAGATCCAGGAGGTGATTGCGTATCTTCTGCTTTTATATTTGTGAATCCAGCTTTTTCAAACATCAGCTTCACTTGTTCCATATAATCAACCACCATCTTGTTATCATTTTCATCCCACTCACATGAAACGATCAATTGAGGAATGCCATACTTATCTTTCAGTTCTTTCGATAAACGAACATGATTTTTTTCCAATGGCACACATTCACCCATCATCCAGGTACTGATATACCAACCTCCCAATTCAGGCTTTAATAAATTTTCTCTTAACTGGTCACCGATCATGTCTGTATTTGAAAATGTTCCTCTTCCACCGGCAACTCCAATCGCATAGCCTCTCAAAAAATCCATTTCCTGCTTGAACACATTTCTAAATCTGGGCAAATAACTATAGCTAGGGCTGCGTCCATCGGTTTTCTTGTCTTTAAGTCCATCATACGTTGCATTTGCTTTGCCCCGATAGTTATGCCATGAAACAAATTTTCCAAGTAAACCATTGTCATTGCCTAAACCATTGAGAAACCTGTTTGAAGTTGAATTCAGTAAGATCGCATTACTATTAAGTGCTGAAGCATTTACAAAGATCACATTCGCATAAAACTCGATCATCTCTTTTGTAGTACCATCAATGATCTTTACACCGGTTGCTTTTCCTTTTTTATCATCATAAATTATGGAATGAACAACTGAATGTGGTCGGATGGTAAGATTACCGGTTTTTAATGCCCATGGAATTGTTGATGCATTGCTACTAAAGTATGCTCCGTAGATACAACCCCTGTTACACATTGTTTGGTTCTGGCATTTACTTCTCCCCTGGTCAATATGTATCTGTTGCGGATCAGTGATATGTGCACATCTTGCCGCTATAAGATGACGATCTGTAAAATTCTTTTGCAAGCTTTCTTTAAAATAATTTTCAATACAACTTGTTTCAAAAGACGGCATCACTTCGCTATCTGGTAATTCAGGCAAACCATCTCTGTTACCTGCAATGCCTGCAAATTTTTCAACATAGCTATACCATTCTTCTATGTCCTTATAGCGGATAGGCCAGTCAACTGCAAAACCATCTCTTACCGGTCCTTCAAAATCATAATCACTCCAACGCTGTGTTTGCCTTGCCCACAATAATGATTTGCCACCTACATGATAACCGCGAACCCAACGGAATGGTTTTTCCTGGATGAAAGGTTGTTCATCATCTTTTAATGCCCAATGCAAAGTTTCTTCGCGAAGATTTCTTGCGCCTTGTAAATTTTTACGCTGTTCAATTGATACCGTACCGCGATGATCAAATTCCCATGGAGCTTTTGATGCAGTTGGATAATCTTTCACATGCTCAACATTACGGCCACGTTCAAGCACCAATGTTTTTAGTCCTTTATCACAAAGCTCCTTTGCGGCCCAGCCGCCACTGGCGCCGGAACCAATGACAATAGCATCGTATATTCTTTTTTTATCCTCAGGCATGATCTGCTGTTTTTATATCAACGCTACCATAATAATGTCCGGGTGCTACTTTATAGCCAAGATATTCCTGCATGACTTTTTGCGAAGTATTAAACCCTCTTATTGTTTCCGATTTTAACAGGTCGAAAAAATCTTTTTCCACTTTATTTACTGAGTTGGAAAGTTTTAATAACAATGCTTCACGTTGTTGTTGAGTACAATCAGCAAAAGAACTTTTATGTGATGATCTTGCAGATACTTCCAGTGCTTTCAATTGGGTTTTTATATTATCCTGCGCATCTTTTTCATAGCAATCATCGATCAGTTTTTGAAGAAATTTATCAACGCCGACTGATAATGCGCCAATGCTATTACCAGCAGGAATGATCGTATCGGTGATACTTGCAAGAATTTTTTGCTCGGCGACTGAAAAAGAAGATTGATGAATAGTTGTATCGCTTATACCACAACTCACCATCCATTGAGGAAGGGTGATCAATCCACCGGAAACAATGGCAAGATTTTTTATGGCTTTGCGGCGATCCATGACAAACAATAAGAAATGAATTTAAATAAAAATCTGCTGTAAACAATCAATTAATACGCACTATTCATTCTACCAGTAAGTA
>Ga0190274_10002443_pt1 | contig 10958 bp, 14 predicted proteins | sample Popmic531T_FD_133002 | JGI IMG/M metagenome (GOLD analysis project Ga0190274, IMG submission 133002) | Populus adjacent soil microbial communities from riparian zone of Yellowstone River, Montana, USA - 531 T | ecosystem: Environmental > Terrestrial > Soil > Riparian zone | place: USA: Montana...
ATGCTTTTCACCGCCTTAAACAAATGGCGGATCAGTCCTTCGAAAGTATTCAGGATATCTTCGCGTTCCACGAAACTCATTTCGCAGTCGATCTGGGTGAATTCTGGCTGGCGGTCGGCACGCAGGTCTTCGTCGCGGAAGCACTTTACGACCTGGTAATATTTGTCCATTCCGGCAACCATCAGAAGTTGCTTGAACGTCTGAGGTGACTGGGGCAAGGCATAAAACTCACCCGGGTTCATCCGCGATGGCACTACGAAATCACGTGCTCCTTCGGGAGTTGATTTGATCAAGACCGGCGTTTCTACCTCCACAAAATTCTGGGTGTTGAGGTAGTTGCGTGTTTCGGCAGCCAGCCGGGCCCTCAGCAAAAGGGACTCTCTGACAGGCGTGCGGCGGATGTCCAGGTACCGGTATTTCATCCGAAGTTCTTCGCCACCGTCGCTGTTTTCTTCGATGGTGAACGGCGGAACCAGGGAGGTATTGAGTACTTCGATGGTGTCGACAATGATTTCGATGTCGCCGGTGGCCATCTTTGAATTTTTGTTGCTGCGTTCCGCTACGTTGCCGCTGACTTTCAGGACACATTCACGACTGAGTGTTCTCGCCATCTTGCATAGCTCGGCATCGGTCTCCAGGTTAAAAACCAGCTGCGTGATACCGTAGCGGTCGCGCAGATCAACGAAGGTCATGCCGCCAAGGTCGCGGGAGCGTTGCAGCCATCCGCAAAGTGTGACCGGGCGGCCGGTATCTGAAAGGGTGAGTTCACCACAGGTATGTGTTCGAAGCATGGAGAAAAAATAAGAGGAAGCGAAATTAAGAATATTCTGCACCTCCTCCCTAACTTTGATGGACGGACGGCTTATTAAATCACAAATCAAATTAAAAAAGCGGCCCTTCCGGGCCGCTTTTAATTCCAATTAGTTGAGGGGGTACCGGTTAATCTCCGCCAAGCATGTACGCAACAGAAATGCCTATCACACCGTTTGTGTTCGAAGCGTCGCCTTCCTTATTAAGATTGGCAAGACCAAGGCTATAATGGGCGTTGAAAGCGAGACCGCTTTCCATCTGAAATCCCAGACCCAGTTTCATTCCGAAATCAGTGCCTGAAGTATTATCTTTTAGATCCAATTCGTTTGTTCCATCCGTAACTTCAGAGGACATCAGGATCCCAACATACGGTCCGGCAAAAAAATTAAGACCGCTTTCCATTTTATACTTCGCTAAGACAGGAATATCGATGTACGCTATATTCCATTTAAGGGAGCTTTCTTCTGAACTTTGTGTTCCCTTACCTGAATACAGGATTCCTGTTTCAACGGCAAAATTGTCACTGACTCCGATGTCGACAAGACCTCCAATATGAAATCCCATTTTCATGGCATAATCACTTGATTCATCGCCGCCTACATTGGCCATATTTAATCCAAGAACCGGACCATAGGTAACCTGCGCATTCGTTGTCAGAGCAAAGCAGCACGCTGCTGCCATTAATACTAGTTTTGTTGTTTTCATAATATTACGATTAGTTTTTAAAATTTATGGAAGCAAATATATTCCAATCAATGAGCCATCAAAATCTGTGAATCCAAATAGGGCGCATGTTATGCTCAACACATTGTTAATACTCATGCGCACGGATCTTTCAGGTTCAATACATTATGAAAAGTGCTTGCTCCATGATCATGAAGGATCCTTGCATTGATCATCTTTCACGCCGCATGTTTCTTCCGGATGAACATTTTATGCGTGTGCAATGGAATGAAATGGAACGGGTTTTTAGGAAGATGGAATATTAATTGGGCTGTGATTTGTCAGAAAAAAAATTGCGACTATCCTGAAGAACATTCGTTCCATTTAAGTGGACTAAAAAGCAATGTGCGGATACCGCAGGTGCAATCAAGGTCCTAAAAATAAAAAAGCGTTCTTCTTTCAGAAGAACGCTTTTCCATAAAATATGGATCAAATAAATTATTTGGATCCGAAAACAAAGGCAATTCTCAGCCCAACATAACTATACGATTGATCTTCTTGAACCTGCTGCCACCTCACGCCGAGATCCAGTTTTGACATGTGAAAACCGAGTCCGAAAGCATAGCTGAAGTTTGTAGAACCATCAGATCCTTCGATATCAATACTCGTGTTGTGCATACCCACATCGGCTTGTCCGTATAAGCCTCCCTGGTTTTCGCTAAGATAAAATTTCAAAAAGGCCTGGACAGGAATCATAGCCCAATCGGGACCATCATCTTCCCCGCCAAAAGTAATATACCCTGCAGTGAGACCCAGGCCTAACCTGTCTCCCATGGGGAATTCATAGCGGAGGGAACCTCCGTAACCAGTACTTACCGCATCTCCAAGATCTCCTGTAGGCTGAGCTGCTTCAAAGCCTATGGAAAGCCTGCCACTCTGGGCCTGTGCGTAATGACTAATACATACTGCAACCAAGCCAACAATTAATAGTTTTGCTGTTTTCATAAGATTAGTATTAGATTGTTTAGATTTATATATACAAATATATTTTAAAAAGTTAAATACTAAACCTCTGCACCCCAAAATACATGAACTTATGATAAGTTCAATGTTAACAATTCAGGCTGTATATGATATTAAACGACGAATTTTTCATGCGCGAAGCGCTAAAGGAAGCTCGACAGGCATTTGAATCGGATGAAGTTCCTGTAGGTGCCGTGGTGGTATGCCGCAATAAAGTCATTGCCCGGGCCCATAACCTGACGGAACGTCTTAACGATGTAACCGCCCACGCTGAAATGCAGGCCTTTACGTCGGCGGCCAATTTCCTGGGCGGAAAATACCTGGAAGAATGCGTGTTGTATGTAACCCTGGAACCTTGCGCTATGTGTGCAGGCGCAGCTTATTGGACACAGATCTCCAGGATCGTTTTTGGTGCGCACGATGAAAAACGCGGTTTTCACCTCACCAACAAAAACATGCTTCACCCCAAAACGAGACTTACCGGCGGAGTGCTGGAAGAGCCTTGTTCAGAGCTGATCAAGGAATTTTTCAGGAAGAAAAGGATGTGACCCTGGAAGCCGCGGCCAGCTGGTTCAGGGCTTGCTGCGTGAGGGGCTTGTCGGCGCGACCGTAAACGAAATCGTACTGCAGGATTTCTTCCAGCATCTCCGGTTTCTGAAGGACCGATAATATCAGGATTTTGCTTTTGGTACGGATGGAGGAAGGAAGGCTCTTAAATGCTTCAATAAACTCAATTCCGCTTAAAACCGGAAGGTGCATATCAAGAAAAATCCAATCGGGAGCCTCGGCGGCAGAACGGCATTCCGACTCCAGGTAATGCAGCGCTTCGGCACCGTCGCGTGCAATGATGACGTGGCTTGCAAAACGCGTAATTTCCATCAGTCTGCGGTTTACAAGCACATCGATCTCGCTGTCGTCAACGATCAGGACAGAACCAAAGGTAAACGGAGGGTTTGCTTCCATGGGCTTCATCAAAGCAAAGATAAGAAAAGCAGTGAGGTCTCAAAAGTTAATCACCTTGAGCATGGCGGGCGACAGAGGTTTATTCAGGAATTTACGGACATACTTGTTCTGGTTCGCCCTGTTCAGTTCCGTAAAGCTCTCTGTAGTCGATAACATCACGATCTTGCATTTCATTTTCAGGCTCTCGGGAAGCCTTGCGTATTCGTCCAAAAAGGCGAAGCCATCCATCACCGGCATGATAATGTCCAGGAAAATAATGTCGGGTAAAAGGTCCGGCGTAGCCGCATTGGCTTTCAGGGTTTCCAGTGCTTCAGGTGCGGAAAGATAGGTCTGAACTTCGGAAGAAAAATTTTCACTCTCAATCAGTTTCTTGTTGATGAAATTGTCCAGCTCGTTGTCGTCGATGAACAGGACTTTTTTGTACCGGAATTCTGTACCCATGTGCGATTCAATTTGAAAGCAAAGGTAAAATAATTCAGATGCAATGAAGGAAGCATCGGGTCATAAAAAAAGCGTTCTTCTGAGAAGAACGCTTTCAACAGCCCATCATATGAATCCAATTATCTTATCAGCGTAATGACGCCGGTCTGTCCTTTGTAATCTTTTCCGTAAGCCATCAGCTTGTAAACATATTCTCCCTGCTGTACCGGCTTACTGCGGAATGTACCGTCCCACTGTTGGTTGGGATTGGTGCTTTCAAAAACTTTTTCTCCCCAGCGGTTAAAGACCACCATGTTATACTGGAATGCACCTTCGCCTTTAATTCCGAATGTGTCGTTTATGCCGTCGCCATTCGGAGTGAAGGCATTGGGAATATATACATTCATCAGCGGCTCTATGCGCGCATGGTTGGATGTACTGGTGATGCCCTGGTTGTTTTTCTTGATCGCTGTTACACGGTAAACTTTACCGGTTTGACTGATGACCTGTGCCGAAGTTTCAAATGAGCAACAGGTAAATGCTCCCAGGATTAACGTGAATAATATAAAATTGCTCGCTTTCATGTTCGTGGTATTCTGGAAAGCAAATTAGATCAGCAAGGGCGCCTGCGTTGTCCTGGAAGAAGCGGTCGCTTACAGATGTAAGATTTGGTACGGATCTGCTTTTTCACTGAACATGGCGTCCGGACGCTGTTCTGAGAAAATTTCAGGCATGCCACGAATTCTGTTTTTAACAGCGCAAAATCATTCGTAACTTTGCTGTCTGAATTAGATTGAAATCCTATCAAACATGCCGTATCCTGAATATATCTGCGCCCCGATGCGCGAAGAGCTTACAAAAATCGGTTTCGAAGAACTAAAAGACCCTCAACAGGTTGACTCGACCATACCCGAGGGTAATGGCACCATGTTGCTGGTGATGAACTCCGTATGCGGATGCGCTGCAGGAACTGCACGCCCCGGTGTAGCCTTGTCATTGGCTACGGGTAAAAAACCCGCAAAACTGGTTACTGTTTTCGCAGGCCAGGACCTGGAAGCAACAGCCCAGGCCAGGAAATACACATTGCCTTATCCCCCTTCTTCTCCTTCTATTGCACTGTTCAAAGACGGTAAGTTGGTCCATTTCATCGAACGCCATCATATTGAAGGCCGTTCTGCTGAAATGATTGCCGAAAACCTGAAAATGGCTTACGACGAATTTTGCTGATTTTTTGTCTTTAGCAGTTTTTCGTCAATCTGTCGCCGACTCTCTATAGTAATGAGGAAAAGCGGCTTTCAACGGGGCATCAATAACCTGATAGACTTGATCCTGTAAGGATTTTAAATCCTGCATTGTTAAGCCCTTGGTTTCTATTGGTTTATGGATAATTATGCCGGCATTACCAGGCCTTCCGGCGCTTCTAAGGAAATCATCAGGCATTAAAATCCAGTTATTTAGGAAAGTTATGGGGACGATAGGAACCTGTTTTTCAATAGCCAGCCTGAAAGGACCGTTTTTAAATCGTCCCATCCTGGGTCCTGTATGATGTATCGTTCCTTCCGGGAACATCGTGATACTCAAGCCTTTCTCCAGGTCCGACCCTGCGCGTAAGAAGGCACGGTGTGAATCGGTAACGCTCTTCCGGTTTACAGGGATATTCATCCGGTCAAAAAACTTCCTGAAAAGCGGCACTTTCTGCAATTCAGCCTTCCCGATGGTATGAAAGTAAACCGGTATGCTGATATAAATCAACATAATGTCGAGATAGGACGTATGGTTGGGACAAAAAACATAGGCCCTGGTCTTATCGAGCCTGGTCTCCCGTTTGATCCGGTAGAAAATTAATAACGGCAACAGGATAACATGAGCCCAGATTTTTTTCAGCCAAAAAACATGCTTAAACCACTTCTCGTTCTTCAAAAGAATGTAAAAAATGGGGAAAAAGACAAAAAAACTGATTACGGCGTTCACAAAAAACAACGACCGCCATATCCACCGGAATGGAAAAAGCATATAATGTAAAGCCCTTATCATAATTTGAAATGCGAAAATAGGCAATAATGCATTGTCCGACAGTGCTTCATGGATTGGAGGCCTCAAAATACTGTGGTTGTGCCTCTTGTAAAATGCCATTTTTTTTTACCTTTGTCCCCCTTTATTTTAATGTGATGAGTGGGAAGAATCCGTATTTGATTGAATTTGGTGGATTGGAAGACGGAGTTCATGAGTTTGAATATACTGTTGATGATTCGTTCTTTTCCAAATTTGAAAATTCCATCGTGCAACATGGTGAAATAGACGTGTTGGTTACGCTTGAAAAAGAACCGGGCTTGTTATTGCTTGATTTCACTTTCAGCGGATCCATTACCACCACGTGCGATCGTTGCCTCGATGATCTCGAGATTGAATTGGAAGGCTACAACGAACTGATCATAAAGTTCGGGCAGCCGGCAGCCGATGAAATAGAGAATTCGGAAGTGGATATCATCACGCTTCCTGCGCGCGAGAACGAATTGGAAATATCGGAATTGCTCTTTGAATACATCAGCCTTCAGGTGCCGATACGAAATGTTCATCCCGACGATGAAAACGGGAAGAGTACCTGCAATGCCGAGGTGATTAAAGAAATGGAAAAACACCTTACCCAGGCGCCGCCGGATGATCACCGGTGGGACGCACTGAAAAATATAAATTTGAATTAAAACTGAATTAAACTAAATAATACAATGCCAAATCCGAAACATAAACATTCGAAAGCAAGAACAGGCTCCAGGAGAGCGAATTTCAAAGCAGAAGTTCCTACTATTGCTACTTGCACGGCTACGGGCCAGCCACATCTTTTACACCGCGCACACTGGTTTGAAGGTAAACTTTATTACAAAGGACGCGTAGTGATGGAACGCGCGACTGCATAACCTGTCTTGATACATCCTCCGCAAACCAACCTGCAACAATAAATGAAAATCGGCATCGATATCATGGGTGGCGATTACGCTCCGCGCGAAACCACTATAGGTGCCGTGCAAGCGTTGCATGAATGCACCTCGGAGGATACGATTGTATTACTGGGTGACAAAGACGCAATCCTTCCGCTCCTCGCTGAGCAGAATGTAAGTGCCGATCGTTTTCAGATCGTGCATGCGCCCGAAGTAATAGAAATGGCCGACAATCCAACCAAGGCCATTACGCAAAAACCACAGTCCAGCATAGCGCTTGGATTCTCTATGCTTAAATCCGGGGAACTCGACGCTTTTTCATCTGCAGGAAATACCGGCGCCATGATGGTAGGCGCCATGTTTACTGTGAAAGCCATTCCCGGAATTATCCGGCCCAGCATTTCCTCCATCCTACCCAAAGAAGACGGCACCTTCGGACTCTTCCTCGATGTGGGTATCAATGCCGACTGTAAGCCCGAAGTATTGTACCAGTTCGGACTCCTCGGTTCGTTATTCGCACAACATGTATATCACATTCCCAATCCACGGGTGGGACTGATGAATATCGGCGAAGAAGAAGAGAAAGGCAACCTGCTGACGAAAGAAACCCACCAGCTAATGAAAGGCTCCAGGGACTTTAACTTTATCGGTAATGTTGAAGGCCGTGATTTGTTTAACATGAAAAGCGACGTTATCGTCTGCGATGGCTTTACGGGAAATGTGATTTTAAAAGAAGCCGAATCGTTCTATACCCTTCTCAAAAAGAGAGGCATCAAGGACGATTACTTTGAGCGCTTCAACTACGAAAATTACGGCGGCACTCCCATCCTTGGCATCAATTCCACCGTTCTGATCGGACACGGAATCTCCACTGCGGGCACGATAAAAAACATGATCCTCCTTTCCCGCGACATCGCTCACGTTAAGCTTTCTGAAAAAATCGCGGCGGCGTTAAACAAAGAACCGATCGCCCAATAATCCATTATGTCAAAAATAACAGCCGCCATCACCGCCGTTCAAGGTTACGTTCCTGATTATGTCCTTACCAACGCCGAGTTGGAGAAGATGGTGGACACCAACGACGAATGGATCATTTCCCGGACTGGTATCAAAGAACGAAGGATTCTGAAAGGCGAAGGCCTGGGCACTTCCGATATGGCAATGCAGGCGGTAAAAAGCCTCTGTGAAAAACGCGGCATCTCTCCGCTGGAAATCGAATTATTGATTTGTGCCACCACCACTCCCGATTATGTTTTTCCTGCAACGGCGAATATCATCTGCGATAAGGCCGGACTGAAGAATGCATTCAGTTACGATATACAGGCCGCCTGTTCCGGGTTTCTGTTTTCCCTGGTTACCGCTTCGAAATTCATCGAGTCAGGTCAATATAAAAAAGTCATTGTCGTAGGCGCCGATAAGATGTCGGCCATCGTCGATTACACCGACCGTGCTACCTGCGTACTTTTTGGCGATGCAGCCGGCGCCGTCTTACTGGAGCCAAGTACCGACGGTTACGGTGTGCTGGATTCCATCCTCCGCAGCGACGGATCCGGTAAACAATATCTTCATCAGAAAGCTGGCGGATCGGTAAAACCACCTTCGCACAAAAGCATCGACGCCAGGGAGCATTTTGTATTCCAGGACGGCCAGCCTGTTTTTAAGTTCGCCGTCAAGGGAATGGCAGATGTGTCGGCCGAAATCATGGAGAAGAATAAATTGAAATCCGATGATGTGGCATGGCTGGTTCCTCACCAGGCCAACAAACGAATCATCGATGCAACGGCTAACCGCATGGGTGTAGGCAGCGACAAAGTGATGCTCAACATTCAGAAATACGGTAACACCACCAACGGTACCATCCCGCTTTGCTTATGGGAATGGGAGAAGAAACTCCATAAAGGAGATAACATTATCCTCGCTGCATTTGGCGGCGGCTTTACATGGGGATCGGTGTGGGTGAAATGGGCGTACGACTCCAAATAAAAAGCGCATACTTCCCTCCCTTTTTTTCCTGGTGCATCGAAGATTGTAACAGGTGCTGAATTAATCCGTACGTTTCACCATCTTGAACGTGACGTTCTCTTTCTCGGAAGATACCTTTAGAAAATACATTCCGTCGGCAAGCTGCGATACATCCGCCTTTATTTCTTTCGGATACCCTGAGTAGTTTGCCTCATATACTTTCATACCTGCGAGGTTGTAAATTTCAACTTTCCCAATTCCGGCGAAATCCCGCCCTGAAACGGATAGTTGATCCGATACCGGGTTCGGGTATACTGACAACCCGCCTTTCCCTGCTTCGACATCCTGCGTTCCTACCACGGTATGGTAATAGTAGATAATGCTGTCGCCGTATTCTGCCATGGTACCCGTGGTATCCCAGTATGTGTAAGTCTCGGTTACCAGGTAATTGCCGGCATCGTAAACCCGGTGGCTGATATAATCGTTCAGCCAAACGAACCCGCTCCAATTTTGTATCCGGTAGTCGATCAGGTTATTGTTAGAATCGTAAAAAAATGAATCCAGACGACCGTCGTACCAACCACCACCGAACCAATCCTGGTTTGAGGTGCTGATTACATTATCGTAAGCATCGTAGGTAATAGAATAGAGCGCATCATGTGCCCAGGCGCTTCCGTTCCAGGCTTCGTACATATGACTGGTCAACTTGTTGTTGGTATTGTAGGTGGATACAATATTCTGATTGTTTACCCATGCGCTACCAACCCAGAGCTGCCCTACACTGTTGACGCGGTTATTATTGAAGTCGTAGTAGTAGTTGAATAAACTGTGGTTAACCCAGGCGGATCCGCCCCAGGGCTGGTACAATTCACTGATCCGGTTATTATTCACATCGTAGGTATTCGATTGACGTGAAATATTGCTCCAGGAACTTCCACTCCAGGTTTGACTCAAACCGCCTGTCTGGTTATTATTCACATCGTAAGTATAAACTGACAAGGTCGAATTGAGCCACGCACTTCCGCTCCAGTTCTGACGCAGATCGTGCGTACGATTATTATTCTGATCATAGGTAACGGTATTCAACGTAGCATTTACCCATGCACTGCCATTCCAGGTTTGTCGCAGATCCGTGATCCGTGCATTCGCAGGAGAATAAGTATAGATGCCACGGCTGGTATTCTGCCATGAAAATCCGTTCCAGGTTTGCCATGTTTCACCGGTTACGTTATTGTTGCCGTCATACTGGATGTCAATTATTTTTTCAAACGGTACCGCTAAATAAGCTGCGGAAGTAGTATCCCAACTCCAATAATAAATACTGTCGGCCAGTTGAACGGAGGCTGTGCGATTCATGGCGTGAGCGTTGACAGAGACTCCATTATCAGTATTCACAGGGCAGGAATATTTTGCGTCACCACTACCGGGCAGGAATGGGCTTTGAAACGGGTATTGGTTCCCTTTCTTCAATGGTGAGCGGTCTTTCCCCTTGGCCATTCCAGAAGCAGGCAAAAGATGGGTGACAGATAATAAAATCACCAGGGCAAATAGTTTTGATCTCATTTTCTAACTTTTAAGCGGGTTTCAGATGTGTAAAGCTACTAAAAACTGACCATAGACCATTGAACGCCGACGAAGGTCTACGGTCATGGTTCATGGTTTACAGTTTACGGTTCATGGTTCACAGTCTGGCGGATAGGCTCCGGCATCCAGTAGCCAGAATCCAGCGTCCAGTAGCCAGAATCCAGCGTCCAGTAGCCAGTAGCCAGAATCCAGTATCCAGTGTCCAACATTCCTCAATCGTCAATGGTCAATTCGTCAATTCTTTCTGTTTGATTTGGTGTTTTAAATTATCAAAAACGTCCATTTATGGCTTTTTATAATCATTAAAGTTTTGAAATAAGGCTTTTCGCGTTAAAAATTTGTAAGGTTCCCGGCATTAAACATCCACCCTATAGCCCTATTGGGGTTATCATTGTAGTACTTTTTGGGATCAATTATTATGAAAAAAACAGCATTCTATATAATGCTATTCATTTGGGTTAGCTGTATTTTTACCAATACATCAACAGCGACTACCTATTATTCGATTGCCAACGGCAATTGGACCAGTACCAGCATTTGGTCTACTACGCCCGGTGGCCCTTCCTGCGGTTGTAGCCCGATTTCTTCTGATAACAT
>Ga0190274_10002444_pt1 | contig 10953 bp, 9 predicted proteins | sample Popmic531T_FD_133002 | JGI IMG/M metagenome (GOLD analysis project Ga0190274, IMG submission 133002) | Populus adjacent soil microbial communities from riparian zone of Yellowstone River, Montana, USA - 531 T | ecosystem: Environmental > Terrestrial > Soil > Riparian zone | place: USA: Montana...
GCGCGCTGCTCGACGAGGTCGTGAAGGCGGGCGGCCGCTGGCACCTCGCGCACTGCGCCGAGCGCCGCAGCAACGACGCGCTCGCGCCCGTGCTCGACCTGCTGTGCCAGGAGCTCGGTGTCGAGAGCGAGCAGCCGGGCGATCTGCTCGCCGCGCTCGAGCAGCGCCTGGCGAGTCTCGGTCTCGGAGCGGACGCCGTGCTGCCGCTGCTCGAGCCGCTGCTCGGTCAGGTCGGCGCGGAGCCGGTGGCTCCTCCCGCCAACCCCGACGCCGTGCGCCAGCGCGCGCTCGGCGCGCTGCTCGAGGTGTGGCTGGGTGCGGCCAAGGCGCAGCCGCTCGTGCTCGTGCTCGAGGATCTGCAGTGGGCGGATCCGACGACGCTCGAGTTCCTGGGCGATCTCTCGGAGCGTCTGAACGGCTCGCTGCTGCTGCTCGTCACGCACCGGCCCGAGTTCCAGAACGCCTGGCCGCGCCACCCGCACGTGGCGCCGATCGTGCTCGCGCGGCTCACGCGCGCGCAGACGGTCGAGATGATCCGCGCAGTGGCCGGCGAGCGCGTGCTCGCGGAGCGTCTCGTGGAGCGCTTGGCGGAGCGCACCGACGGCGTGCCGCTGTTCTGCGAAGAGATCACCAAGGCCATGCTCGAGTCGGAGCAGGACGCCGGACGCGACGAGCCCGCCGCGGATGCGGCGATCCCGAGCACGCTGCGCGCGTCGCTCACGGCGCGCCTCGACCGCCTGGGCGAGGCGAAGCAGCTGGCGCAGCTCGCCTCGGTGGTGGGGCGCGAGTTCCAGCTCGAGCTGCTCGACGCCGTCGCGGATGCCGAGCTCGACGTGGCGGGTGCGCTGCGCGCGCTGATCGAGGCCGAGCTCGTGTGCGAGTCCTCCGGCGGCGTGTACTTCTTCAAGCACGCCCTGATCCAGGAGGCGGCGTACGACTCGCTGCTGCGCCGCCGCCGCCGCGAGCTGCACGGCCGCGTGGCGGAGGCGTTGGCGGAGCGCCTGCCCGAGCTGGCGCAGGAGCAGCCCGAGCGGCTCGCGCACCACCGCGCGGAGTCCGGCGACATCGCCGGCGCGTTGGACGGCTGGACGCGGGCCGCGCAGCGCGTTGCACACGGCGGTGCGCTCAGCGAGGCGCTCGGCTATCTCGAGCACGCGCTGCGGCGCGTGCTCGAGCTGCCCGAGGGCCGCGACCGCGACCGGCGCGAGGTGGCGCTGCTGCTCGGCAAGGCACCGCTGCTCGTCACGCGCGAGGGCTTCGTGTCGCGCGAGTTCCGACCCACTCTGCTGCGGGCGGAGGCCCTGGCGCGTGCGCTCGGCGACGAGCGCATGCTGCTCGGTGCGCAGCTCTTCCAGAGCGTGCACCACCAGGCACACGGCGAGTACGCGAAGGCGCTGGAGATGGGCGAGCGCGTGCTCGCGCTCGCCGAGCAGGTCGGATCGCGCTTCGGGCGCGCGCGCGCGCACGTCGTGCTCCAGGCGGCGAACCTGAACCTCGGCGCCTTCGCCGCGACCCGGCGACACGTCGCGCAAGCGCTCGAGCTGTCCACCGGCGCGACCCCGCGCGACCCCGGACCCCACGCGGCGGACATCGTCGTGATCAGCCACTGTCACGGCGCGCTGGCCGAGCACGTGCTCGGCCGCCCGGACCGGGCGCTCGAGGCGTGTCGGCAGGCGCTGGCTGCGGCGCACGCGCTGCAGGTGCCGCACCCGAACAGTGTCGCCTCGGCGCACCTCTACGAAGCCTGGGTGCGCTACCAGCGGCGCGAGCCGCGCCAGGCGCTCGCGGCTGCCGAGGCCGGGATCGAGGCCGTGCGCGAGCAGGCCGAGTACTGGACCGCGCTGCAGTGCCGGCTGATCGGCCTGTGCGCGCGCGGCGAGCTGGCGGGCGAGGCCGAGGCGGTGCACGAGCTGCGCCGCGCCATCGCCGAGTACGAGGCCTCCGGCATGCGCGTGATGACGACCGTGTTCCTGGGCAGCCTGGCGCGCGGCCTGGCCGCGCAGGGCGCCCTGAGCGACGCGCTCGAGACGATCGACACCGCAGTGCGTCACGCCGAGGAGCTCCACGAGGGCTACTGCGCGCCCGACCTGCAGCGCACGCGCGGCGACGTGCTGCGCGCCCGCGACCGGGAAGAGGCCGAGCGCTGCTACCGGCGCGCGCTCGCGCAGGCGCGCGAGCAGGGTGCGCGCGCCTGGCAGCTGCGCGCAGCCGTGGCCCTGGTGCGGCTGTGCGGGACCGGCGAGCTGGCCGCGTTGCGCTCGCTGTGCGGCGACTTCGCGGAGGGCGCGGACACGCCCGACCTGCGCGAGGCGCGCGCGCTGCTCGAGGCCGGGCCGGTCTGAGCTCGCCTCCGGCTCGCTGCGCGCGCCGCGGCGAGCCTGACTACGCTCGCCTCCGGCTCGCTGCGCGCGCCGCGGCGCTTGCCGCGCTACAGGCGCGGGGCGAGCAGCTCCTCGGGCATCGCGAACAGGCCGCGCTCGCCGCCGCGCGGCAGCTGACTCAGGTGCGCCACGAGCGCGCTCGCGACGTGCAGCTCCACGAAGCGCAGCACGCGCTCGCGGTGGGAGAGGCGGTCCATCTCGCTCGCCACGTGCGCCAGCGCGTTGAACAGGCGCGCGGAGACGAGCCGCTCGAAGGCGTTGAGTGGGCGCACGTCGAGGATCTGCGCGGTCTCCGGCGGGATGAACTCGAGCAGCATCACGCGCACCATGCGGCGCGTGGTGAGCGCTCGCGCCACGCGGCCGTGCGCCATCTTGCGCATGGCTGCCATCACGGCGCGGGTCAGCGCGCGGCCCTCGGGTGTGGGGCCCTTCTGATGCGCCTTGATCGCCTCGAACAGGTTCTCGGCGCTCTTCGGCGTCCGCGGCAGCAGCTCCTCGACGACGCCCATCAGGTGCCCGACCACGGCCCAGCAGTGGATGAAGGCAGTCTCCTCGCGATCGCTCAGGTGGTGGCCCAGGATGCGCAGCGTGCGCAGCACCACCCACGAGAAACTCAGAGTGGTGTAGGCCATGTCGGCCTGGCAGATCGGCACGCCCCAGGCGTCGTTCCAGGCGGTCTTCTGCAGCACCGCGGCGAACGGATCGAGCCCGGCCTGGCGGCGCGGCTGCTCGAGCACCAGGTGGCGGATCGCCGCGTGCATCAGGCGCACGCGCTGGGCCGCGCGCACGCCGCGGCCGGCCGGATCGAGGCCGCCCGGTGTCATCACGTCGACGAGCAGCTGCGCGGTCTCGTAGATGCGGCGCTCCGCGTGCTGGCTGAGGCGCTGGGTCTGCGCGAGCACGTGGACCCCGTTGCGCAGGCAGTAGCACTCGGGGAGCGAAGCGAGGGAGAGGGCGGTGAGGCAGACCGGTCCCCGCTCCATGAACGCGCGCTGACCGACGCGGATCTGCTCGGGATCGGCCCAGGTCGGCAGGGCCGCGCTGCGCGCCAGGAAGTCGCTGACGGAGCTCGGCAGACTCTCCGGTGCAGGCTGGTCGTTCCGCAGCAGCGCGGTCAGCAGCCGGTTCACGGCCGCCGTCTGGCCGGCCGCGTAGAGCTCGGCAACCAGCCGGTCCGCCGGCGGATCCCCGACCTGGCGCAGCCCCCGGAGCTCCTCCTCGCCGGGACTCATCGCCGACCAAATTAGCCCCGCGCGACGCCGGAGAAATGTAGGCGCGATCCCGTGGCTGACGTCCCGCATGTCCATCCGCGCCCAGCGCTGCCCGATTGCGCCCATGGGGCTGGACCTCCACGATTCTTGTTCGACTGGGCCGTCTGGGACTGCTACAACCGTGTTCGTGCTGCGCCTCTGCTTTGTTTGCCTGGGGAACATCTGCCGGTCGCCAACCGCGGCCGGTGTCATGCAGCATCTCGTCGACGCCGCTGGACTCGGGTCCAAGATTGAAGTCGACAGCGCTGGCACGAGTGCCTTCCACATTGGTCGGTCTCCGGACAAGCGCAGCATGGAGACTGCGCTGCGCTACGGCGTGGAGCTGCGCGGCCGCGCGCGCCAGTTCGAGCGGTCCGATCTGGACTACTTCGACTACGTGCTCGCGATGGATCACAGCAACGTGTCGGATCTGCACGGACTTTCCAAGGACGAGGGGCTGCGCGGCAAGGTCCACCTGCTGCGCTCGTTCGACGCGGAGGCCCCGGCCGGCGCCGAGGTTCCGGACCCCTATCACGAGGGGCCGCGCGGCTTCGACGAGGTCTTCCAGATCTGCGAGCGGGCCTGTCGCGGCCTGCTGATCCACCTGACGCCGTTCGCCCTGACCCTCTGAGCGCGCGGTTGGGGGCTACTTCCGCTCGAGGGCGCTCAGGCGCGCGATCAGCGACTCGCGCTCGCGGTGGAGCCCCGCGATCTCCTCGCGCAGGCGCACGATCACGGCGGTGCCCTCGAGGTTGACCTCGAGATCGCGCATGAGCGTCCGCGCCACGCGCGCCCGCTCGAGCATGCGGTCCGAGTAGTCGCCGCTCGCGGCGTCGGGGCCGTCGCGGAAGAGGATCTCCTCGCGCTCGAGCGTGGCCACGAATCCGTCGTCGATCTCGAGCAGCTCGATCAGCTGTTTGCGGCTGTAGAAGATCACGACTTCTCCCGCAGCTCGCGCCGTACGTCCTGGTCGGCGTAGAGCGGCTCCATCTCCTGCGCGATCTCGGCGAGCTTCGGATCGCGCGTGTCGGGGAGCCGCAGCTCGAGCACGGCGTACAGGTCGCCGCGGCCGCCGCCGCGTTGGACCACGCCCTTGCCGCGCAGGCGCAGCTTCTGGCCGGGCCGCGAGGCCGGGGGGACCTTGAGCGTGACCGGCCCATCGGGCGTGGGGACCTCCACGGAGGCGCCCCGCACGATCTCTGGCAGCGTCACCGGCAGATCGAGGGTCAGGTCCGCCCCCTCGCGCCGGTAGAACGCGTGGGGCCGCACGTGGAGCCGCAGGTACAGGTCCCCGGGCGGCCCGCCGCCGGGGCCGGGCTCGCCCTGGCCCTGCAGCCGCACCTGGGTGCTCTCGTCCGAGCCGGCCGGGATCTTCACGCGCAGGTTGGCCTGGTCGCCCACCGACACGCGCACCTCGCCGCCGCGCACGGCGTCGAGGAAGTCGATCTCGATGTCGCCGCGGATGTCGCCGCCCTTTCGCGGTCCGCGGGCGCGGCCCGCGCGCCCACCGAAGAGGTTCTGGAGCAGGTCCTCCATGTCCGCCGGCGCCTCGAACTCGCCGTGCAGCGGGCTGCGCCGCGCGCCGCGCTGCCAGGTCTCGTACTCGCGGGCGCGCGCCGGGTCGAAGCCCGCGTCGAGGCCGCGCAGCCCGAACTCGTCGTAGCGGGCGCGCTTCTCGGAGTCCGAAAGCACCTCGTAGGCGGCCGAGATCTCCTTGAAGCGCTGCTCGGCCTTGGGGTCGTTCTGGTTGACGTCGGGGTGGTGTTTGCGCGCGAGCCTGCGGTAGGCCTTCTTGATCTCGTCCTCGGTCGCTCCGCGCTCGACGCCCAGCGTCGTGTAGAAGTCCTGCTCTGCCATCGTCCCCGTAGACTAATGCTTGCCGATCTCCAGGGCGACGCCCTTGCGCTGCGCGAGGATGTAGGACTCGAGCGCCTGCATCTTGGCGTCGTCGGCTGCGAGCGGCGTACCCTCGAGCGGGTTCTGGATGCACCAGTTCACCATGTCGCGGAGCTGCACGACCTTCTTGAGCTGCGTCTGGAACTTCGGGTAGGTCTCCGGGTGCGTGTTCGACGCGTTCGGGTGGCACATCGCGCAGGCGACGCCGTTCTTGCCGACCTCGTCGCTGTGGAAGAGCCGGTCGCCCTCCTTGACCAGCTTGTCGAGCTCGGCCTGCCAGATCGCCTTCTCGCGGTCCGTCGGCTCGCCGAAGCTCACGCGCAGCGTCGGGATGGGCGCGCCGGGCGTCCAGCGCTCGTAGACCTTGCCGTTCGCGCGGATCGTGATCCGCTGGTCGAGACCCACCTCGGCGGTGATCTCCTCCTCGCAGTAGCGCATCAGGTCGCTCAGGATGTCGGCCACGAGCTGCGCGCGCGCGGGATCGAGCTTCGCATCCGGCGCCACGCCCTCGACGACCACCTGCTTGCGGTGGTCGCAGGCCCAGACCGTCCGCGTGAGCACGTCGTCCGCGACGGCGTTGCCCGAATCCACACCCAGTGCCAGCGCGAGCGCGGCCGTTGCGGTCAGCGCTGCGCTCCCCCCGAGAATTCTCGCCGCCACGTGTCGCATGCCGGATCTCCCTTCGTCTGCGCCTAGTAGGACGGGCCCTTGTAACCGCCGCCGGGAAGGCTCTTGCCCTCGAGCTCCTTCGCCGTGACGATCCGCGGGTTGCGCGACCAGAGGCTGTAGTTCTTGTTCACGCGACCGCCGGCGATCACGTCGACCGTGCCGTTGCCGCAGCCGTCGAGCTGGTTGAACGGGTCGGGTCGGTACATCTGCACCGTGTACTCGGGCAGACCCTTCGGTGCGTAGGGCCAGGGCCAGGCCGTCGAGAGCATGCCGTGGAAGTGGATGTTCCCGATCCGGTTGGTGAGCAGCTGGTGCGTGTGGCCGTGGATCACCGACACCGTCTTGAACGGCTTCAGGATCGCCTGCACCTGCTCCGCGTCGTCCGTCCAGAAGTTCCAGCCCCGGTAGAGCTTGTACAGCGGCGAGTGCGAGAACACGATCAGCGGCGTGTTCTTGTCGACCTTCGCCAGGTCCTTGGCGAGCCAGTCCCGCTGGGGCTCGCCGACCTCGAACGGGCTCTGGCGGCTGTCGTCGAGGCCCGACACGATCGCCATGCGCTCCTCGTTCGAGTAGCCCTTGGCCGTCCAGAAGTCCTTCTCGACGACGCTGTTCAGCACGACGAAGTGCACGCCCTTGTGGTCGAACGAGTAGTGGTCGTCGCCGAACATGGACTTCCACTTCTCGCCGAGGTCGAGGTACCAGTCGTGCTCGCCGACCATCATCCGCACCGGCGCCTTGAGACCCTTCAGGATCTGCTGGCCGAGCGCGAGCTCGTCCGGCTTGCCGAGCTGGGCGAGATCGCCGCCGAACAGCACGAAGTCGGGCTGCGGGTCGAGCGCGTTCACGTCCTCGACCGCCTTGATCGCGGCCTTGGCGAAGCGGTGGTCCATGCCCTTCGCGTACAGATGCGTGTCGGACACGTAGGCGAAGCGGAAGGGCGGGGCGCCACCCTCGGCGGCGTTCGCCACGTTCACGAGCGTGAACGCGTGCGCCGGTACGATGCTCGCGGCGGCCGCCATCCCGAAGAACTTCATCGAGACGCTCAGGAAGTGGCGCCGGTCGCAGTTCTCGAGCGAGCGGATCAGGCGCTCGTCGTCGGGCGAGCGCTCGGCGAACGCGCGCTCGATCTCCTTCCGGGTCATGTCGTTCCGGTACATCGCGTTTCTCCCAACTATTTCATGAGGTCGGCGAGAGACTTGAAGCGCTCGAGGTCGCTGCTCGTGAACGTCTCCATGAGCGCGACGAGATCCGCCTTCTCTTGGGCGGTGAGCTTGAGCGGGCGCATGCCGCCGTCGAGGAACGGGTTGGCATTGCCGCCGCGGTCATAGTAGTCGATCACTGCGGCCAGCGTGGCTTCGCTGCCGTCGTGCATGTACGGCGCGGTCAGTGCGATGTTGCGCAGCTGCGGGGTCTTGAACGCCCCCATGTGCTTCTGCTCGCCGGTGATCAGGAAGCGGCCGAGCTCGCTGACGTTGGGGTCGGTCAGCGCGAGCTTGTCGACGCTCGTGCCGGCGGCGACCTTGCCCGCCGCCTCGCGCGAGACCTTCGCGAAGTCGAGGCGCGACACGCCGACCCCGATGTTGTGGAAGTCGTCGTCGGTGAACAGCGGCAGCGCACCGATGTGGCCGTGGCAGGTGTTGCAGCGCGCCTTGTTGTTGTAGAGCTCCCAGCCGCGCTGCGCGGACTCGGGGATCGCCTTCTTGTCGCCCGCGAGGAAGCGGTCGATCGGCGCGTCGAGGCTGATCAGCGTGCGCTCGAAGCTCGCGATCGCCTGGCCGATGCGCTCGATCGTGATCTGGTCGCTGCCGAACGCCGTCTTGAAGCGCGGTCCGTACTCGCCCTTGAGCGTCTGGAGCTTGGCGACGACGTCGGCGTCGCTCTTGAAGCCGTGCTCGATCGGGTTGCTGAGCGGCTTGGTCGCCTGCTCCTCGAGCGTGGCCGCGCGCCCTTCCCAGAACTGCTTGGCCAGGAAGGCGGCGTTGAGTGTCGTCGGCGCGTTGCGCGTGCCGAGCTGCTCGCCCACGCCGCTCGAGGTCGCCTTGCCCCGGCGGTCGGCAAATCCGGTGCGCGGGTCGTGACACGTCGCGCACGAGATCGTGCCGTCGGTGGAGAGGCGTTTCTCGAAGTAGAGCGCCTGACCGAGCGCAATCTTCTCCGCCGTCACCGGGTTGTCGGCCGGGATCTCGGGCGGGAGCACGCCGTCCGGCACGCTCAGCTCGACGGGCGTCGCCGCGAAGGTCGCGCTGGTGAGCGCAGTGACGAGCACGACGAGCAGGGCGATGTGCGAGCCGCGCACGGCCCGCTGGCCTGTCTGGCTGTCCAGCTGGCTGGTCGGTCCGTTGCCCATGCGCCCTCCCGGATCGTTTCCAACAATGAGTGTTATCTGCGACCGGTAGAGTGTAAAGCGGAAATGCGCGGAAGTGTGCAGAAATGGTCAGAAGTCGTCGCGACAACGCGGGCAGCGGCCGAGGATCGTGACGGCGATGCGCTCGACCTCGAAGCCCTCGGGGATCGGCGTGCGCGCGCGGATGTGGCCGTCGGAGTGCGACGGCAGATCGTAGAGCCGGCCGCACACGCGGCAGCGCGCGTGGTAGTGCTGCGGCTTGTCGGCTTCGAAGCGCGCCGGGCCGCCGCCCTCGTGCACGCAGCAGGCGAGCCCGGCTGCGACGAGAGATTCCAGAATGTCGTAGACGGTCTTGAGGCTGACATTCGGCTGCTGCTTGAGGATCGTGCGGTGCACCTCGGCCGCCGTCGGGTGAGCGGTGGCGCGGCGCAGCACGCGCAGCACGCCGACGCGCTGGCGGGTTGCGCGGAGGCCCCGTGCGGCGAGCTCGGTCGACAGGTGGTCCTCGGGCGACATGCGGTGTTCTCCTCGGGCACCCGCGCGCAGGATCGGTCCCCCGCTGACCGGCTGATCGCGCCCGGAGCTGCGCGCGGCAGCTCCGGGCGCGCTGTCTGCGCTCAGCCCTGGGACCAACCCATGATGGCCTTGGTCTCGAGGAACTCCTCGAAGCCGAAGACACCCCACTCGCGGCCGTTGCCCGACTGCTTGTAGCCTCCGAACGGAGCCGAGAAATCGAGCGCGGCCCCGTTGACTGCGATCTGACCGGAACGGATGCGCTTGGCGACGTTGCGCGCGCGCTCGATGTTGCCGGACTGGACGTAGCCCGCGAGCCCGTACGGCGTGTCGTTGGCGATCCGGATGGCCTCTTCCTCGTCGCGGTACGGCAGGATCGACAGCACGGGCCCGAAGATCTCCTCGCGCGCGATGGTCATGTCGTTGCGCACGTCGGCGAAGACCGTCGGGCGCACGAAGTAGCCGCGGGTCAGACCCTCGGGTCGACCCAGGCCGCCGGCCACGAGCGTCGCACCCTCGTCGATGCCCTTCTGGATGAGGGCCTGGATCTTCTTCCACTGCGTCTCGCTCACCACCGGGCCGAGCTGCGTCGCCTTGTCGTTCGGGTCGCCGACGGCGGCCTTCTCGGCCGCAGCCTTGGCGATGGCCACGGCCTGGGCGTGCATGGCCTGGGGCACGAGCATGCGCGTGGGCGCGTTGCACGACTGACCGCTGTTGAGCAGGCAGCTCGTCAGACCGCCGGCCACGGCCTTCGTGAGATCGGCGTCGTCGAGGATGATGTTGGCCGACTTGCCGCCGAGCTCCTGCGTCACGCGCTTCACGGTCTTGGCCGCGGCCTCGGCGACCAGCACGCCGGCGCGCGTCGAGCCGGTGAACGACACCATGTCGATGCCCGGGTGCGCGGCGATCGCCTGGCCGACGGTCGGGCCGTCGCCGTTCACCAGGTTGAACACGCCGGCCGGCACGCCCGCCTCGTCCATGATCTTGGCGACGATCAGCGCGTTGAGCGGCGCGATCTCCGTGGGCTTGAGCACCATCGTGCAGCCCGCGGCGAGCGCCGGCGCCACCTTGCACATGATCTGGTTGACGGGCCAGTTCCAGGGGGTGATGAACCCACACACGCCGATCGGCTCGCGCCGGATCAGCGTCTTGCCGCGCTGCTCCTCGAACTCGTACTTCTCGAGCACGGCGATCGTCTGCATCAGGTGGCCGAGGCCCGAGGGCGCCTGCGCGGCGCGCGCGATCCCGATCGGCGCACCCATCTCCTTGGAGATCGTCTGCGCCAGCTCCTCGAGGTTCTTCTGGTAGGAGGCGGCGATCCTGCGCAGCAGGTCGAGGCGCTCCTCGCGCGTCGTCTGCGAGAACGTCTCGAATGCGCGCCGCGCGGAAAGGACCGCGCGGTCGACGTCCTTCACGCCGCCGAGCGAGATCTTGCCGATGACCTCCTCCGTCGCCGGATTGATCACGTCGAAGGGTCGCGGCTCCGCGGGTGTGACCCACTGGCCGTCGATGTAGAAGCTGGTCGTCTCGTACTGCATTGTGTGCGCCTCCGGTCTTTGTGTGTCAGGTCCGCTGCTGCCGGAAGCATGATAACCAGCGGGGAAGGACCGGCGTCAAGGACGGCGGGCGCGGGCTGGCCGGTCTGGCTCCGCTCGCCTCCGGTTCGCTGCGCGCGCCGAGGCGAACCTGGCTCCGCTCGCCTCCGGCTCGCTGCGCGCGCCGAGGCGCTTGCCGCGCACGGCGAGGGCTCCGTTTTGCCCGGAGCGTGCCCGCCGTGCGCACGGGGCTTTCGCTATGCGGTCTTCAGGGCCTCGCAGGCCTTTATGCAGTCGGCGCAGCTCTCGGCGCAGGCGCGACAGATCTCGTGCATCTTCTCGTGCTTGCGGCACTCGGCCTCGCA
>Ga0190274_10002445_pt1 | contig 10951 bp, 10 predicted proteins | sample Popmic531T_FD_133002 | JGI IMG/M metagenome (GOLD analysis project Ga0190274, IMG submission 133002) | Populus adjacent soil microbial communities from riparian zone of Yellowstone River, Montana, USA - 531 T | ecosystem: Environmental > Terrestrial > Soil > Riparian zone | place: USA: Montana...
CGCAGGTCGGAGATGCCGGTGATCTTTTTGTCGCGGACGAGGTCGGCGATCTTCGTGATCAGGCCGCCGTCGCCCCCCTTCTTGACCATGAACGGCAGCTCGGTGACGATGATCGCGTCGCGGCCGCCCTTGAGCGGCTCGACGTGGGCGCGGGCGCGGATCCGCACCGAGGCCCTGCCCGAGGCGTAGGCATCCGCGACCCCTTCGGCGCTCATGATGCCGCCGCCGGGGAAGTCGGGGCCTTTGACGTGCTCCATCAGCCCCGCCAGGTCGATCCCGGGATTCGCGATGTAGGCCTTGACCGCACCGATCGACTCGCTCAGGTTGTGCGGCGGGATGTTGGTCGCCATTCCGACCGCGATCCCGGACGAGCCGTTGACCAGAAGGTTGGGGAAGCGCGCCGGCAGGACCAGCGGCTCCTGCTGGGACTCGTCGTAGTTCGGCCCCCACTCGACGGTGTCGGCGTCGATGTCGCGCAGCAGCTCGGTCGAGAGCCGGGCCAGGCGCGCCTCGGTGTATCGCATCGCGGCCGGTGGGTCGTCGTCGATCGAGCCGAAGTTGCCCTGGCCGTCGACGAGCATGTAACGCAGCGAGAAGGGCTGCGCCATCCGCGCCAGCGTGTCGTAGATCGCCGAATCGCCATGCGGGTGGTACTTGCCCATCACCTCGCCGACGATGAAGGCGGACTTTCGGTAGGGCCGGTTCGGCTGCAGGGCGAGGTCGTGCATCGCGTAGAGCACCCGCCGGTGCACTGGCTTGAGCCCGTCGCGCACGTCGGGCAATGCCCGACCGACGATCACGCTCATCGCGTAGTCGAGATACGACGAGCGCATCTCGTTGGTCAGCTCGCGCTCCTCGATCCGCCCCCCGGTGAGTGCTTCCGCTCCCTCCATCAGATCACCCGCCGATCGCTAGACATCCAGAAACCTAACCTCTTTGGCGTGGCGTTCGATGAAGGCCTTGCGCGGCTCGACCTTGTCGCCCATCAGGTCGGTGAAGATCTTCTCGGCCAGGGCCGCGTCGTCGATCCGCACCCGCTCGAGCGTGCGGCTGGCGGGATCCATCGTCGTCTCGCGCAGCTGTTCGGCGTTCATCTCGCCCAGGCCCTTGAAGCGCTGCATCGTGACGCCCTGGCGAGCCAACTCCATCACCATCCGCCGCAGCTCGGCAAACGACTCAGCGATGCGCTCTTTCTGATCAAGCGAAATCTTGAAGGGCGGGCGGCCGACCTGGCTGAGCAGCTCGGCATGCGAGTCGATCAACTTGCGGTAGTCGTGCGACTCGAAGAGCCCCGCCGTGAGCTCGAAGGCCTTGGCCAGCCCGTCGCGGCGGTGGACCGCGCGAACGAGGATCTCGTCGCCGGATTCGGAGACGATCTCGGTGTCGAAGGGCTCGACCTCGCCGGCGTCGCCGTTGATCACGTCCTTCACCTCGGCCAATGAGGTGACGCCGCGGTCGAGGACTTCCGACTCGCCAAGGAAGCGGACCAGCTCGTGGCCGAAGTCGGCCTGCAACGAGTCGGCCCAGCCCTCGTGCTCCTTGAGCCGGCGGTTGAAGCGTTGCCAGCGGGTCGCGGTCAGGTTATGCGCGGCCCCCTCGGCATCGCTCACCTCCATCTGCTCGAGCTTGTCGCGCAGCAGCAGCTCCTCGAGCTCGGACTCCTTCTCGACGTAGGTTTCCTGCTTGCCGTTCTTCAGCTTGTAAAGCGGCGGCTTGGCGATGTAGACGTAGCCGGCCTCGATCAGCTCCGGCATCTCGCGGTAGAGGAAGGTCAGCACCAGGGTGCGGATGTGGGCTCCGTCGACGTCGGCGTCGGTCATCAGCACGACCTTGTGGTAGCGCGCCTCTTTGACGTCGAACTCCTCGCGGATGCCGGTGCCGACCGCAGTGATCAGCGCCTGGATCTCCTGATTGGAGAGGACCTTGTCGATCCGCGCCTTCTCGACATTGATGATCTTGCCGCGCAGGGGCAGCACCGCCTGGGTGTTGCGGTCGCGGCCCTGCTTGGCCGAGCCGCCGGCGGAATCACCCTCGACGATGAACAGCTCCGCCAGCGCCGGGTCGCGGACCGTGCAATCGGCGAGCTTGCCCGGCAGGGTTGAGTTCTCCAGCGCCGACTTGCGGCGGGTCAGGTCACGGGCCTTGCGCGCGGCCTGCCGGGCGCGGGCCGCGTCGACCGCCTTGCCGACGATCCGCTTCGCCTCGCCCGGGTTCTCCTCGAAGAACTCCCCCAGCTTGCGGTTGACCGACTCCTTGACCAGGCCCTCGATCGGGGGGTTGCCGAGCTTGGTCTTGGTCTGGCCCTCGAACTGCGGGTCCTGCAGCTTGACCGAGATCACCGCGGTCAGCCCCTCGCGCACGTCGTCTCCGGTGAGGTTCTCGTCCTTCTCTTTGAGCAGGCCTTTGCCACGTGCGTAGGCGTTGAGGGTGCGGGTCAGCGCCGAGCGGAAGCCCGAGAGGTGGGAGCCGCCCTCGTGGGTGTTGATGTTGTTGGCGAAGCTGAAGATGGATTCCTGGTAGGAGGAGTTCCACTGCATCGCCACCTCGACCTGGCCGTCGTCGGTCTCGTTCTCGAAGAAGACGGTCTTGCGGTGCAGTGGGTCCTTGTTTTCATTGAGGTGGGCGACGAAATCGACGATCCCGCCCTCGTAATGGAAGGTGTCGCTCTCGCCGCCGGCGCGCTCGTCGATCAGCTCGATCTTGAGGCCGCGGGTGAGGAAGGCCGTCTCGCGCAGCCGCTCCGCCAGGGTCGCGTAGTCGAACTCGAGCTCGTCGAAGATCTCGGCGTCGGGGAGGAAGGTGATCGTGGTGCCGTGGGCATCGCTTGACTCGCCGCGATGCAGATCCGCCTGCGGCTTGCCCCGCTCGTAATCCTGGGTCCAGACCGCGCCGTCGCGACTGATCTCCAGGTGGAGCTGCTCGGAAAGAGCGTTGACGACCGAAATGCCGACGCCGTGCAGACCGCCGGAGACCTTGTAGCCGTCACCACCGAACTTGCCGCCGGCGTGGAGGGTGGTGAGCACCACCTCGGCTGCGGGACGCTTCTCCTTTTTCAGTTCGTCGACGGGGATGCCACGCCCGTCGTCGATGACGGTGCAGCTGTTGTCGGGGTGCAGGACCACGCGGACGCTGTCGCAGTAGCCGGCGATGGCCTCGTCGACCGAGTTGTCGAGAACCTCGTAGACCAGGTGGTGCAGACCGCGCGGCCCGGTCGAGCCGATGTACATGCCCGGTCGCTTGCGAACCGCTTCCAGGCCCTCGAGGACGGTGATGTCCTTGGCGCCGTAGGACTCCGAGCCGCCTTTTTTCTGCGCGGCCGTATTCGTCTTCTCAGGCAATTAATCCCTTCCCGCTCTCATAGAAAACCCCGGCCATCTGGGCATTTGCCGCACATGGTCGGGGCAGAAACGCAGTTGACATAAGGATACCAGTTCGGTCCCCCTGATAACCGGGCTGCCGGAAATAAAAGTCCTGCAAATCAGCCATAAATGAAATTACTCTCGGGCATCTTCCACACGGAAGCGCAAAGTCCGGGGCGCCCGCTCTCCGAGCCGCTCCTGCAACCGCTCCAGAAGCTGCCCCTGCATCAGATCCAACTCCTGCGCCCAGACGGAATCCGAGCAGCTCACGGTCGCCTCTCCGCTGCGCTCGGCGACCGGCCTGGCGACCGCGGCGATCCGCTCTCCCACCACCTCGTCCCAGGCCGACTGCAGCGCCGCCAACGGTGTCTTCGGCGCGGCTCGATCGAGCGCCGCGCGCAGGGCGCTCGAAGCCGGCCGGGGGGCCCTGCGCCGCGTCATGCCGCTGCGGCCTCGCTGCTTACGAGCGGCATCCGAACGACGCTCGTCAGCGCCGCGGGCGGCAGCGAGTCCTCCGCGGCCGCGGTGATCAGAGCCTGGCCTCCGGCGCCGAGGCGTTCGACCAATCGCTCGCGCCGACCTGGGTCCAGCTCGCTCATCACGTCGTCGAGCAGGAGCAGGGGGGCGACCCGGCGGGCGGCAAGCAGTGCGTCCCGCTCAGCGAAGAGGAGGGCGAGGAGGGCCGAGCGCTGCTGACCCTGCGAGCCGTAGCGGCGCAGCGATCGGCCGTTGCTGGCGATCTTGAGCTCGTCGAGGTGAGGGCCCCAGGAGGTTCTGCCGAGGCGCAGATCGGCCTCGCGCCTCTCGGCCAGCCCGCTGCGGATCTCGGCTGCCGAGCCAGCCGCACGCGGCGCGTACTCGATCTCAGCGCCCCCCTCCAACCCCAGCTCGCAGGCAGCGTTGGCAAACGGCTCGGCGAGCTCGGCGACGGCCTCGCCACGGGCGGCGGCCAGGCCCGCGGCGGCCTCGGCGAGAGTCGCGTCCCAGACGTCCAGCTGGGACGGTGCGCCCTGGCCAGCGGCGAGCCGCGCGACGAGCGCGTTGCGCTGCGCCAGCGCCTGACCGAAGCGCTGGCGCAGGTCGGCCCGGGTCGGCCAACGGGCAGCGACGAACTGATCGAGGTGGGCGCGGCGTTCGGCCGGCGGTCCCTTGACCAGCACCAGCCGGTCGGGCGAGAAGACCGCGACCGGGGGGCGGCTGCGAGCCAGCGTCGCCGGGTCCGCCGGGCTGTTGTCGAGCAGGTGGCGACGCCCCTCGGTCCGGCTCACCGAAGCGAGCAGGTGACGCTCGACGCCGTCCTCGTCACGGACCGTCGCTTCGGCGCGGGCGAAGGAGCCGCCAAACGGGATCAGGTCGCGACGATCGGCGGTGCGGAAGGAGCGCCCGGTGAGGGCGAAGTAGAGAGCCTCGAGGAAGTTCGTCTTGCCGATGCCATTGGGGCCAACCAGGCTGACGATCCCCGGCCCCAGCTCGATCCGCAACTCGCCCAGGCTCCGCAGTGGCCTCGCTTCAGCGGCGGTGACCAGCACCCCGGGCTCGCCTCACACGTTGAGGCGGATCGGCATCACCAGGTAGCGGAAGTCTTCGTTGTCGACGGGCTGCAGCAGGCCCGGGCGCAGCGGCGAGATCAGGCGCAGGACCACCTCGTCCCCCTCGACGCTTTCGATCCCCTCGCGCAGGAAGTCGGGGTTGAAGCCGATCTCCAGCGGCTCGCCCTCGAACGCCGCCGGCATCGTCTCCTCGGCATCGCCGACATCCGGTGTCGATGCCGCCACCGTCAACTCCCCCGGCGCGAAGGAAAGCCGCAGCGGCGCGTTGCGCTGGGCAAGCTGGCTGACCCGGCGGACCACGTCGAGGAACTCCGGCCGCGGCAGCCGCACGTCGTGCTCGTAGGACTCCGGCAGGAGCTGTCGAAAGTTGGGGAATTGGCCCTCGATCAGCCTCGTATTGAGGACGATCTCTCCTGCCCTGAAAACCGCCTGGTTGCGCAGCAGGGCCACCGAGACAGCCTCGACGCCGTCGGCCGAGACGATCCGACCCAGCTCGCGCAGGGCCTTGGCCGGGATGTTCGCCTCCAGCTCGCCCCCGATCGCGCTCTCCAGCTCGGTCCGCTTCACCGCGAGCCGGTAGGAATCGGTGGCGACCATCGTCATCTCCGAGCCGCTGGCGCTGACCAGGACGCCGGTCAGGACCGGGCGCATGTCGTCACGCGAGGCGGCGCGGGCGACGAGCTCCACGGTCGAGGCAAGCGCTGCGGCTGGAATCGTCAGCGGCTCGCCCTCCTCCTCGGGGAAGGCGGGAAAATCCTCGCTGGGCAGGACCCGCAGGTGGAAGCTCGAGCCGCCACTGCGGATCTCGACGTCACGCTCCGCCTCGCGCAGCTCGATCTCCACGTTCGGATCGCCGAGCGAGCGCGAGAGCTCGGCGAGGAGCCGGCCTGGAAGGAGAACTGTTCCGGGGCCGTCGGTCTCGGCGGCGAGCTTGGTCTTCAAGCCCAGCTCGAGATCGGTGGCGCAAAGGCTGACCCCATCCTCGTCGGCGGTGAGGAGGATGCCGGAGAGCGATTGGGTCGCGGCGCGGGTCGATACTGCGCGGGAGACGATCGAGAGCTTGGAGACGAGCTCATCGCGTTTGGTTGTCAGCTTCAAGTGGTGATTGCCTTCTCGAGTTGGATTAGTGCTTGTTGAAAAGCGGGAAACCGCCGTGAACTTCGCTTCAAGTGGGGGTTGGCGGGCTGTGGAGAACTCTGTGGGAAAGCATTGATTCTTACAGTGCCGTCGGGCGTCAGGTCGAGCCTGTGGACCCTTTGTGGATAGCGGCTCGCAACTCCTCGACCCGGGTGGCAAGGGCCTCGTCCTCGCCGAAGCGGGCTTCGACGCGCTTCAGCGAGTTGATCACGGTCGAGTGGTCCCGGCCCCCGTAGAGGCGGCCGATCTGGGGCAGTGAGAGATCGGTCATCTCGCGAGTGAGATAGATCGCGACTTGGCGAGCGCGCAGTGGCGTCGCCGATCGGGTCGAGCCGACCAGCTCGGCGCGGGAGATGCCGAAGGCGGTCGAGACGCGCTTCTGGATTTCCTCGACCGGCGTGGCTTCCTGGCTTTTGGCGCGTTTGGGGATCACCGCGTCGATCAACTCCGGGCTGAGGGGCTTGGCGGTCAGCGAAGCGTGGGCGAGGACGCGCGTCAGCCCGCCGTGCAGCTGGCGCACGTTGACGTCGATGCGCCGCGCCAGCTCGCTCAGCACGTCGCCCTCGGTCTCGACTCCGGCCTCGCGGACGAGGCGGCGCAGGACCGTGAGACGGGTGGCCAGGTTGGGTGGCTCCACGGGGACGGTCAGGCCCCACTCGAAGCGGTCGCGCAGGCGGGACTCGAGCGTCGAAAGCTCGCTGGGGATCCGATCAGCGGAGAGGACCAGCTGGCTGCCGCCTTCGTAGAGGGCGTTGAAGGTATGGAAGAACTCGTCCTCGGTGTGGCGCTTGCCCTCGAGGAACTGGACGTCGTCGACGAGCAGCACGTCGAGGTCGCGGTAGCGGCGCTTGAACCCCTCGACCCCCGTCGTGCGCAGGGCCGCGACGAACTCGTTGGTGAAGCACTCGGCGGTGGTGTAGCGGACGTTGAGGCCGGGAGCGCAGGCCGCGAGGTAGTTGGCGATCGCAACCAGCAGGTGCGTCTTGCCGAGCCCCGGTGGGCCGTGGAGGAAGAGGGGGTTGTACGCCTCCGAGGGCGCCTCCGCCACCGCCAGGGCAGCGGCGTGGGCGACGCGATTTCCCTCGCCAATCACGAAGCGGTCGAAGGTGTAGTTGACGTTGAGGTCCAGGCCCGGATCGCAGTCGGGCTCAAGCCCAGGGCCCTCCCCGCCCGAGTTGATGCTGACCTCGGTCAACCCCGACTGGGTGCCCGCCAGCGCCTCGCGAATCAAGCCCGAGTACCGCCGTTCGGTCCAGGCCCGGATGCCGTCTGGGGCGGAGAGGTAGAGGGTGTCCGCCTGAGCGCCGACGACCTTCAGCGGTTCCAGCCAGAGCTGGAACGTGGAAGACGGCAGGGCCACCCGCAGCCTCTCTTGGACATCCTGCCAAAGGCAGTCGAGATCGAGTTTCGCTGGGTCATCGGGCACCGGCGGCCGACCATAGCGACGGCTGCGCGAGCCCGAACCCCCCCGCCCGCAAATGCCGCAAGAAAGATTCTGGCCCCTTGGTGCCGAGTTGGGAACGGCGTCCGTATACTGCGACGCCGAATGAAGAGGACTTATCAGCCGAAGAAGCGGAAGCGGGCGAAGACGCACGGATTCCGAGCGCGGATGAGCACGCGCGGGGGTCGGGCGATCCTCAAGCGCCGCCGCCGCAAAGGCCGGAAGCGCCTCACCCCGTAGATGGCGGCGAAACGACGCCGCCTCTCGCGCAGCGGCGAGTTCGACCGTGTCTACCGCGATGGCTCCTCACATGCGACCCGCTACCTCGTGCTCTACAGCTTTCCCCGTAAGACCGGCGAGGCGGATGAGGTGAGGCTAGGGGTGTCTGTGAGCCGCAAGATCGGCGGTGCCGTCGATCGCAATCGGGTCAAGCGCACGCTGCGCGAGGCTTTCTGGGGCCTCTCGGAGCGACTTCCGGCCTCCCACGACTTCGTTCTGGTGGCTCGACCGGAGATCGGCGAGCTGATCGAGCGCGAGGGCAGCAATGGTGCGCGCACCAGTATCGAAGAGGCTCTGACCGCCGCCCGCGGGAAGCGTTCCACGTGAAACGGGCCCTCCTCGCCCTGATCGGCGCCTACCAGCGCTGGATCTCGCCCTCGATGCCGCGGCGCTGCCGCTACGAGCCGAGCTGTTCCGCCTACGCCGCCGAGTCAGTTCGCCGATTCGGCGCCCTGCGCGGCGCCCTGCTCGCCAGCTGGCGTTTGCTTCGCTGCAACCCCTTCAGCCATGGCGGCTTCGATCCCGTCCCGGAGCGCTTCACGCTCAAGGTTGGTCCGGTCGATCCCGCCGTCCACCACGGTGAGGCACATTCGTGATTCTCGACGCCAACATCCTGCAGCCGCTGATCGACGTCGCCAACGGCGTCCTGCAGTTCTTCCACGACAGCGCCGGCCTGAGCTGGGGGATGTCGATCATCGCTCTCACGGTCTGCACCAGGGCGCTGCTGATCCCGCTCACATACAGGCAGCTGAAGGGGATGCGGGCCCTGCAGGCCCTGCAGCCGCAGATCAAAGAGATCCAGGCGAAATACAAAAACGACCGGCAGCGCATGCAGCAGGAGATGATGCGCTTCTACCAGGAGAACAAAGTCAACCCCTTTGCCTCCTGCATCCCGCTCCTGGCGCAGCTTCCGGTCTTCATCACCCTTTTCTACGTGCTTCGTCACGAGTTGCCGAGCGATATCGGCTGCGAGGCGGGCCATTGCGGGTCTGAAGCGTCATTTCTCTTCATCAACGACCTGACCGCAAAGGCGCACGGGCCCGAACTGATCGCGCTGCTCGTCCTCTACGTCGGCACGCAGCTGATCTCCGGCATGGTGATGTCGGTCACCGCCGACAAAAACCAGCGGATGATGATGATGGTCCTGCCTTTTATTTTCGTCCCCTTCGTGATCAGCTTCCCGGCTGGCCTCGTCCTCTACTGGATCACGACCAACTTTTGGACGATCGGCCAGCAGTACACGATCCAGAGGCTGATTCCGGCGCCGCAGGTGGCTACGCCGGCGGAGGTCCAGGCCGCGAAGCCGCCTCCTCCTTCGCCAAAGAAGAAGAAGAAGCGGCGCTAGGTATAGGGACGGCGGGGGTGGCCTCGCCGAGTGCCCAGCACCGCCTGGCGGCGGTGCAATTGAGAGCCGCTTCGCGGCTGAGAATTACTCTGCGGAGCCGCTTTGCGAGGCATCGGCGAGGCCACCCCCGCCGTCCCTCTCGGGAGCTCGGGGTTCTTCGAGCTTCGGCGACCTCGTCCCCAGAAGCTTTTGGGACGGGGTGCCTCTCGGTGGCTTCCACCTCAGGTCCTTCTTGGGGGAGTTTCTTGTGGAAACCGCCGCGCCTAGGCCGCCCGCGCATAGACTGCACGGCGTGTCCATAGCTGACGACTGGCCACAGGAGCCTGCGGCGCGGGTTCGGGAGGTGGTTGAGGGAGTTCTCGATGAGCTCGACCTCGAGGGGGATGTTGAGATCGTTGAGGACGACGATCGGATTACCGCTTCCGTTGCTGGGGACGACGATTACGGGTTGTTGATCGGCAAGCGGGGGCAGACGATCGATGCGCTGCAGCTGCTGGCCTACCAGGCCGCCTTCCGCGGGATGCGGGAGCGCAAGCGGGTTGTGGTCGATGCCGCCGGGTACCGCGAGCGCCGCCGCGAAACGCTGACGGTGCGGGCGGATCGGGCGGCTGAGCAGGCGCTGACCGGCAACGACACGGTAGAGATGGATCCGATGAGCGCCCAGGAGCGGCGCGTGGTCCACGAGCACCTTAAGGACCGGGCGGGCGTCGAGACCTACAGCGAAGGCGACGAGCCGCATCGGTGCGTGGTCGTCGCGCCGCTTGTGTCCGAGTAGGAGAAGGCGGTCCGGCGGGGGTTCCGCTTAACTTTTTCGAGTTACGTCTGGGATTGGGACGATGGTCGACGGCGAAAAAGTACAAGACGCTCCACCCCCGCCGGACCGCCTTCTCAACGAGGCGCAGAGGGCGACGATCGCGCTTGTTCTGGAGCTTTTGGAGGTGGAGCGGGCGTCGGTCAGCTCCGTTACCGATCCGGAGCGAGCCTGGAGAGTTCACGTCGCCGACAGCCTCACCGGCCTCGAGATCGACGACCTCCGTAAAGCCCTTACGATCGCTGATATTGGCTCTGGGGCAGGCTTTCCGGGCCTTGTCCTCGCCGTGGCACTCCCCGAAGCAAGGGTCGACCTGGTCGAGTCCGTCGGCCGCAAGTGCGAATTCATCCAGCGCGCGATCGATGCCGCCGGCATCCCCAACACCCGCGTCATCAACGCCCGCTCGGAGGAGCTCGCCGAAGGAGATGGTCGCGAGGTTTACGCTGCGGTTACAGCCCGTGCGGTAGGCCGTCTCTCCACCCTGGCTGAGCTCGCCTCACCTCTGCTGATCGAAGGGGGAGTCCTCGTCGCCTGGAAGGGCAAGCGAGATCCCGACGAGGAGGCCCAGCTTGCCGCTGCGGCCGACTCTCTGTCGATGCATCCCGAGGAGATCCGCCATGTTGGCCCCTTCGCCGGCAGCGAACACCGCCACCTCCACGTGCTCCGCAAGAGCGGTCCCACACCTCCAAAGTTGCCGCGACGTCCGGGCATGGCCAAGAAGCGCCCGTACGGCTAGGCATTGGAAAGCTTCGCGCAGCGGTTGCGTGGTCAGGGACCGGGAGGTGCTCCGGTAGAGCCTCGCGAAGCGGCCCCCGGCAAGGTGATTCTGAGCCGCGCAGCGGCTCCAATCTGGTGAGCGAAGCGAACATAGGCTCTACCGGAGCACCTCCCGGTCCCCCCACCAAACTAGTTGTCCTGCCTCAAGACATCCCGAACGCGACTGACCGGAGGCCGGTTGCCGATTGAGCTGTGGCGTCGGGTGTGGTTGTAGTGGTGAAGCCAGTGTGGCAGGGCTTTTGCCCGGTGCTC
>Ga0190274_10002446_pt1 | contig 10949 bp, 10 predicted proteins | sample Popmic531T_FD_133002 | JGI IMG/M metagenome (GOLD analysis project Ga0190274, IMG submission 133002) | Populus adjacent soil microbial communities from riparian zone of Yellowstone River, Montana, USA - 531 T | ecosystem: Environmental > Terrestrial > Soil > Riparian zone | place: USA: Montana...
CGCAGGGCGTCGCGCAGCACGCCGAGGATCTTCATGCGCTTCGACTTGCGCCCCTCGGGATCGCCGAGGCGGCTCTCCTCGATGCTCATTGCGACGATGCGATTGAAGGTTTTTTCATTGGCCGTCGCCCAGCCGAGCGCCTGGCACAGCCGGTCGATGCGCGCCGGGTCGTAATTGGCCACCGCACTCATGGCGGCGCGCGCGCGCGTGATCATCGCGTCGAGAATGGCCTGCCCGGAATCGGCTTGCTGTCCGTTCCTGTGTACCCACCCACCAGTTCGTACAGTCTAAGCCAAATGAACCATCTGGTACATAGCAGGCGGGCGGCTCAATGGGCGGGCGTGCGCCGGATCAGCGAGACAGCGGCGCGCAGCGCGAGCAGGTAGCTGTCGATGCCGAATCCGCAGATCTGGCCCTTGGCGATCGGCGCAATGACGGAGTGCGTTCGGAACGCTTCGCGCGCGTGGATGTTGGACATATGCACTTCGACGATCGGCGCCGTGAGCATCGCCAGCGCATCGCGCAGGCCGTAGCTGTAGTGCGTCCACGCGCCGGCGTTGATCAGTACCGCGGACATATTTTTTTCGATGACCACGCGGTGAATGCGCTCGCAGACTTCCGCTTCGCTGTTGGTCTGAAAGCATTCGAGCTCGGCGCCCAGTTCCTTCGCCAGCACCTTCAATGAATCGTCGATCTCGGCGAGCGTCGTCGTGCCGTACACGCTGGCCTCGCGCTTGCCGAACATGTTCAGGTTGATTCCGTGGAGAACGAGGATGCGCATGGAATGACTCATGCGGCCACGGTCGCGAGGCGCGAATGGAAGCGGCGAAGCATGCGCGGGATGTCCGGCGCCACTTCGAAAAACAGTTTGAAGGCCATCGCGGCCTGGTATACGGCCATGCCGCCTCCGTCGAGCGTTCGGCAGCCGTGTTTGCGCGCAGTGGCCACGAGCTCGGTCAGCAGCGGAACGTAGACGATCTCCGCGACCCACAGCGGAGGACGGAGTAGTTCGACGGGCACCGGAACGCCCGGATATTTCCGCATGCCCGTGGGTGTCGCATGCACCAGTCCGTTGGCGTTCGCAAGCGCCGGGGAGAGTTCGCGACACACCTGGACACGGCGGTCGGGAAACAGCTCGGACAGGCGTTGGACGAGCGCAGCCGCCCGCGCGCCATCCATGTCATGCACGGTCAGCACGCGCGTGCCGTGCTTCAACATGGCATAGCCCACCGCGGCGCCAGCGCCGCCGGCTCCCACCAGGACCACGTTCTCGATGTTCACGTCGGACATGTCGCGCCTGAAACTTTCGGCGAAACCCCACCAGTCGGTGTTGTGGCCGATGCGTCTGCCGTCGCGGAACAAAACTGTGTTCACCGAGTGAAGCGCGCGCGCTTCGGGGGCGAGCTCGTGCAACAGGGGAATGACCCCTTGCTTCGACGGATACGTGATGTTGAGGCCCGAAAATCCGCGCCGTTCGGCATCGTCCAGCAATGCCGACAGCCGGTCCACGCCGCCCTGCATCAGGTCGAAATCGAGCAGTTCGTAGCTGATCGACAGGCCGAGCGCCTTGCCTTCTTCCACGTGCATCGAAGGGCTGGAGGAATGCTGGATTCCCGCGCCGATCAATCCGACTTTCAACGAGTGCGGCGCGCTCATGGCTGGTACTCGACGCGACGGACGTCGCCGACGATGAATACATATGAAAACACACCGAGCAACGCGACGATGCCGATGAACGCCAGCGCCCACGCGAACGAGCCGGTGACGCCGACCACGATGCCAACCACCAGCGGCGTCACGATGCCGGCGAGGTTGGCGCACAAGTTGAAGACTCCCGCGGAGAGGCCCATGAGTTCTTTCGGCGCCACGTCGGTCAGCAGCGTCCATCCGAGGTTGCACATGCCTTGTCCGAAGAACGCCACCGACATGACGATGATCACCAGTGTATCCCGCGTCACGAAGTTCGCGATCACGATCGTCGACGCCAGCAGCAAGCCGGCGATGATCGGCAACTTGCGCGCGACATTCGCCGAGCCCGTGCGGCGCAGGAGAAAATCCGAGCACAGCCCGCCGGTCATCACGCCGACGCAGGCGGCGATGAACGGCAGCACCGTGAAGAACCCGACCTTGATCCAGCCCATCTGGCGTTCGGTCGCCAGGTAGGTAGGGAACCAGGTGAGGAAGAACACCAGCGTGGAATTGCTCGCGAACTGGCCGATCGACGCTCCGAGGATCTGGCGCTGGCGCATGAGGAACGCGATGTGCCGCCATTCGAAGCGCACGCCGGAGGTGCTCGCCACGCCGCCGCCCGCGGTGATGTAGTCGCGCTCGGCCTGGTTCGCGCGGCTTTCGTGCGGATCGCGATACAGCGCATACCACACGAAGCCAAACAGGATTCCGGTTGCACCGACGATGATGAGCAGCGCTCGCCAGCCGAAGGCCGCCGCGATCCAGAACAGCAGCGGGCTCAGAAAGGCGAGCCCGAAATACTGGCCGATCGAGTAGACGCCGGTGGCCGAAGCGCGCTCCGCCTGCGGAAACCAGGTGCCCAGCACGCGGCTGTTGGATGGAAAGGCAGGCGCCTCGGCGACGCCGAGTCCCATGCGGCAGGCGATGAGAGTCCAGAGGTTGGTGGTGAGCCCCTGGAGCAGGGTGAATGCCGACCAGCACGTCACCGAGACGAAGTAGGTGAGGCGCACGCCGAATCGATCCAGCAGGATTCCACCGGGAATCTGCGCCGCGGCGTAGGTCCACGAAAACGCCGAGAAAACCAGGCCCATCGCTACTGCGGTCAGGCCCAATTCCTTCGTCATGAGCGGGGCGGCCACGCTGATCACCGTCCGATCCAGGTAGTTGATCAGCGTCCCCGCAGTCAGCAGGGCGAGAATGAGAAAGCGCGCACGGGTGCGCCGGACCGCCAGCCGGTCCGGAACATCGGCGAGCGCAGGAACTGGTTCAGGTGCGCGTATCAACAGTGTATTGCCCCGTCTTGATTGTATTAACGAACCGGTACGTGCATAGTAAATGAAGTGGCCGTTCGCGCAAACATGAGACCACTCGCAAGCTGGATATCGTGAGGTTCCCTCACGGCGGCGCCAGTCTCGCCGACATTACATACTCCACGCACGCCAGCCCGCAGGCGTTGCAAGCCACGATCGATTTCTTCGCCGAAGTGTTTCAAGCTCGGGGTGGTCGCTGAAGAGGAGTCGTCCTGTGCGCGAGAATCGCCGCTGGGAAAATGCCCCGGCCATGCGTGTGGCTTTTGCCATCTTCGCGCTCCCCGCCTTTACCGCCGCGCTGGCGAACGGCGCGGATATATACGTGTATCCCGCCAACGGGCAGAGCGATCGGCAGCTCGATCGCGACCGCTACGAGTGTCATGGCTGGTCGGTCAGGCAGACCGGCTACGACCCCAGCCGCAAGGGCACGGCGCCCCGCCCGCAAGCGCAGGTTGCCGGCATGCCGCCGGACCATCGGGGTGCCGTGAATGGCGCCGTTGCCGGGGCGATCATCGGGGCCTCGGTTTCCGGGCCCCACGATTCCGCGGAGGGCGCGGTGGTCGGCGCCATGGCGGGGGCCGTGCTTGGCGCGGTAACCGACGTGTCGCGCGCCCGCGAGGCCGCGGGCCTCGCGTCGCGTCAAGCCGCAGCCGCGCAATCCGGGCAAGCGCGACTCGAGAAGCAGGCATACGATTACCGGCGCGCCATCAGCGCCTGCCTGGCAGGGCGCGGCTACACGGTCAGATAGGATCGGGAGGTCTGCATGCACCGCTCAACACACAAACTGCTGGCGATCGTGTTCGCGCTGCTGATCGCGGTGGTCGCGTCCGAGGCGCTGGCCGACGGATCGCGCTTCAGCGGTTCGCGCAACTACGGGTCGGGGAACTACGGATCGCGCAACCACGGCTCGTACTCTAACTACCCTCGCCTGACTCATTCCTACTACGGCTCGTTCACCAACTACGGTTACAGCTACCCGGCGCGCGGCTACGCCACCCACGCGCTGCCGTACGGCTACCACACCGTCCACCATCACGGCTCGCCTTACTACTACCAGGGCGGCTCGTGGTATCGCCCGTATGGCGCGCGGTTCGTGGTCGTCGCTCCGCCGTTCGGCATCGGCGTGAGCGTGCTGCCGCCGTACTACAGCACGCTCTGGTACGGCGGCTCGCCTTACTACTACGCCGACAGCGTCTATTACGCGTACCGGCCGGAACGGCGCGAATACGTGGTCACCGAGCCGCCGCCAGGCGACGCCCGGGTCGAGCCCCCGGTCGAAGAAAAGGGCAGCGATGAGATCTTCGTGTACCCGAGAGAAGGGCAGAGCGAGGAACAGCAGGCCACCGACCGCTATGAATGCCATCGGTGGGCGGCGGACCGGACCGGATTCGATCCCACGCGGCCCGCGGGCAACGTGGCCGAGACGGACATGACTTCGAAACGCGTGGACTATCGCCGCGCCGAATCCGCCTGCCTCGAGGGCCGGGGATACACCGTCCGATAGTTGAACGATAGCCGGGCGACGGAATGGCTACACTTCGCGCAACGAAGCGGAGTGAGCATGCCTGTCGTCGAACCCACCTTCTCGTTGTTATTAGTGTGCCCGGATCGCAAGGGCATCGTGGCCGCGGTCGCCGGGTTCCTCGCCGATCACGACGCTTCCATCGTCGAAGCCAAGCAGTTCAACGACCAGCTGACGCGCCGTTTCTACATGCGTGCGGTGTTCACCTCGGTGGGTCCGAAATTCGCCGCCATCGAGGAGCTGCGCGCGAATTTCGCCGGGCTCGCGAGCCTTTACGAGATGACCTGGCAGATCGAAGACACCGCGCGGCGGGTCCGGGTGCTGATCGCCGTGTCCAGGCTGGACCATTGCCTGCAGGACCTGCTGTTTCGCTGGCGATCGGGCGTGCTGCCCGTGGATGTCGTCGGCGTCGTGTCTAACCACCCGGACCTGCGCAGCCTCGTGGAGTGGCACCAGATCCCGTTCCATCACCTGCCGGTCACCGCCGAGACGCGGCCACAGCAGGAAGCGCAGCTCCTGGAGCTGATCACCCGGTTCCAGGTCGACCTGCTGGTGCTGGCGCGCTACATGCAGATCCTGTCCAACGACCTGTGTCGCGCGCTCAATGGCCGCTGCATCAACATCCATCATTCGTTCCTGCCGAGCTTCAAGGGCGCGCGGCCGTACCACCAGGCCTACCAACGTGGCGTCAAGATCATCGGCGCCACGGCGCACTACGTGACGCCCGATCTCGATGAAGGGCCCATCATCGAGCAGGCCGTCGAACGGGTCGGTCACGAATACACGCCGGAACGATTCCAGGAAATCGGTCGCGACCTCGAAGCCATCGTGCTGGCGCGGGCAGTGCGCTGGCATGCCGAGCGGCGGATCCTGCTCGACGGACAACGCAGCGTAATCCTGAGCTGAGGTACACTCGCCGCGTCGCGGGCCGATCGAGAACAAGAATGAACAAGACCAGGCGCGCGGCGCAGAACTGTATGCTCGCGCTCACGCTGCTCGCCTTGCATGCTTGCGCGCAACTGCAACCCCGGGCCGAACTACCCATGGAACTGGCAAAGCCAACCGCAGGCGACTCCGCGCTCGATCTTGCGTTCGAACCGGCGGAGGCCATCCATCCGGGTGAGTCGGCGTTCAGGCTGCTGGTCGAAGGCACCGAGGCGTTCGTGGCGCGCATGCAGAGCGCGCGCATGGCGGTGCGCAGCGTCGACGTGCAGACCTACATCTGGCACGCCGACCTCACCGGCAAGTTCCTCGCGCAACAGTTGCTCGAGTCCGCGGACCGCGGAGTGCGGGTGCGCCTGCTGCTCGACGACATGGATGCGCGCGCGAAAAGCGCGCATTTCGCCGCGCTGTCCGCGCATCCCAACGTCGAGGTGCGTGTTTTCAATCCGTTCGCGTCGCGCCGGGGCACGCTGAACCTGGTCAGCGAAAGCGCGCGCAACTTCAAGCGCATCAACCGGCGCATGCACAACAAGACCTGGATAGCCGACAACCGGTTTGCCATCGTCGGGGGCCGGAACCTGGGTGACGAGTACTTCGGGGCCAGCGACGAAGTGAATTTCGTCGACCTCGATTTCGGCATGATCGGGCCGGTGGTGCGCGAGGCGTCGGCAAACTTCGATCGCTACTGGAATTCGCCATTCGCCTATCCGCTGGAATTGCTCGATGCCAGCGCGGCCGACGCGGGCTCGCTGGAAAAGCTGCGCCAGAATCTAGCCAGGCACGCGAGCGAGACGAAAGACAGCCACTATGCGCTGGCGCTGCGTGAGGACCCTGCCATCCCGCGTCTCGCATCCGGGGAGTCGCCCATGCAGTGGTCGGCCAACTACCGGTTCGTGGCCGACGATCCGCTCAAGATCTCGATGGAGAAGCGCGACGCGCATCGGGCAGCCGTGAGCGCCGTGATCCTCCCCGCGATGCGCGACGCGAAGTCGGCGCTCGATGTCATTTCGCCGTATTTCGTTCCGGGCGACAAGGGCAGCACGGGGCTGGTGAACACCGCGCGCGCCGGCAGCCAGGTCCGGATCCTGACGAACTCGCTCGCCGCCAACGATGTCGCGGCGGTTCACGGTGGCTACTCGCGTTATCGCAGGAAGTTGCTCAAGGGCGGCGTACAGCTCTGGGAACTGAAGCCGATCACGGGAGTCGCGAAGGACTCGAGCATGTTCGGCTCCTCCGGCGCGAGCCTGCATACCAAGGCGTTGTCGATCGATCACAAGACCTTGTTTGTCGGCAGCTACAACCTCGATCCGCGCTCGACCTGGCTCAATTGCGAACAGGGCGTGTTGGTGGAAAGCCCCGCGCTGGTCGCACAGTTTCGCGCGATCTTCGAGGCGCAGACTGCCGGCACGCATGCGTGGCGCGTCACGCGCGAGGCGGGCGAGCTTCGGTGGACCGACGACCAGGGCGTCACGAGCAAAGAACCGCAGACCACGTTCGCGCAGCGCATGCAGGCCTGGTTCGCGCGCATTCTGCGCATCGACGCGCAACTTTGAGTTGGATCGGGGCCTCGCCAGAGGCCCGTGGGACCAAGGTCTCATTCCACGGTGGTTGGCGCGGTTCGATATTCATGAGCCCACTGCCCTGGAGTTTTTGCGGTGACGAGCTCTGGATTGTCATTGCCTCTTCTCCAATGGTTGCCGAACTACCGCCGTGAGTGGCTGCGGCTCGACGTGGTCGCGGGCGTCACGACTGCGGCGGTGGTGATTCCGAAGGCGCTGGCGTACGCGACCATCGCGGGGCTGCCCATCCAGGTGGGCCTGTATACCGCGTTCATGCCGCTCATCGTCTACGCGATGCTCGGCTCGTCGCGTCCGATGAGCGCGACCACCACGACCACCCTCGCGATCCTGACGGGCGCCGAGCTCGCCGTCGTGGCGCCCGACGGTGATCCCACGCTGCTGCTGTCAGCCTGTTTGCTGCTCACGCTCATGGTGGGCGCGATCCTCGTACTGGCGTCGATCTGCAGGCTCGGCTTCGTGGCCAGCTTCATCTCCGAACCCGTGCTGGTCGGATTCAAGGCAGGCATTGGCGCCGTGATCATCATCGATCAATTGCCCAAGATCCTCGGCATCCACTTTGCCAAAGGCTCCCTGCTGCACAACCTGCAGGAGATCGCCCTGGGAGTCGGACATCTTTCGTGGGCCACCGTGGCCGTGGGTGTGCTCACGATCGCGATCATCGGCGGCATCGACAAATTCCGGCACGGCTGGCCGTCACCGCTGATCGCGATCGCGGTGGCCATCGCGGGCGTGACCTGGCTGGACCTCCCGGCTCACGGTGTCGAGCTGGTGGGCACGATTCCCTCGGGCTTGCCATCGTTCACGATTCCCGACCTGGCGCTCGTGAAGTCCCTCGCCGAGGAGCTCTGGCCCGCCGCGCTCGGCATCGCCCTCATGAGCTTCACCGAAACCGCCGCCGTCGGCCGCGCGTTCGTCGGGCCGGGCGAACCTCAGCCGCGACCCAACACCGAACTACTCGCGACGGGAGCGGCGAACGCCGTGGGAGCCCTGTTAGGGTCGATGCCCGCCGGTGGCGGCATGAGCCAGACCGCGGTGAATCGCATGGTCGGTGCACGAACCCAGGTCTCGGGCCTGGTGACCGCGGCGATGACGCTCCTGACCATGTTGTTCCTGGCGCCGTTGTTAGGCCTGATGCCGCACGCCGTGCTCGCCGGCATCGTCATAGTCTATTCCGTCGGGCTCATCCAGCCGCTCGAATTCCGCAACATCCTCGCGATTCGCCGCACGGAATTTCTCTGGGCGGTCGCTGCGTTCGTCGGCGTCATGCTCATCGGCACGCTCAAGGGCATCCTGGTGGCCATCATCGTCTCGCTCGTGGCGCTTGCCCAGCAATCGACCAGGCCGGTGATCCACGTGCTGGGCCGCAAACGCGGCACCAACGTATTTCGCGAGCGCTCATCGGAGCACAAGGACGACGAGACCTACCCGGGCTTGCTGCTGCTGCGGGTCGAAGGACGCATCTTCTTTCTCAATGCCGACGACGTTGCCGAGAGGATCGCGACCTTGATCGCGGAGGCCAAACCCAAAGTGGTCGCCATCGACATGCAGGGAGTCGTCGACCTCGAATATTCGGCGCTGAAGATGCTCACGGAAGCCGAGCAGCGCCGCCGCGAGTCTGGCATCGCGCTGTGGCTCGTCGAAATGAGTTCGCAGGTTCTTGCCACCGTGCAGCGCGCACCGCTCGGCAAGACCCTGGGCCGCGAAGGCATGGTGCACAGCCTGGAGATCGCGGTGGAAAGGTATCGATCAGCGCCCACAACGCGGGAGACACCATGAGTGACACGAAGAGCAAGGAGGCCGGGACCATCCAGGTGCTGCTGCAGCGTCTCAACGACATTCGCCTGCCAAACGCGCTCGACCTGAAGAAGAAGGTCGATCGCGGCGAAAAGCTGGACAGCAACGACATCGCATTCCTGGAAACGGTACTGGCGGACGCGGCCAGTGCGCGGGGTCTCATCGCCAAACATCCGGAATTCCAGTCGCTCGTGGGCAAGCTCATGAGTCTCTACAGCGAGATCACCACCAAGGGTCTCGAAAACGAACAGAAGAAGGGGTGACGCCATGGCAAAGAAAGAAAAGAAGGACGCTGCGAAAAATGAACCGCTCGGCCGCAAGGAATACGAAGAGCAGCTCAAGAAACTGCACATCGAACTCGTCAAGGCCCAGGCCTGGATCAAGCACAAGGGTCTCAAGGTGTGCGTCGTGTTCGAGGGTCGCGATGGCGCCGGCAAAGGCGGCACGATCAAGGCCATCACCGACCGCGTGAGCCCGCGCACGTTTCGCGTGGTGGCGCTGCAGGCGCCCACCGAGCGCGAGAAGAGCCAGATGTACGTGCAGCGCTACCTGCCGTATCTCCCGGCCGCGGGTGAGGTCGTGATCTTCGATCGCAGCTGGTACAACCGCGCGGGTGTCGAGCGCGTCCTGGGTTTTTGCGAAGAGGCGGACGTGAAACGCTTTCTGCGCATCATTCCGGCGGTCGAGAAGGCGATCGTCGATTCCGGCGTGATCCTGCTCAAGTACTGGCTCGAGGTGAGCCCCGAGGAGCAGACGAAGCGCCTGGAGGCGCGCATGGAAGACGGCCGAAAGCTCTGGAAGCTCTCGCCCATGGACTTGAAGTCATACAACCGCTGGTACGACTACTCACGCGCGCGCGACGAGATGTTCGTCGCCACCGATACCGGCCACGCGCCCTGGTACGTCGCACCCAGCAACGACAAGCGGCGAGTGCGGCTGAACATCATTTCGCACCTGCTGGAGCACATTCCTTACAAGGAGTTGAAGCGCGAGAAGATCAAGCTGCCCAAGCGTCAGAAACGCGGCAGTTACCGCGACCTCAACTATCCATTCAAGGTCATCAAGGAACGCTACTAGGGGCTGAGGGTCGGGGAGAGGGACCAAGGGCTTATTGCTGGCCTTGGGGTCCCGCCCTAGCTTGGGGTGATGTAAGCGCGAGCCGCACCGCATCAATCCAACGAGGGCCCATGAACGACAAGACACATACAGACACCGCGCTGCCCGAATCCACGGAAGACCTGGCGCAGGTGCCGTTACCCGCGGGCATCGATCGGCGCACATTCCTGATGCGCAGCGCCGTGATCGGCGCCACCACGGTCATTACCGGCCGCGCGCTGTCGGCCGAGGAAACGGTTGCGCGCGCCAGCGCCGCGCCGCCGAACGTGCCTTCGCTTTCGCCCGACCTGCAGGTCGTCAAGAAGTCGAAAGGCCCGGTCATGACCACGATCGACGAGTTCTACAAGGTGGGGCCGGGTCCCTCGAGCTCGCACACCATCGGCCCGATGCGCATCACCTACGATTTCTACCAGCGCTGCACCAAACTACCGAAGGAGACGCTGGCCAAGGCCACCGACCTCAAGGTTCATCTGTTCGGCAGCCTGAGTGCCACGGGCAAAGGTCACGGAACGGAACGCGCGTCGCTGGCAGGCATCATCGGCAAAGAGCCCGCAACCGTGGAGCCGGAATTCCTCGACAGCCTGGCCGCTAAACCGGATCAGAGCTTTCCCGTGAAGCTCGGCGACAAGACGCTGAACGTCTCGCTGAAGAATGTGGTGTACGACTCGCCCAAGGGTCAGTTCCCGCACCCGAATACCATGACCTGCAAACTGCTCGCCGGGGACAAGGTGCTGCACGAGCTCGAGTACTACTCGGTGGGCGGCGGGTTCATCGAGTGGAAGGGTTATCAACCACCGAAAAAGGGCGCGCCGAAATATCCGTACTCCACCATGAAAGAGCTGCAGGCTCATGCAGTGAAGGACAAGCTGTCGATCGCCCAGGTCGTCATGGCGAACGAGGTGGCGGTGTCCGGCAAATCCGAAGCGGAAGTCAACGCCTTCATCGACAAGATCACCACGGCGATGGTCAACATCGTCAAGTCGGGACTCAAGGCAC
>Ga0190274_10002447_pt1 | contig 10948 bp, 8 predicted proteins | sample Popmic531T_FD_133002 | JGI IMG/M metagenome (GOLD analysis project Ga0190274, IMG submission 133002) | Populus adjacent soil microbial communities from riparian zone of Yellowstone River, Montana, USA - 531 T | ecosystem: Environmental > Terrestrial > Soil > Riparian zone | place: USA: Montana...
GCTGAGCGGTGCGCGCACCTTGCTCAGCACCGCCACCAAGACGCTCCAGGACCAGCTCTTCGTTCGCGACCTACCGCGCCTGCGCAGCGCGCTCAAGCTGCCGGTCACGGTGGCGTTGTTGAAGGGGCGATCGAGCTACCTCTGCCTGCATCGGCTCGGTCAGGCGCACCACGACGGCCACCTGCCGGATCGGTTCGCGATGCGTGCCCTGGCCAAGATCGCGGCCTGGGCGCAGACGACCGTGAGCGGCGACATCGCCGAGCTCGAGGGCCTCGACGAACGCAGCAGCGTGATCCCGCTCGTCACTTCGTCGCGCGAGAACTGTCTCGGCAGCGAGTGTCCGGATTACCGCCAGTGCCACGTCATGAAGGCGCGGCGCGAGGCGATGCTCGCCGACGTCGTCGTCGTCAACCATCACCTCTTCTTCGCCGACATGACCCTGCGCGACAGCGGCGTCGCCGAGTTGCTGCCGAGCGTCGAGCTGGCGATCTTCGACGAGGCGCATCAGCTCGCCGAAGCCGGGGTGCAGTTCCTCGGCACCACGCTCGGCTCGGCGCAGCTGATCGATTTCGCGCGCGACATGCTGGCGGCCGGCCTGCAGCAGGCGCGCGGCCTTGCGCCTTGGCAGGAGCTCGCCGCGGCGTGCGACCACGCTGCCCGCGAGCTCCGCCTGGCGGCCAACGGCACGCTCGGCGACGTCCGCGGCAGCCTCAAGCTGCGCTGGACCGAGCGCTCGGGCGACGCCGCGTTTCGAGCCGCCCTCGAGCGCGTCGGCGCGACCGCGGCGGCCGCCGGCGCGGCGCTCGACACGGTGAGCGAGATCGCGCCCGATTTCGTCCGTCTCGCCGAACGCAGCGCGCGATTCGCCGAGCTCGCCGACCTGTTCGCGGCCAAGCCGGCAGCCGGTCTGATCCGCTGGATCGACCTTCTCGCGCACCAGGCGCGTCTGGTCGAGTCGCCGCTCGACATCCGAGTCGCCCTGCGCGAGCAGATGGCCAAGAGCAGCAAGTCCTGGATCTTCACCTCGGCGACGCTCGGCGACGACGAGCGCCTGAGCTGGTTCACCGAGCCCGCCGGGCTCGACGATGCGCGCGTCGTCCGCCTCGGCAGCCCGTTCGACTACGGCGCGAATGCGCGCGTCTTCGTGCCACGCGCGTTTCCCAAGCCGAGCGAGCCCGGACACGCGCTCTCGGTCGCCGGCCTCGCCGGCCGCTGCGCGCGTGCGCTCGGCGGCCGGACGTTCGTGTTGACGACGACGCTTCGCTCGCTGCAAGCGGTAGGGACGCAACTGCGCGCCGACTTCGACGCCGGCGGCGACGCGATCGAAGTGCTGGTGCAAGGGCAGGGCTCGAAGCGCCAGCTGATGCAGCGCTTCCTCGACGCGCCGCACGCCGTCCTGGTCGGCTCGCAGAGCTTCTGGGAGGGAGTCGACGTTCCCGGCGAGGCGCTGCAATGCGTCGTCATCGACAAGCTGCCGTTCCCGCCGCCCGGCGATCCGCTGGTCGAGGCGCGCGTGCAGCGGCTCGAAAGCGAGGGCCGCAATGCCTTCGCGGAGTACTTCGTCGCCGAGGCGGCGGTGGCGTTGAAGCAGGGCGCGGGGCGCCTCATCCGCAGCGAGAGCGATCGCGGCCTGCTTGTTGTCTGCGATCCTCGAATGGCGACGATGGGCTACGGGCGTCGCCTGTTCGCGGCGCTGCCGCCGATGCAGCGCGTCGCCAGCGAAGCCGAAGCGATCGCCTGGCTCGGCGAGCTCGCCGCGGCGACTGTCGAGCGCTAGCCCGCCGGCGTGAGCTGCCGGTGCGCGCCGCTCACCAGAGCTTCCACCACGGCGTCGCCTGCTTGCCGAAGGCGTCGACGTTGATCGACGCATTCGGGAAGTTGGTCTTCAGGACGCGCTCGGTGTCGTCGCGCAAGCCGGTGAGGCCGAGCCGGTCGTAGCTCTGGGCGAGGATCACCAGCGCTTCCTCGGTCGACGGCGACTGCTGGAACTCCTGGATCGCCTGCTGCGCCCGGTTGGCAGCGGCGACGTAGGCACCGCGGCGCAGGTAGTAGCGCGCGACATGGACCTCGTAGGCAGCGAGCGAGTTGACGATGTAGTTCATGCGCAGTCGCGCATCCTCGGCGTAGGTCGACTGCGGAAACTGGTCGACCAGCTGGCGAAACGACTGGTAGGCATCGCGCGACGCCTGCTGGTCGCGTTGCGAGATGTCCTGGCCGGCGAAACTGCCGAGCAGGCCGAGGCTGTCGTTGAAGTTCATCAGCCCCTGCAGATAGAGCGCGTAGTCGAGCGCACCACTCGTCGGATGGAGCTTGATGAAGCGCTCGAGCGTCGACAGTCCCTGTGCCTTTTCGCCGCTCTTCCAGAGGTAATAGGCACGATCGATTTGTGCCTGCTGGGCGAGCACCGTCCCGGCGGCCCGTCCCTCGAGGCGCTCGTAGAGCTTGATCGCCTTGTCATAGTTGCCCGAGGACGCTTCCGACTTGGCCTCGGCATACAGATGCTCGGGCGTCCAGCGCGCGGTTTCGTCTTTGGGCGGGGTATCGCAGCCCGCGAGCAGGGCGGCGAGCGACAGGATCGTCGACACTGCGATCCGGGCGCACCGGGGTGAGAAATTCGATCTCATGGGATAGGCGAGTGGCGCTCGGGCAGGGCACGGCCGCTGGGAAACGAGTCTGATTTTATATGGTCGATGAAGCTCGCTTGACGCTCGATGCCGCCGCCGATCTCGAGGCCGATGCCGAAGGCGGCACGGTCGACGGCGGCGAGACGCTGGTCGAGCAGCGCGCCGCCATGGTCGCGACCGAGCAGCACGGCGAACGGCTCGACAAGGCAGTGGTCGCATTCGTCCCCGAGTTCTCGCGCAGCCACCTGCAGGCGCTGATCAAGGCCGGCTGGGTGCATGTCGACGGCGCGCCGGCGACGAGCCCAGCGCAGCGCGTTCGCGCCGGCCAGCAGCTGGCGGTGACGCTGCAGCCGACCGAAGAGAGCCGCGCCTACCGTGCCGAGGCGCTTCCGCTCGCGATCGTCCACGAGGACGACGACGTGATCGTGGTCGACAAGGCGGCCGGAATGGTCGTGCACCCGGCCGCGGGCAACTGGTCGGGAACGCTGCTCAATGCGCTGCTGGCACGCGACCCGGCGAGCGCGGCACTGCCGCGCGCTGGCATCGTCCATCGCCTCGACAAGGACACCTCGGGCCTGATGGTCGTAGGCAAGACGCTGATCGCGGTCACGACCCTCACGCGGGCGATCGCCGCGCGCGAGGTCCAGCGCCGCTACCTTGCGATCGCCTGCGGGACGCCGCCGGGTGCGGCATTCACGGTCGACGCGCCGGTCGGTCGCGACCCGAACGTCCGCACCCGGATGGCGGTCGTGGCCTCGGGCAAGCCGGCGCGGACCGACGTCGAGCGGCTGGCCGTCCACGCCGGCTTCGCCGCGCTGCGCTGCACCCTGCACAGCGGCAGGACGCATCAGATCCGGGTCCACCTGGCGGCGCGCGGACTGCCGCTGGTGGGCGACCGGCTCTACGGCGGAACGCCGGCGCTCGGCATGGAGCGCCAGGCGCTGCACGCCAGCCGGCTGGCGTTCCGCCAGCCGTCGTCCGGGGCGCTGCTCTCGTTCCATCGCCCGGCGCCGAACGACTTCGCTCACGCCTGGGCCGAGGTCGGGGCCGACGCGGAAGCCTGAAGCGCCCCGGATCCCGGCCGACTGGCTACAATCTGCCGATTCCCTTTCGATGCGAGCGGTCCGTGCGGCGAAGCGCCTGGCCGGACTCTCGACGAGACCATCGAGACGTGACGCACCCGAGGGTGCGACCCAAAGTGGCAGGCCCGCCTGCCGAACCCGCCGCGTCGCCGACGCGACGCACGCCGCGCACCGACGCGGCCCAGCATAGCCGCGACGCGACGCGGCCGAGGATTCACGACGAATGAAGACCCTGGATGCGAAGCGTGTCCTCGAGGCCGCGCTCATCTGCTCGAGCCGGCCGATGGCGCTGCGCGAGTTGAGCGCGCTGTTCGCCGGCGAGGTCGGCAACGACACCTTGCGCAACCTCCTCGACGAGCTTGCCGAGGAATGCAAGGAACGGGCGATCGAGCTCGTCGCCCTCGCCACCGGCTGGCGCTACCAGACGCGACCGGAGATGGCCCACTACCTGGCACGCCTCGATCCCGAGCGGCCGCCGCGCTACTCGCGCGCCGTGCTCGAGACGCTCGCGATCATCGCCTACCGCCAGCCGGTGACGCGCGGCGACATCGAGGACATCCGCGGCGTCGCAGTCGCGGCGAGCGTCGTCAAGCAGCTCGAGGACCGCGGCTGGATCGAGGCGATCGGCTACCGCGACGCGCCCGGCCGTCCGGCGCTGTTCGCGACCACGCGCCAGTTTCTTGACGACCTCGGCCTGGCGACGCTCGAGCAGCTGCCGGCGCTGCAGGGCGCCGACGGCGAGCCGATGACGTTGCCCGAAGGCGCCGCCGACGCGCTGTCACAAAGCTCGCTCTCCTTCGCCGAATCCGCGGCCGACGCCGCGGGCGAACCTGCGCCGGACGCTTCGTCGGCCGACACCGCTGCTCTGGAACCGCACGCATGAACGACTCCTCCGATCCCTCTTTGCCCGCGGATGCGCCGGCCATGACCGACCCGTCGTCCGCCGACGGCGCCCCGGCAGCGCCGCGGCGCCGCCGCAAGCCCGCAGCCAGCGCCAGCCCTGACGCCGGGGTTGCGGCAGCGGCAGCGCCGCCGGTCGTCGTCGCCTCTGCTGAAGCGCGGTCCGAAGCGCCGGCGCCGGTCGCCGCGGAGAGCGGCATGAGCACGCGGGTCGAGCGCAGTGGCGACGACAGCGCTGGCGCTGGCGGTGCCGCCGGCGACGGGCCGGTTGCTACCGCCGCCGGCGACGCTCCATTCGGCGAGCGCAGCCGGCGCCGCAACCGTCGCGATCGCCGCCGCGGCGACCGCGACGACGACCGTCCGCCGCGTGCTCTGAACCTGCCGCCCAACTTCGAAGGCCCGCTGCCGCGTCACCTGCAACCGGTGGTGCCGGTGCAGGCGGGCGAGGTCTTTGCCCAGGTGCTCTCGGGCGAGTTCGACGACCAGGTCGCCGAGCCGCCGCCCGAGGTCGAAGCCGAGGAGTCGAGCAAGCGCATCCTGGCGCCCGAGCCCGACGCGCCGAAGCTGCACAAGGTCTTGGCGCAAGCGGGAGTCGGTTCGCGTCGCGACATGGAAGAGCTGATTGCCGACGGCAAGATCACGGTCAACGGCGAGCCGGCGCATACCGGCCAGCGGATCTCTTTCGGCGACCGGGTCGAGGTCAACGGCAAGCCGGTGCGCCTGCGCATCGTGCCGCCGCCGGCGCGGATCATCGCGTATCACAAGCCTGCCGGCGAGATCGTCACCCACGACGACCCGCAGCACCGGCCGACCGTGTTCCGCCGCCTGCCGCGGCTGCAGCAGGGCAAGTGGCAGTCGGTCGGACGGCTCGACATCAACACCGAAGGCCTGCTCCTGTTCACGACCTCCGGCGGCCTGGCCAACCAGCTGATGCATCCGCGTTTCGGCGTCGAGCGCGAGTACGCGGTCCGGATCATGGGCACGCTCGAGACCGAGCCGCGCGCCAAGCTGCTCGAAGGCGTCGAGATCGACGGCCAGCGCGCGGCGTTCAAGTCGATCGAGAACGGCGGCGGCGAAGGGCTCAACCAGTGGTATCGCGTCGTCATCACCGAAGGCCGCAACCGCGAGGTGAGGAAGCTGTTCGAAGCCGTCGGCCTGACGGTGAGCCGGCTGATCCGGATCCGCTACGGCACGGTGGTGCTGCCGCACGGACTGAAGCGCGGTGTCTGGGTCGATCTCGACGATGCCGACGTGCGTGCGATTCGCCGCCTCGCGAGCGGCAATCCGCCGGAGCGCGGCGAGGATCGCAACGACGGCGCCAGCAAGCGTCGCGACGAGCGCGGCCCGCGCAACAACAACGGCCGGCCGCAGAACGAGCGCGCCCCGAACGATCGCCAGCGCCCGCCGCAGCGTCGCCCCGACGAGGCGCGCTTCGATGCGCCGCCGGCGAGCGACGATCCGCCGCCGCGCCGCGACGATGACGACGAGGACGACTTCGATCCGAGCCGGATCCCGAATCCGCTGCAGCAGACCTTCGACCATCGCTTCGTCCAGGGCCGGCGCATTGGCCCGAACAGCGGCTTCGGCGCCGGCGGCAGCGCGCCGCGGGCGCCTTCCGGCCCCAAGGGCGATCCCAAGCAGCCCGACCCCCTGCAGACCTCGGTCGGCTACATCGGCGCCGACGCGTTCCACCGCAAGAACCGCGGCCGCGGCGGCGGCGGGGGTGGTGGCGGCTACGGCGGTGGGGGTGGCGGCGGTGGTGGCGGCGGCGGCGGCGGTAGCGGTGGCTACGGAGGCGGCGGCCGACGCGGCCGCTGAGCCGAGACCGAGACGCTGCCCTCTACAATCGAAAGCTTTGCCCAAGGACCCCGGAGAAACACGCCATGGCGTTGGAACGCACTCTCTCGATCATCAAGCCTGACGCGGTCGCGAAGAACGTGATCGGGCAGATCTACTCTCGCTTCGAGGGCGCCGGACTGAAGGTCGTCGCTGCCCGGATGGCGCACCTGTCGCGCACCGAGGCCGAGGCCTTCTACGCGGTCCACAAGGCGCGACCCTTCTTCGGCGACCTGGTCTCGTTCATGATCTCGGGGCCGGTGATGATCCAGGTGCTCGAGGGCGAGTCCGCGATCGCCAAGAACCGCGAGCTGATGGGTGCGACCGACCCGAAGAAGGCCGACGCCGGAACGATCCGCGCCGACTTCGCAGCGAGCATCGATGCCAATGCCGTGCACGGCTCGGACGCCGCCGAGACGGCTGCGGTCGAGATCGCCTTCTTCTTCGCCGGCATGAACGTCCACAGTCGCTGACGCCGGATGGTCAACCTGCTCCAGTTCGACCGCGACGCGCTCGCCGACTGGTGCGGGCAGCAGGGCGAAAAGCCGTTTCGCGCGACCCAGCTGTTTCGCTGGATCCATCAGCGCGGCGAGCGCGACTTCAGCGCCATGTCCGACTTGGCCAAGCCGTTCCGCGACAAGCTGATCGTCGGCGCCGAGGTCGCGAGCCTGCCGCTCGCGAGCGAGCAGATCGCGCTCGACGGCACCGTCAAGTGGCTGTTCGACGTCGGCCAGGGCGACGCGGTCGAGACGGTGTTCATCCCCGAAGCCGACCGTGGCACGCTGTGCATCTCCTCGCAGGCCGGCTGCGCCGTCAACTGCCGCTTCTGTGCCACCGGGCACCAGGGCTTCAGTCGCAACCTCACGACCGCGGAGATCGTCGCCCAGCTCTGGCACGCCGAGTTCACGCTGCGCGCGCGCCTCGGCCTCGCGCCGGGCGAACGAGCGATCACGAACGTCGTCATGATGGGAATGGGCGAGCCGCTGCAGAACTACGGCGCGCTCGTGCCGGCGCTCAGGATCATGCTCGACGACCACGGCTACGGCCTGTCGCGCCGGCGCGTCACGGTCTCGACCTCGGGCGTGGTGCCGATGATCGATCGCCTGCGCGACGATTGCCCGGTGGCGCTTGCCGTGTCGCTGCATGCGGCCGACGACGCGCTGCGCGACGAGCTGGTGCCGCTCAACCGCAAGTACCCGATCGCCGAGCTGCTCGAGAGCGCGCGCCGCTATCTCGAGCGCGCGCCGCGCGACTTCATCACCCTCGAGTACTGCATGCTCGATGGCGTCAACGACTCGCCGGCGCAGGCCGAAGCGCTGCTTGCCCTCGTGCGCGGTGACACCGGCGCCGGCCGCCTCGGCGTGCCGTGCAAGATCAACCTGATCCCCTTCAATCCGTTCGCGGCTTCGGGCCTGAAGCGCTCTCCGGCCGCGCGCGTCGCCGAGTTCGCGGCCGTATTGCAGCAGGGCGGCATCGTCACCACCGTGCGCCGGACACGCGGCGACGACATCGCCGCCGCCTGCGGCCAGCTCGCCGGCGAAGTGCAGGACCGGACGCGCGTCGCCGAGCGTCGGGCGCGTGCGGTGCCGGTGCCAGTCGCGGCGCCGGCGTCGCGGCGAGGCGTCGCTGGCGCTCCGGGGCATCGCCCATGACGGCGCTCGCACCGACGCGCCTGCGTCTGCTGCTGGCGCTGATCCTGGGCGCGCTGCTCGCAGGCTGTGCCGCGCCGCCGCAGCCGGTGGTGCCGGCGAACGAGACGCGCGACCGGGTCACCGCGTCCGACGAACCCGACGCCCAGAGACGAGCGCGAGCGAGGATGGAGTTGGCGTCGGCGTACTTCAGCCGGGGCCAACTGACGACAGCGCTCGACCAGGTCAAGCTCGCGATCGCCGCCGATCCGCTCTACGGCGACGCCTTCAACCTGCGCGGCCTGATCTACGCCAACCTCGGCGACACCGTGCTGGCCGAGGAAAGCTTCAAGCGCGCCCTGCAGTTGAACGGGCGCGACGCCGACACGATGCACAACTACGCCTGGTACCTGTGCCAGCAGCGGCGCTATCCGGAGTCGAACGCGTTGTTCATCCAGGCTCTGGCCGTGCCGCAGTACCGCGGCGTCGCCCGCACCATGCTGGCCCAGGGCGTGTGCGAGGCACACGCCGGCCATCTGGCGGAGTCGGAAACCTTGCTCTCGCGCGCCTACGAGCTCGACCCGACCAATCCGTTCGCGGCCACCAACCTTGCCGAAGTGCTGTATCGGCGCGGCGAGTACGAGCGGGCGCGCTTCTACGTCCGGCGCGTCAACAGTCAGGTCGACGTCGCCAACGCGCAGACGCTCTGGCTCGCCGCCCGGATCGAGAACAAGCTCGGCAACGCCCAGGGAACCGCCGCGCTCGGCAACCAGCTGCGCAGCCGTTTTCCCGAGTCGCGCGAGGCGCTGGCGTTCGGCCGGGGGTCGTTCGATGAGTGACGCGGCGATCCCGGCAGGCGACTTGCCGGCGACCGCGGGCCGGCTCCTGCGCGAAGCGCGCGAGCGCCAGGGCCTGCACATCGCCGCCCTCGCCGCGACGATCAAGGTCACGCCCAAGAAGCTCGAGCTGCTCGAGGCCGATCGGTTCGAAGCGCTGCCCGACGCGACCTTCGCGCGCGCGCTGGCACAGACCGTCTGCCGGGCCCTGAAGATCGACCCGGCGCCGATCCTGAAGCTGTTGCCGCCACTCGGCCATCGCCTCGAGCACGTCGGCAACGGCTTGAACGCGCCGTTTCGCGAGCGTCCGGGCACGCTGGTCCAGCGCGACGGCTCGACCCTGACCGTGAGCCCGGTGTTCTGGGTCAGCGCGTTGTTGCTGATTGCCGCGGTCGCCCTCTACTTCGCGCCCTCGGGGTTCTTCGGCATGTCGCATTGGCGCGGCCAGGTCGCGGCATCGGCCGCCGCAGCGGGCGCGACGCGCGACGCGCCCGCTGCCGGCGAGGCAGCGTCGGCAGCGGCGCCGGCCGGCAGCGGCGCTGCGTCGACCCAGCTCGCGTCGCTGACCGCGCCGACGGATGCGCTGCCGGTGCCGGCCGAGTCAGCCCTGGCGACGCCGCCCGGCGCGGTCCCGGAAGCAAGCGGATCGGCGCCGTCGCGGACCGAGGCCACGCTCGGCGAGGTCGTGGCTTCCAGTGCGATCCAGCTGCACACGACGGCGACGTCGTGGATCGGGGTCACCGACAGCACCGGCCGCGCGCTGGTCTCGCGTCTGGTCCAGCCCGGCGAGACGATCGATCTCGAAGGCACGGCGCCGTTTCGCGTCCGCATCGGCAATGCGTCGGGAACCCGGATGAGTTTTCGCGGTCAGCCGATGGAACTCGCGGCCTACACGCGCGACAACGTCGCCCGGCTCGAGCTGAGATAAAGCCGCTGGCACGGAGCACGATGCGCAACGACCTTCCTCCTTCGCTCGACTCTTGGATCGAGCCGGCCCGACCGGCGCCGCGTCGCTCGCGCCAGGCGCAGGTGCGCTGGGGTGCGCGCGTGGTCACGATCGGCGGCGACGCGCCGGTGCGCGTGCAGGCAATGACCAACACCGACACCGTCGACGCGATCGGCACCGCGATCCAGGTCAAGGAGCTCGCGATCGCCGGCTCGGAGCTGGTGCGCATCACGGTCAACACGCCCGAGGCGGCGGCGCAGGTGCCGTACATCCGCGAGCAGCTTGACCGCATGGGAATCGATGTGCCGCTGATCGGCGACTTCCACTACAACGGCCATCGCCTGCTGAGCGACTTTCCGGCCTGCGCCGAGGCGTTGTCGAAGTACCGCATCAACCCGGGCAACGTCGGCAAGGGCGTCAAGCACGACCGCCAGTTCGCGCAGATGGTCGAGATCGCGGCGCGCCACGACAAGGCGGTGCGCATCGGCGTCAACTGGGGCAGCCTCGACCAGGAACTGCTGACCGAGCTGATGGACGAGAACGCCAAGCTCGCCGAGCCGCACGAGCCGCAGCAGATCATGTACCGCGCGATCATCGCCTCGGCGCTCGGCTCGGCGCGGCGCGCCGAGGAGATCGGCCTGGCGCCCGAGCAGATCATCCTGTCGTGCAAGATGTCGGGCGTGCAGGACCTGATCAGCGTCTATCGCGCCTTGGCGCGGCGCTGCGACTATCCGCTTCACCTCGGGCTGACCGAGGCCGGCATGGGCACCAAGGGAACGGTCGCTTCGACCGCGGCGCTGGCGGTGCTGCTGCAGGAAGGGATCGGCGACACGATCCGCGTCTCGCTGACGCCGCAGCCAGGCGAGGCGCGGACGCAGGAGGTCGTGGTCGCGCTCGAGATCCTGCAGTCGCTCGGCCTGCGCGCGTTCAACCCGAGCGTCACCGCCTGCCCGGGCTGCGGCCGGACGACCAGCACCACCTTCCAGGAACTCGCCAAGCAGATCGACGACTACCTGCGCGCGCAGATGCCGGTCTGGAAGGCGCGCTATCCCGGCGTCGAGACGATGAAGGTCGCGGTCATGGGCTGCATCGTCAA
>Ga0190274_10002448_pt1 | contig 10947 bp, 7 predicted proteins | sample Popmic531T_FD_133002 | JGI IMG/M metagenome (GOLD analysis project Ga0190274, IMG submission 133002) | Populus adjacent soil microbial communities from riparian zone of Yellowstone River, Montana, USA - 531 T | ecosystem: Environmental > Terrestrial > Soil > Riparian zone | place: USA: Montana...
GTCGCGATGTTCGCGTCGAGCATCTACCGGATGCAGATCCTCGCCGACCTGGCTGCGCAGTTCGATCGGCAGCTCGCGTTCGTGGGTCGCGGCGTCGTCGACAACTCGGAGATCGCGCAGCGGCTCGGCTACCTGAGGATTCCGGCCGGCGTGCAGATCCGCGACAGCGACGTGCGCACCTACCCGGCGCAGGATGTCGTGTGCATCTGCACCGGGTCGCAGGGCGAGCCGCAGGCGGCGCTGTCGCGCATCGCCATCGACGATCACCGTCACGTCAAGCTGGGCGAGGACGACGTGGTGGTGTTCTCCGCCCGGGAGATCCCGGGCAACGAGAAGGGGATCGGCCGCGTGATGAACCACGTGGCACGCCGCGGCGCCGACGTCATCCACGAGGGCACGCGCCACGTCCACGTCTCCGGGCACGGCAGCGAAGAGGAGCTCAAGCTCATGCTTTCGCTCATCAGGCCGCGGTTCTTCGTGCCGATACACGGGGAGTACCGCCAGCTCGCCCGCCATGCGCGGGTGGCGGCGCGGGTGTCCCCCGCCACCAAGGTCATCCTTGCCGAGAACGGCGACCTCATCCGTTTCGACAACGACGGGGGGCGGATTGCGGAGCGGGTACCGGCGGGCCGGACGCTGATCGATGGGACCCGCAGTGGCGCGGTCGGCGACGAGGTCCTGCGCGACCGCCGCCACCTGTCCGGCGACGGGCTGGTGGTGCCGGTCGTGGTCATCGGCCGGCAGTCCGGGACGCTCGAAGAGACGCCGGACATCATCACCCGGGGGTTCGTGCTCGATGCACGCACGGAGGCACTGTTGAAGGAGATTCCGTCCCTGCTGGCGGCGACGCTCGAGACGGCAAGTGTCGAGGAACGCACGGATCCCGGCCTGATCAAGGAACGGATTCGCGTCGATCTGCAGCGGTTTTTCCGGAAGCGCTCGGGCCTGCGGCCGCTGGTGCTGCCCGTCATCATGGAGATCTGACGTGGCCGGATCCACTCTCTCGCGCCGGTTGAGCGAAGTCGTGGGTGTGGCGCTCTTCGCGCTGTCGCTGCTCTGGCTGATCGCGCTCGTCAGCTACAGCCCGTCCGACCCCGTCTGGTTCTTCAACACCGGCTCCGACCTGGCGCCGGCGAATTTCGCGGGCCGCGTCGGCGCGTTCCTGGCCGAACTGTCCTTCCAGCTGGTCGGCTACGCCGCCTACCTCGCGCCAGTCATCGTCGCCGTCATCGGCTGGCACTATTTCTGGTGCAGCATCCTCGACGCGCCGTACACCAAGGCCTTCGGCGCGGCGCTGCTCTTCGGCTGCACCGCGGCGTTCCTGTCCCTGTCGTTCGGCGCGCTGGACATCTCCGGCAAGGAATTCCGCGCCGGCGGCTACATGGGCACGGCGCTGTCGAGCGTGCTGTCCGAGTACCTGAATCGCACCGGCTCGATCATCCTGATCCTGACGCTGCTCTTCCTGGCGCTCATCCTCACGACGCAGTTCTCGTTCGGCCGGCTGTTCGCCGCGATCGGCTCGATGATCGTCGACCAGTGGGCGGCCCTTCTTGGCGCCATCCGTGCCCGCCGCGACGAAAAGCAGCGCGAGAAACAGCGCCGGGAGGTGCTGAAGAAGCATCTCGACAAGCAGCAGGCGAAGGAGGGCGCTGCCGCGGCCGGTGCGATGGACGACACGGCACTGGTCGCCGTCGCCGCGCGCGCCGCCAATGCGAAGCCGCGGCAGCCGGCGGTCCGTGAGACGCCCCCGGAGGAGCCGCCGACGAAAGCCTCGCGCACCGCCGCGATGGTCGGCGCGGCCGCGGCAGCGCTCAAGGCCGCGTCTTCCAAGCCCACTCCCCCGCCGGCGATCAGGAAGATGGCGGTGCCGACGCCCGCGCCGCTGCCACTGCCCGAGCCGGACAAGCTGCCGGCCGAGCGCAAGAAAGGGGCCTACACGTTCCCGCCGATGGCGCTGCTCGATGCCCCGAAGACCGAGCGCAAGATCGACGAGCGCGAGCTCATGGAAGGGGCGCGGCTGCTCGAGGACAAGTCGCGCGAGTTCTCCGTCGAAGGATCCGTCGTCCAGATCCACCCGGGCCCGGTCGTCACCACTTACGAATTCAAGCCGGACGCCGGGGTGAAGTACAGCAAGATCACCGGTCTCGCCGACGATCTCTGCCTGGCGATGCAGGCCGAATCGGTGCTGATCGATCGCATCCCCGGCAAGTCGACGGTCGGCATCCAGATTCCGAATCCCAATCGCGAGCAGATCTCCATGCGCGAGCTGCTCGAGTCGGACGCGTACCGGCGGTCGCAGTCGAAGCTGACGCTGGCGATGGGCAAGACCATCCACGGCGAGCCGTTCGTCGCGGATCTGGCGACGATGCCGCACCTGCTGATCGCCGGATCGACCGGCACCGGCAAATCGGTCAGCGTCAACGCCATGCTGTCGAGCATCCTGTTCCGCGCGACGCCCGAGGACGTGCGGCTGATCATGGTCGACCCGAAGCGCCTCGAGCTCGGGATGTACGAGGACATCCCGCACCTGCTGACGCCGGTGGTCGTCGATCCCAAGCAGGCCGCGAACGCGCTCCGCTGGGCGGTTCGCGAAATGGAGGAGCGCTACAAGACGCTGGCCGCGGTCGGGGTCCGCAACATCGAGCAGTACAACCGCAACCTGAAGCTGGCGCAGGCCGAGAACAACGGGCCCGTGCTCGACGACAACGGCATCGAGGTCAAGACGCTGCCGTTCATCGTCGTGCTGATCGACGAGCTCGCCGACCTGATGATGGTCGCGGGCAACGAGGTCGAAGAATCGATCGCCCGGCTGGCGCAGATGGCGCGTGCGGTCGGGATCCATCTCATCCTGGCGACGCAGCGTCCGTCGGTGGACGTCATCACCGGCTTGATCAAGGCGAACCTGCCGGCGCGCGTCTCGTTCAGGGTGTCGTCCAAGATCGACTCGCGCACGATCCTTGACGGCAACGGCGCCGAACAGCTGCTCGGCAAGGGTGACATGCTGTTCCTGCCGCCGGCGTCTTCGCGCTACGTCCGCCTGCACGGGCCCTACATCTCCGAGCAGGAGACGGCGCGGCTGGCGAGCTTCCTGCGCAAGCAGGGCAAGCCGACCTACGACGAGACCATCACCGCCGACGACAAGCAGACCACGGGCGATCTCGAGTTCGAGAAGGACGATCTCTACGACGAGGCCGCCCGCATCGTGGTGACGAGCGGCCAGGCGTCCATTTCCTACCTGCAGCGCCGGCTGCGCATCGGATTCAGCCGTGCGGCGCGGCTGGTGGACATGATGGAAGCGGAGGGCCTCGTGTCGGCCGCGGCGGGCGGCAAGGCACGCGAGGTTCTCGTGAAGAAAGACTACTTCGAGGAAGTCGACGCGCAGATGCGCTGACGCGCGAGGTTCACCATGAGCAGAGTCACGCACATCGAGCGGGTCGTACTGGCCACCATCCTGGCGGCGCTGATGGCCAGCGCGGCGCCGGCGGCGGTTCCCGAATCCGCGGAGTCGATCTATACGCGCGCGCTCTCGCGGGAGCGCGAGCTGCGTGAGGGCCCGAGCGGCGCGAGCCTCGCTCAGCTCAGATCGGTGGTGGCGCTCTACGAGGCCGTCGTCCGCCGCTACCCGAAGAGCGGCTACTGCGACAACGCGCTGTGGCAGGGGGCGAACGTCGCGCTGCTGGCGTTCGAGCGCTTCGAACAGGCTGCCGATCGGCGCACCGCCGTTCGACTGCTGACCCTGCTCCGTGAGGGCTATCCCTCCAACCCTCTGCGTGGACGTGCCGGCGAGGAACTTGCGAGCATCAACACGGTTCGGGCGCCTTCCGCGGCTTCCCCCGCGGCTGTTCCACCGCCCCCTGTCGCTGCCGTACCTGTGCCGGTCCCAACACCGTCGACAGTGGCGCTCATCGCGCCCCCTGAAACGATCGTCTCGAGACCGGCCGCTGAACCGCCGGCGACGACCGCGGCGTCGACTGCGGCCGCGGCTTTCGCCACAATCCGCGACATCAAGCGCACCCCGCTGCCCGACGGTGTCCGCGTCAGCATCGAGCTCGACTCCGAGTCACGCTATCGATACGAACGCCTGGACAATCCTCGACGCGTGTTCTTCGACCTCAAAGGGACGCGTGCCCCGGCCTCGCTCCAGGATGCCGTCCTCAAGTTCGACGACGACATCGTGCGCGAGATTCGGCTCGGACGGCACCCGAACAACACCACGCGGATCGTGGTGGACATGGAGCAGATCGAGACCTGCAACGTGTTCACGCTTTACAACCCGTTCCGGCTCGTCGTGGACTTCAAGCGGGACACAGTGGTGCCGAAACCGGCCGGCCCGATCGCCAACGGGCTGACGCCGGCAGTGCCCGGCCGCGTCGCCGCCGGCGGGACGCCGACCGTCCCGGCCGACCCGAAGCCGGTGACGGCGACCAAGGAGAAGGAGACGGTGCCTGCCGCCAGGGAGCTGGTGCCGCTGGTTTCGCGGCCGACAGCAGCCGTTGCCGCAACGGTCCCCACTCCCGTCGCGCCGACGACCAACTCGAACGGCCAGTTCTCGCTGGCGCGGCAGCTCGGCCTGGGAATCTCACGCATCGTCCTCGACGCAGGCCACGGCGGCCACGACCCCGGCGCGCGCTCGAACGGCATCGAGGAAGCGGAGCTCGTGCTCGACGTCACCTTGCGGCTGCGCGAGCTGCTCGAGAAGCAGCCGGGCATCGAAGTGACGTTGACCCGCAGCACCGACGAGTTCATTGCGCTCGAGGAGCGGACGGCGATTGCCAATCGCAACGGCGCCGATTTGTTCCTGTCGATCCATGCCAACGCGAGCCGCAATCCCAAGGCGCGCGGCATCGAGACCTACTTCCTCAACTTCGCGTCGAATCCCGAAGCGGAAGCAGTCGCCGCCCGCGAAAACTCCGCCTCGGGCCGGACGATGCACAGCCTGCCGGAGATCGTGCGGGCGATTGCGCTGAACAACAAAATCGACGAGTCGCGCGATTTCGCCGACATGGTGCAGAAGTCGATGGTGCGGCGCCTCGGCACGCGCAACAAGCTGTTGCGGGATCTCGGCGTCAAGCAGGCGCCCTTCGTGGTCCTGATCGGCGCGGGCATGCCGAGCGTGCTGGCGGAGATCTCGTTCGTGACCAACAAGCAGGAAGGCGCCCTGCTCAAGACGGCGGCGTATCGCCAGCAGATTGCCGAGTCCCTGTTCGATGCGGTGGTGCGCTATCAGCGCTCGTTGAAGGGGGTTCGGGCGGTGGCGGCCCGGTAGGGCCGGTCTTAAGACCGGCCCCTACGGCGTAGAGGACGACGGCGTGACGCGCATGGCTTCCGAGTCGGGGACCGGCTCGACGCCGTACTTCTCGCGCAGCCTCTTGATGCCGATGAGCACCCCGCCGAGCAGCGCTCCGAGGAGCAGCGCGGCGATCAGCATGACGCCGGTCAGACCGAGGGCCCCGACGAGGATGTCGGCCACGCCGGTCGACTTGACCGGCTCCTCCATCACGCGGACGACGATCGGCTGGGCGGATTGCACGGCTAGTTAGACCCCCGCAAGCCGGTGCGAGTTCCCCCTTCGACTCGGCTTATCATGCGCGCCTCGCTCAGGGCAGGCCCTCGACTCGGCTACGCCTCGCTCGGTGCAAGCCCCGTGGAGCCGGGATCAGCTCCACTCCCCACTGGTGAACGCGAGCTCGGCGAGCGTCCGGACCGCGACGCCCGTCGCGCCCTTGGGCTGCCAGGGTTTCGCCTCGTCTGCCCATGCGGTTCCCGCGACGTCGAGGTGCACCCAGGGTAGATCGCCAACGAACTCGCGGATGAACATCGCCGCCGTGCAGGCCCCTGCCGGACGGCCGCCGACGTTGACCATGTCGGCGATTTCACTCTTGATCTGCTCGCGATAGTCGTCGAACAGCGGCATCGGCCAGCAGCGGTCGCCGGCGCGATCGGCGGTGCGCCGGACCAGGTCGGCGAACTGCTGCGGCTGACCGAACAGGCCCGAGGCGGCGCGGCCGAGCGCCACGACGCAGGCGCCGGTGAGCGTGGCCACGTCGACGAGATGCGTCGCGCCGAGCTGCTGCGCGTACCACAAGCCGTCGCCGAGGATCAGCCGTCCCTCCGCGTCGGTGTTGAGCACCTCGACCGACTTGCCGCCGGCGCCGGTGATGACGTCGCCGGGTTTGAGCGCCCGTCCGCCGGGCATGTTCTCCGTCATCGGCACGATGCCGACCACGTTGATGGGAGCTTTCAGGATTGAGATGGCGCGCATGGCGCCGATCACGGCCGCGCCGCCGGCCATGTCGTCCTTCATCCGGTCCATGCCTTCGGCCGGCTTGATCGAAATGCCGCCGGTGTCGAAGGTGATGCCCTTGCCGACCAGTCCGAGCACAGGTCCCGACCCGGCGTTGGGCGCCGAATGGCGCAGCACGAGCAGGCGGGGCGGCTCGGCGCTGCCGCGGGCCACTCCGAGCAGCAGGCCCATCTTCAGCCGCGCAATGTCCTCCTCGTCGAGGACTTCGACATGCAGCCCCGCCTCGCGGCCGATCGCCGCGCCACGTTCGGCGAAGACCGCTGGCGTCAGGACGTTCGCCGGCTCGTTGCACAGCTCACGCGCCAGGTTGCACGACTCGCCCAGCACCCGGCCGCGTTCCACCGCCGCGTCGAGCGCGGCGTCGCTTCCCTGGCCGGAGACGACAAGCGCCTGCTCGAGCGGCGGCGCGCAACGCTCGCCGCTCTTGTAGACGTCGCCGCTGAAGGCCGCCAGCATCAGGCCCTCGGTGATCGCCTGCAGGGAGGCGGCCGGTTCCCCGCCGCCACGATTGAGAAACCCCATCCGCTTCACGCGACGGGTGCGGGCCGCGAGGGCCGCCGCCGCGGCGACCTTGCGCAGCCGGTCGGTGCAGAACTCCGACGCCTTTCCGGCGCCGATGAGCGCGACGCGTCGCGCCTTCCAGCCGTTGACGGGCGTTACGAACAGCTCGAACGCGCGTCCACGGAACTCTCCACGCTCTCCCGCCTCGGCCACGGCGCCGCCACTGGCCTCGTCCAGGCCTGCAACGGCGCCGGCGAGGGGCTCTCCCTCGAAGGCGGGGACAAAGAGGAGATCGGTGTCGACGTTGCCTGGCTTGTCCGATGTCAGAGCCACAGCAGCGGGCAGGGCGGTCCTGGGCATCCAGTGATTATAGTTCGTCCCACCTTCGCTCCCAGCTTTCGCTCCGGAGCTACGGTGTGCAAGCCCACCTTCAATCTCAGTTGCCTCTGTGGAGCTGCGGTGGGCAAGCCCACCTTCGCTTCAGTGTCGTCTTCGTCTGGAGCTACGGTGGACAAGTATTGGCCGCCTGAATCTGAAAGGCGGCTTGCCCGCCGTAGCTCCAGAGCGACAGCGGAGAGCGAAGGTGGGCGGCTATAATCCCGCGACCATGTCACTCACCCGCACCGCTGTCCTGGTCGCGCTCCTGGCGGCCACCGCAATCTTCCCGGGACACGCTCAACAACCGCAGCCGCGCGCCACCGCCCAGACGGCGCTCGACCGGTATGTCGCTGCGCCGGATGCCAATTTTTCCTGGAAGGTATTGAAACCGCTCGCGGCGGAAGGCGTATCGGCCACGCTGCTCGAAATGACCTCGCAGAAATGGCTGACCGAAGCCGAGGTGCAGCGCCCGCTGTGGACGCACTGGCTGACCGTGATCCGTCCCGAGAAGGTGACGAGCGACGTGGCGCTGCTCTTCATCACCGGCGGCAGCCTCGACCGGCAACCTCCCTCGAGCCCGCCCGCGTGGCTCGTTGGCGCGGCGAGAGACACCGGCACGATCACCGCGGAGCTGCGCCTGGTCCCGAATCAGCCGGTGGTGTTCATGGACGACCCGGCGAAGAAGCCGCGCACTGAAGACGACTTCATCGCCTACACCTGGAACAAGTTCCTGCGCACCGGGGACGAGAAATGGCCGGCGCGCCTGCCGATGACCAAGAGCGCTGTGCGCGCGATGGACGCCATCACCCAGTTCGCCGCGGCACCGGAAGGTGGCGGCCAGAAGGTCGCGCGGTTCGTGGTCTCTGGCGCGTCGAAGCGCGGCTGGACAACGTGGACGACGGCGGCGGTGGACGCGCGGGTCATCGCCATCGCGCCGGCCGTGATTGACGTGCTGAACGTCGAGCCCTCGTTCGTCCACCATTACCGCGCATACGGCGCGTGGTCGGATGCCGTGAAGGACTACACCGAGCAGGGCATCATGGACTGGATGGGGACGCCGCAGTTCCGGGCGTTGATGAAGATCGAAGAGCCCTACGAATATCGCGATCGCCTGACGATGCCCAAGCTGATGCTGAACGCGTCGGGCGATCAGTTCTTCCTTCCCGACTCGTCGCAGTTCTACTTCGACGATCTCAAGGGAGAGAAATACCTGCGCTACGTGCCTAACGCGTCTCACTCACTCGAGAAGAGCGACGCGCTGGAGACCTTGCACGCGTTCTATTCCAGCGTAGTCAACGGCACCGAGCGCCCGCAGATCAAATGGAGCTATGAGAAAGACGGATCGATCAAGGTCGTCAGCAAGCAGCTGCCGAGCGACGTCCAGCTGTGGCAGGCGGTCAATCCCACGGCCCGGAACTTCCGCCTTGACGCGATCGGGCCAGCCTACAAGAACACGCCACTCAAGCCGAGCGGCCCGAACACGTGGGTCGGAAACGTCCAGCCACCGGCCACTGGCTGGACCGCGTTCTTCGTGGAGCTCACATTCGCGGGAGCGGGCAAGTACCCGCTGAAGCTCACGACAGGCGTCCGGGTGCTGCCCGACAAACTGCCCTACGCGGCGCCCGTCGCCAAGCCAAAGACTCAATAGAGGCGACAGCCGCCGACTTGAGAGCGTTACAAGAGATCAGGAGATAAGGAGGTCAAGAGCTTTGTTTTTGAAATCAACTCCGATTTCCTCTTGATCTCCTTGCCTCCTGATCTCCTGTAATGCTTTTAGATCGGTGGCTGTCGCCACTATTTACGTTCCAGCCGCGCCACATGCTCGAGGGGTTTCTGGCCGCTCGGGTTCTGGTTGAAGGCCGCCGATTGCCCCTTCGGGATGCTGAGCGACGTCCACCCGGCCCCAGCTCCCTCCTTGGCCAGGTAGACGATCTGACCGACGTGATAGCTGGTGTGCGCGAGCGATCGATGCAGCGCCTCCATCACGGAGACCGCCTGCCCGCGAATCGTCACCTCTTTCGTCAGCGCATCATCCGAGAGCTCCCCCAGCGTCCCCAGCAGCGTCGTCCAACCGTCTTCCCATTTGGCGAGGAGCTCGGCGCGGGTGACGGTGCGCGCGTCGAACTCCTCCTCCCTGTTGCGCCACGGCTTCTCGCCGTCGGTCGTCAGGAACTCCGTGAACCTGGATTTCAGGTTTCCCGACACATGCCAGCAGATCATCGCGATGGAGTTGCTCTCGGCCGAGGGCGCCGCCGACAGCTGCGCCTCGTCGATCTGCGCCACCGCGGACTCGGCAAGCTTCTTGTACCGCTCGTATTCGCCGCGAATCGATTCGATGATGGTCACCGTGCGTCTCCACTGAATCAGGACGAGGGGTTCATGATGCCGGGTCGATCGCCAGCTCCACGATACGAGCGTCGTCGAGGCGGAAGGCCTTGATTGCGTCCACATCCGGCGCCGCCAGGGACACGATCACCCAGATGAATTCTGCATAGTACGCCTCAGCGAGGTCGCTTGCCGAGGGCCAGGCCGGACTGTGCGGGTGCGAGTGATACGCGCCGACGACGGCGCGGCCGCTGCCCCGCAGGCGGCGGTTGGTGGCGACGTGGACGCGCGCGTCGATCTCGTAGCGGTCCGGATTCGGATCGACGTTGGGGCTGCGGACGGACTCGTCGACGAGGCTGCCCTGGCCGACGAGCAGCCCGCAGCACTCGCGCGGCGCCTCCGCTCTGGCGTGCGCCACGATCTCCGCCCGCACGGCGGCGTTCAGCTGGATGGCGTTCACCGGCGTGCCTTTGCCTTCTGCCTTAGTCCTGCAATTCCGGTCGATTCCGAAAGAACTCCAGCGCCTCCGGATTGGCGAGCGCTTCCCTGTTCTTCACCTCGCGCCCGTGGATCACCTCGCGGACGGCGAGCTCGACGATCTTTCCGCTCTTCGTCCGCGGGATCTCCGGCACCTGGACGATGCGCGCCGGCACGTGCCGGGGGCTGATCGTTTCCCGAATCCGGCGCTTGATCGTTTCGCGAAGGTCATCGGTCAGCGTCACGCCGTCCCGCAGCCGCACGAACAGCACGATCCGTTCGTCGTGACCAACACGCTGGCCCGTCACCAGGCTCTCGACGACCGCGTCGATCTGCTCGACCTGCCGGTAGATCTCAGCCGTGCCGATCCGAACGCCCCCCGGATTCAGGGTCGCGTCGGATCGGCCGTAGATGATCACGCCGTCGTGCTCCGTCACCTCGGCGTAGTCTCCGTGGCGCCAGATACCGGGATAGACGTCGAAGTAGGCCTCGTGGTACTTGCGCCCGTCCGGATCGTTCCAGAACCCGAGTGGCATCGACGGGAAAGCCTTGGTACAGACCAGCTCACCCTTCTGACAACGTACCGGACTGCCGCTGTCGTCGAAGATCTCGACGGCCATACCCAGCCCGCGGACCTGCATTTCTCCACGCCACACGGGCCCGGCCGGATTGCCAAGCGCGAAGCAGCCGGCGATGTCGGTGCCGCCGGAAATCGACGCCAGGTGCACGTCGTGTTTGATGTGCTCGTAGACGAAGTCGAAGCTCTCGGGTGCGAGCGGGGACCCGGTCGACGCGATCGTCCGGACCGTCTCGAGGCGATGCGTGCGGGCTGGGTCCAATGACGACTTCTGCACCGCGTCGATGAACTTCGCTGATGCGCCAAACAGCGTGACCGAGGCCGAGTCCGCCAGGTCGAACAACACGTTACCGCCGGGATGGAACGGTGACCCGTCGTAGAGCAC
>Ga0190274_10002449_pt1 | contig 10945 bp, 3 predicted proteins | sample Popmic531T_FD_133002 | JGI IMG/M metagenome (GOLD analysis project Ga0190274, IMG submission 133002) | Populus adjacent soil microbial communities from riparian zone of Yellowstone River, Montana, USA - 531 T | ecosystem: Environmental > Terrestrial > Soil > Riparian zone | place: USA: Montana...
CCGGATCATCTACGATCAGACCACCGGCGCGCTCTATTATGACGCCGACGGCAACGGCGCCGGCGCAGCGGTCCAGTTCGCCTCGCTCTCGGGAGCCCCGGCGCTCAGCGCCAGCGACTTCCATGTGATCTGAGCCGATCGGCCCGAACCAATGCCGGGGCGCCTCCCCATGCGGGAGGCGCCCTTTTTTCGACCCGAGTGTCGGCAAACGGAAAGGCCGGCGCGAAGCGCGCCGGCCTGATCTCAGCCTGAAGACGTGGCGTCGGCGCTCGACCGGCGATCGATGCGTGCCGCCCCTCGTCTAGTTGCGCGAGGGGAAGATGCCCTGAAGCGCGATGATCGCGTTCACCACGAGGTACGGCTGGCGATTCTCGTGCGCCTGGCCGCCGCCGGTGTTGGTGACCGTCTGCGGCGCCATCACGTTGTTCGGCGCGCTGGTGCTGTAGATCTGGACCGGGAAGTTGGAGCCCTGGCTGGGCACGCCGATCGTCTGGCCGATCGAATTGCCGGCGGCGGGCGTGTTGTTGTTGCTGGTCGCCGCGGTCGCCGCGTCGGCCTGCAGGAAATGCATATGCGTCGGCATCTCGCTCATGGTGATGGTATGGGCTTCCTGGCCGCCGGCCTGGCCGATGATGAAGCCGGCGCCCATGTGGATCTGGGACCGGCCGCGCAGGTCCGGAAGCGCGAAGGTGGTCTGGCCGTTGCCGCCGAACTGGGTGCCGAGCAGCGAGAACAAGGCCTGGTTCTGGTTGATCGGCAGAAACTGGCCGTTGCAGAACGCCCATCCCTGCGGCGAATAGTTCCAGGAAATGAGCTTGATCTCACCGAGGAAGGGCTCGCTCATTGTTTGACTCCCAAAGGCGGGCCGGCGGAGGCCGGCCGGAATTGAAACGGATCAGGTACGCGGGGGGAAGACCCCCTGCATCGCAATGCAGAAATTGACGGTCAGATAGGGCATCATATTGTTGTGCGGCAGGCTGCCGCCCGCGAGCGCGAGCGCCTGCGGGCTCATCGCGGTATTGGGCTGCGGGCTGCCGGCGGTGCTGTACATCTTGGCGGTCTGCGAGGCCTGGATATTGCCCTTGAACCCCTTGGCCAGCTGGCCGCCCGCCGCGGTCTGGTTGGTGCCGTTGACGCTGGTGGTCATGAAGAAATGGTTGTGGAACGGCATCTCGCTCTGCAGCAGCGTGACGGTCTCGGAACCCTGCTGCTGGCCGAGGAACCATTGCTGGAGGCCGGAACCCTGGCCCTGGTGGGTCGCGGAGGAGCCCTCCAAATTGGGCAGGGCGAAGGTCGATTTGCCGTCGCCGCCGTAGAAGGTGCCGAGCAGCGAGAACAAGGCGGTGTTCTGCGAGATCGGCAGCAGCTGGCCGTTGCACTGCGCCCAGCCGGTGGGGGCGAAATTGAATCCGAACATCCGGATCTCGGCGACGAAGGGATCGGCCATGTGCGGTCTCCGAAAATTGATTGACGACGGGCGCCGGGTCTCCGGCTCAGTTCGGTCGTGGATAAACCCCGAAAAGCGAGATGATGTAGCTGATGCACAGGGTCGGCTGGATATTGTTGTGCGGCTGGCTGCCACCGGTCGGGCTGATCGAATTGTTGTTCATCTGCACCTGCGCATTGGCGGCGAGGAACGGCGTGTAGGTGTTGGTGGTGGCGACCTGGCAGTCGGCCAGGATGGTGCCGCTCGTCGGCGTGCTGGCGCCGCCGCCGGAGCCGCTCAGCACCTGCGGCGGGTGATTGTGGACCGGGATCTGCTGGGTGGTGAGGGTCACGCTCTCGACACCCGATGCCTCGCCGATGATATAGTTCCCCAGGCCCGAACCCTGCCCCTGATGGAGCGGGAGGCGGCCCTGCAGATTGGGAAGGGCGAAAGTCTCCTGACCGTCGCCGCCATAAGTGGTGCCGATCAGGTTGAACAGCGTGTCATTCTCGGAGATCGGGATCAGCTGACCGCTGCAGAAAGCCCAGCCGGCGGGCGCGAAACTACCGGCGAACATGCGGATTTCGCCGACAAAAGGTTGTCCCATTCCGGATCCCTCCCCTAGCTCGATATGCGCGTGACCAGCGAAGCCGAACTATCCCCCGCCGGATTCGATCATCAATGTGTCCCCGATTCCGTCGTCTGTCAAATGCGCTTTCAATGCTTGCGTTAAACGATAACAACTTGCCGCAATTGACTGGATTCGCGTAATTCCTGTAATTTCAACGGCTCGCGCTACCGTAGTTTCTGCAGGGCAACAAAATCCCGCACCTTAACATCGTTCTAGACTAGCGAGGCCTTTCCGCCTGTGCCATGATGGCCTGGCATTGTGGAGCAGCCGCAGGGGGCGCTTCCGTCATCCAAGGGGTGGGAACTATCATGACCGTTCAATCGCGCATCCGTTCAGCAGCGGCCAACAGCCCCGTCGAATATTATCGCTGGGATGCGATGAACCTCGGCGACGAAGGCGCCGCCCTGCAGTTCGTTCTGAGCCAGGCGACGGCCGACGACGGCGCGACGGCCGACGACGGCGCGACCGTCTCGCCGGTGACCGCGCTTGAAGCGCCGGTCAGCGACGCCAGCCCGACCGACGCGCACCTCGTCACCCTGCCCGACAGCGAGACCGACGGCGGCACGCTCGAGCTCGACGGGGCCGCCTCGATCGCGACCGCGGACGTGGGCGGCTTCACTTATGTGTTCGTCGCCGGCAATGTCGACGACGGCATCAGCGTCTTCCGGCTGGAGGCCAACGGCGCCTTCACCCCGGTCCACGACGTCACCGACGCCGGCACTCTGGAGCTGGACGGCGCCCGCGGCCTTTCCACCGCGATGGTCGACGGCAACACCTATCTGTTCGCGGTCGGCGACGTCGACGACGGCGTCAGCGTGTTCCGGGTCAACACCAACGGTTCGCTGACCGCGGTCGCCGACGTCACCGACGACGCCACCCTGAAGCTCGACCAGGCGTTCGACACCGCCACCGTGCGGTCCGGCACCAGCACCTATCTGTTCGTCGCCGGCCAGACCGACGACGGTATCAGCACCTTCCGGGTCAATGGCGACGGCCGGCTGACCAGCATCGCCGACACCGCCGACGCCGGCGCTCTCGAGCTTGACGGGGTGCGCGCGCTCGCCACCGTCGTGGTCGGCGCGACCAGCTACCTGATCGCGGGCGGCGGCGTCGACGACGGCATCAGCGTCTTCTCGGTCGCGGCCAACGGCACGCTGACCAACATCGCGGCGGGCGGCAACGTCACCGACGGCGGCGCGCTCGAGCTGGACGGAGTCAGCGACATCGCCACCGCGGTGATCAACGGCGTCGCCTATGTCTTCGTCACCGGCCAGGACGACAGCGGCGTCAGCGTGTTCACATTGAGCGCGGCCGGCGTGCTGACCAACATCGACAACGAGACCGACACCGGCTCGACTCTGATCGCGCTCGCCAGCAGCGTCTCGGTCCATACTTATGGCAATTCGCACTATCTGCTGGTCGGCGGCAACGAGAACGGCCTCAGCCTCTACCGGATCGAAAATGGCAGCAACAGCGGCTTCGCGGCCGGAACTCTGACCTGGCTCGACAATATCGCCGACGGCGGCACGCGCGAGCTTGCCGGGATCGTCGCCACCGGATCGGGAAATGTCGGCGGCGCCAATTACATCCTCGGCGCCGGCCAGACCGACGACGGCATCAGCTCCTTCGGCAACAGCCACACCGGCCAGCTCTATTTCATGGGCCATGGCGACCCGACCGATGCGCGCCTCGCCTATGTCAACAATGACGGCGGCAACCAGACCTCCTTCGTCGACAATGGCCCCAGCGTCGACCTGCTCACCAACTTCCCGATGGAGGTCGGGGTCGACACCGCCGCCGGCTTCTATTTCGCCTTGGTCAGCGGCAATCCCGTGCTTGGCAACGGCACCCGGCTGGTCCGCGGCTCACTGAGCGGCGGCGCCGTCACCACTCTGGTCACCTATGATGGCGCGAACAACGTCCTCGGCACCGACGACGACGAGATCATTAACGCCATCCACGTCGACGTGATCAGTCACCGCATCTATGTCGGCATTCAGGAGTTCAGCGGCGGCGTCCCCACTGAAAGCGGCATTCGCCAGTACAGCTACAATCCGACGACCGGCGCGATCACCGATCTCGGTTTTCTGGCCACGGTCACCACTACGGGCAAAGGTACGGAGAGCGGCTTCAATGGCATCTTCGACGTGCGCGATTTCGACCTCGACGCCACCAACGGCTTTATCTTCTTCACCGAGCTGCTGACCGGCGGGGTGCAGGCGAACGGCCTGTTCCGGATCGATGCCGACACGCCGAACTCAATCGTCCAGGTGGTCCTCCAGTCGCAATTCCCGGACAATGGCTCGGCCGGCTTCATCATCGATGTCGAGGTCGATATCTCGACCGACCTCGTCTATTTCACCACGGAATCGCTGCACCCCTTCCCGGACCCCGGGTACAACGCTGCCCAGAACGCGGTCTGGTACGTCCCGGAGAACGGGGTCAATGCGACAGCGATCCAAGTGACGCTGACCGGCCTGCCCGCCGGCCATCATTTCTATCCGGGCGACATGGTGCTCGATCAGGCGACGCGCCAGCTCTACATCGAATCCGACGAAACCGATGACGGCTCGGGGCCCGAGGACGACGTCATCTTCGTCTTCCAGCTCAGCGCCGACGGCCACAGCGCCGCCCTGATCAACACGATCAGCCTGACTCCGCCGCTGGTCAACATCGCCGCCAACCTCGGCGGCATGTTCTTCAACAATATCGCCGCGCTCGGCGCGCTGACCGCAAGCGCGACCGCGATCGGCGAGCAGGGCGCCGCGGTGGACCTGCTCACCGCCGCGCCGACCATTACCGATACCGACGGCGACCACCTGTCCTCGGCGACGGTGCGGGTGACCGGCGGCCTTTTCTCGTCCAACGACTCCAACGCGACCGACGATCGGCTGTTCTTCGGCCCGACGCTCGCCGCCAACGGCACCGTCGCCGGCACCAACATCGCCTGGGCCTATAACAGCGCCACCAACACGCTGACCTTCAGCGGCTACGACACGCTCGCCAATTACCAGGCGGCGCTCGACGGAGTCCGCTTCCAGTCGCTGGGCAACAACCCGACCAATTACGGGCTCAACACCACCCGCACGCTGACCTGGACAGTGAGCGACGGCGCGCTCGGCGTCGCCGGCGGCCAGCAGAACAGCCGCACCTCGACGATCACCATCACCGCGGTCAACGACGCGCCGGTCAACAACGGCGTGCCCGCCAACCTGGCGGTCAACGAGGACAGCCCGCTCGCCATCACCGGCGTGTCGATCTCCGATCCCGACGCCAATCCGGCGATCACCGACATCACCGTGACCCTGACCGTGCTTCACGGCACGATCACGCTGCGCAACGACGTCGCGCTCGGCCTCACCGCCGCCGACATTTCGGGCAACGGCACCGCGACGGTGACGATCACCGCCTCGATCAACGAGATCAACCTGACGCTCGCCGCCTCGAACGGCCTGGTCTACAACAATCTCGCCGATTATAACGGACCGGACACGCTTCAGATCGTCACCAATGACGGCGGCAATACCGGCACCGGCGGCGCGCTCGGCGACACCGATTCGATCGCGATCACCGTCAACCCGGTGGTCGACATCGCCAACGACACGCTCAACTTCGCCGAGGATGCGGCGGTGCCGTCGCTCAACGTGTTCGCCAACGACACGTTCGAGAATGCGGGCCGGTTCGTCAGCGCCGTCACCCAGGGCGCGCACGGCACGGTCACGATCAACAACAACGGCACCGCCGGCGATCTCACCGACGATTTCGTCGTCTACACGCCGGTCGCCGACTATAACGGCACCGACAGCTTCACCTACACGGTGACCTCTGGCGGCGTGACCGAGACGGCCACCGTCAACGTGACGATCAGCGCGGTGGTCGACATCGCCAACGACACGCTCAATTACGCCGAGGATGCCGGCGCGCAGACGCTCGACGTGCTCGCCAACGACACGTTCGAAAATCCGGGCCGGTTCATCAGCTCGGTGACCCAGGGCGCGCACGGCACCGTCACGATCAACAATAACGGCACCGCCGGCGATCTCACCGACGATTTCCTCGTCTACACCCAGGTCGCCGATTATAACGGCGCCGACAGCTTCACCTACACGGTGACCTCGGGCGGAGTGACCGAGACCGCCACCGTCAACGTCACCATCGGCGCGGTCGCCGACATCGCCGACGACGCCGTCACGGTGAACGAGGACAGCGGCGCCAACGCCCTCAACGGCGTCGGCAATCCGGTCAGCCTGCTGGCCAATGACAGTTTCGAGAACGCCGCCCGCTTCATCAGCGCGGTCACCCAGGGCACGCACGGCTCGGTCGCGATCAACAATAACGGCACCGCCGGCGACACCAGCGACGATTATGTCGTCTATACCGTCACCGACCCCAATTATAACGGCGCCGACAGCTTCACCTATACCGTCAGCTCGGGCGGCGTGACCGAGACGGCGACGGTCAACGTCACCATCGCCGCGGTCAACGACGCGCCGGTCAACACCGTGCCCGGCACCCAGACGATCAACGAGGACGCGACCCTCACCTTCACCGGCGCCAACGCGATCAGCGTCGCCGACGTCGATGTCGGCGCGGGCACGCTCACGGTAACGCTGGCGATCGCCGACGGCGTGCTGACCCTTTCGGGCACCGCCGGCCTCACCGTTACCGGCCAGGGCACCAACAACGTCCAACTCACCGGCACGGCCGCGGCCATCAATACCGCGCTGAACGGCCTGACCTACGCGCCGCCGACAGACGCGAACGGCAGCCGAACGCTCACGGTCACCACCAACGACAACGGCAATACCGGCGCGCCGGGCGCGCTTCAGGACGTCGACATGGTGACGATCAACGTCACCGCGCAGAACGACACGCCGGTCGTCGCGGTCGCGGCTTCGGCCAGCTCGACCGAGCAGGTCGCCGGCCCGATCGACGCCGCGGCGACGATCACCGACGTCGAGCTCGGCGCGCTCAACAATTATGCCGGCTCCTCGCTCACCGTCGGCCGCAACGGCGGCCCCGCGGCGGAGGATCTGCTGACCTTCGGCGCGAGCGGGGCCTTCACCGTCAACGGCGCCAATCTCGAGGCGGGCGGTCTGGTCTTCGCCACCTTCACCGGCGGCAACGGCACCGCCCTCGTCATCACCTTCACTGGCAGCGGCACGCCGGCCACCCAGACGCTGGTCAACGCCGTGGTCCAGTCGCTGCAATATACCTATACCGGCGATACGCCGCCGGCCTCGATCGTGATGAACTATTCGTTCAACGACGGCGCTCCGGCCAATGCCGGCCAGGGCGCCGGCGGTTCGCCGACCGGCACCGACGCGATCACCATCAACATCACCGACACGCCGGAGAACCAGCCGCCGACGCTCGATCTCGACGCCGACAACAGCAATACGGTCGGGACCGGCTATACCGGCAGCTTCACCGAGGGCGGCGCCGCGGTCGCGATCACCGACACCGACGTCACCATCGCCGACGTCGACGCCGGCGACATGATCGAAGGCGCGACCATCGCCATCCAGAGCGCGGTGGCGGGCGACCAGCTCGTTCTCGGCGCTCAGGGCGGCTTCGTCGTCACCGGCTCGGGCACGGCCACGATTACCATCACCGGCACCGGCACCGCCGCCCAATATGAGGCGATGCTCGAGCTGATCACCTTCGCCTCGACCGGCGACGATCCGGGCGCGAGCCGGATCATCCACACGACCGTCACCGACGGCGCCGCGAACAGTAACATCGCCGTTTCGACGATCAACATCACCCAGCTCAACGACGCCCCGACGCTGAGCGCGACCGGCGGCACTCCGACCTTCACCGAGGGCGGCGCCGCGGTGGATCTGTTCAGCACCGTTGCCGCCTCGACGATCGAAGCGGGCCAGACGTTCACTTCGATGACTTTGACCGTGACCAATGTCACCGAGAGCAACAGCGAAGTGCTGGTGATCGACGGCTCCGACGTCGCGCTCGGCAATGGCAATGCGGTGGTGACCACCGGCAACGGCCTCATCGTCAACGTCTCGGTCGTCGCCGGTGTCGCGACGGTGAGCTTCACCGGCGCCGCGCTCTCGGCCGCCGCGCTGGCGGCGATCGTCGATGCGATCACCTATCGCAACCTTAGCGACAATCCGACCGACGCCGACCGGGTGATCACGATCACCCAGATCGTCGATTCCGGCGCCGACGGCGGCGGCGAGGTCAACAACAGCAACCCGAACGTCTCGGCCACGGTCAACGTCAATCCGGTCAACGATCCGGCGAACATCACCGGCGACGCGACCGGCGACGTGACCGAGGCCGGCGGGGTCAATAACGGCACTGCCGGCACGCAGACCGACACCGGCGATCTCGACGCGACCGATCTCGACAATTTCCCGGCCGACACCTGGCAGGCGGTCGCCGCGGGCGGGACGACGACCAACGGCTACGGCACCTACGCGCTCAGCGCTTCGGGCGTGTGGACCTACACGCTCGACGACAGCAACGCGACGGTGCAGGCGCTGAACGGCGCCGCGACGCTGACCGATACCTTCACCGCGCTGACCGCCGACGGCACCGCGCAGATCGTGACGGTCACCATCCACGCGCAGAACGACGCGGCGGTGATCACCGGCGACATCGCGGGCGACGTCACCGAAGCCGGCGGCACTGCCAACGGCACCGCCGGCACGCTCACCGACACGGGGGACTTGAACGCCACCGACGTCGACAACACCGCCGACGCATGGCAGGCGGTTTCGGCCGGCGCGGCGACGAGCGGCGGTTACGGCACCTATGAGCTGACCGCGGCGGGCGTGTGGACCTACACGCTCGACAACAACAACGCCGCGGTGCAGGCGCTGAACGGGGCGGCGACGCTCACCGACACCTTCACCGCCCTGACCGCGGACGGCACCGCGCAGGTGGTGACCGTCACCATCCACGCGCAGAACGACAATCCGACCATCGCCAACATGGACGGCGACACGGTCAATTACGTGGAGAATGCGACGCCGGTGGCGCTCGATCTCGGCGGCGACGCGCTCGTCGGCGACATCGACAGCCCGGATTTTGACGGCGGCACGCTCCAGGTCAACATCTCGGCCAATTACAACGCCGCCCAGGACGTACTGGGGATCAGCACCTCGGCCACGATCACCCTGTCGAACGGCATCAACACCGGCTCGGTGGTCTCCGTCGGCGGAACCGCGATCGGCACCATCTCGGCCGGCAGCCCCGGCTCGCAGAGCTTCACCATCGCGCTCAACTCGGGCGCCAATTCGGCCAACGTCTCGACGCTGATCCACGCGCTCAATTACAGCAACAGCAGCGACAATCCGACCACGCTCGGCGGGCGCACCATCCAGGTTTCGCTCACCGACGGCGACGGCTCGCCCGCCACCACGGTCAGCACCCTGGTGACTCTCACCCGGGTCAATGACGAGCCGACCAGCTCGGACGTGACGATCAACGGGGTCAGCGAGGACGATCCCTACACGTTCCAGACCAGCGATTTCGCGTTCAGCGACGTCGACGGCAATGCGCCGTTCACGGTCCGCTTCACGTCCCTGCCAACGAACGGCGTCATCCTGCTGAACGGCGTCGCGATCCTGGTCAACGACGAGATCGCCTACAGCGCGATCGCTGCGAACATGCTGACCTTCCAGCCGGATCCGGACGAGTTCGGCTCTCCCTACACGACCTTCACCTTCCAGGTCCGCGACAATGGCGGCGTGCTGAACGGCGGCGACGATCTGTCGGCCACCTACACGGCCACCATCAACGTCACCCCGGACAATCTGCCGCCGGCGGTGGATCTGGACGGCGCGGCCCCGGGCATCGACGCCTCGGTCTCCTATACCGAGGATGCGCCGGGCGTCGCGATCGGCAGCGCCATCACCATCACCGATCCAGTGGTCGCCGGCGACATGGTCGAGAGCGCGACCATCACCCTGACCGACCGGGTGGCGGGCGACGTGCTTGCGATCGTCGGCGCTCTGCCCGCCGGGATCAACTCGAACATCGTCGTCAATGCGGGCACCATCGTGGTGACTCTGACCGGGACCGCCAGCCAGGCCGATTATGCGACGGCGATCGGCCAGATCCGCTATTCGACGACCAACCAGGATCCGACCGTGGGCGGCACCGATGTGCAGCGGACGATCACCGTCACGGTCAATGACGGCCAGTTCGACAGCGCGGTCGCGACCTCGACGGTGACGATCACGCCGGTCGACGACGCGCCGATCGCTCAGCCGGACGCGTTCACGATCGACGAGGACGACGTGCTGGTCGCCGCCAATCTGTTCGCGAACAACGGCTCCGGCGGGGACTCGGATCCGGACGGCCCGGCGCTGGCGATTTCGGCGGTGAACGGCAGCGGCGCCAATGTCGGCACGCAGATCGTCCTGGCGTCGGGAGCGCTGCTCACCGTCTTCGCCAACGGCACGTTCAACTACGACACCAACCATGCCTTCGATCCGACCCCGACGCCGGGTTCGGGCGCGTCGAACCAGCCGGCGCACGACAGCTTCACCTACACGCTGGCCGGCGGCAACACGGTGACGGTCAGCCTGACCATCAACGGCCTCGACACCGACGATCTGCTGATCGGCACCGCCGGCGCGGACGTCCTGATCGCGGGAGTCGGCGCCGACACGCTGGTGGGCCTCGCCGGCAACGACGTCATGGACGGCGGCGCCGGGATCGACACCGCCACCTTCTCGGGCGCTCTCGCCTTCGCCGACACGGTGGTCGGCTGGGTGGTGACCTCGGTCGAGGGCAACGACCTCCTCCAGAACGTGGAGATCGCCGTCGACGGCACCGGCCAGCGTCATCTTCTGGTCGGGGCGACGGGCTTTGCCGGGGTCCAGGCGGCGCTCGACGCGGCGCAGGACGACGACATC
>Ga0190274_10002450_pt1 | contig 10936 bp, 7 predicted proteins | sample Popmic531T_FD_133002 | JGI IMG/M metagenome (GOLD analysis project Ga0190274, IMG submission 133002) | Populus adjacent soil microbial communities from riparian zone of Yellowstone River, Montana, USA - 531 T | ecosystem: Environmental > Terrestrial > Soil > Riparian zone | place: USA: Montana...
CCGCGCGTGATGCGCGAAACATCGAGCAGGTCGTCGACCATGCGCACGAGGTGGCCGAGCTGCCGGCGCATGACTTCGCGCACGCGTTCTGCGCGCTGCGGGTCCGGCGACAGGCCGAGCACGTCGAGCCCGGTCCGGATCGGCGCGAGCGGGTTGCGGAGCTCGTGTGCGAGCGTGGCGAGGAACTCGTCCTTGCGCCGGTCGCGATCGCGCAACTCATCGAGCAGGTTCGCGAGGCGCAGCTGGTCGAGGCGTTGCGCCGTGACGTCGACGGTGACGCCGTCGAACCTGACCGGCTGGCCGGCCGAGTCGTACGTCGCGCCGCCCAGCGCGCGGATCCACTTGGTGTCGGCAGTGGCCGGGTCGACCGTGCGATAGACGACATCGTAGGGCTGGTGCGACGCGATGGCCGTGTCGATCGCGGTGCGCGTGGCGTCGCGGTCCTCGGGATGGATGCGCTCGTAGAACGTGTCGATCGTGACGCGCGCGTCCGGCGACAGGTGGAAGTGCTCCTTCACGCGTGCGTCCCAGCGCAGCGTGTCGAACGGCAGGTCGCAGTACCAGAAGCCCACGCCCGACAGGCGCACCGCGTAGTCGAGCCGCGCGCGGCTGTCGGCCAGCGCGAAGTCGGCCGCCGTGCGTTCGGTCACGTCGCGCGTGACCGCGAGCTGCACGACCTGGCCGTCGGCGTCCTGCAATGGCACGCCAGTCGTCTGCATCATGCGGCGCGTGCCGTCGGCCGACTGCATCTCGAACGCGAGCGTGCCGGATTGCCCGGCGCAGACGCGTTCGTTGAGCGCGCGGACATCATCGCGGAACGTCGGCGCGACGAAGTCGTAAAAGCTCCGCCCCAGCACGTCCGCTTCGCTCGCGAGGCCGAGCAGGCGCAGGCCCGCGGCATTGATGCCGAGCGTGGTGCCATCTGCCGCCACGACGTTCACGCACTCCGGATTGGCCTCGACCATCGCGCGGTAGCGCGCTTCGCTCGCCGCGAGCTCGCGTTCGCGCTTGCGCAAGGCTTCATCGGTGCGCCGGCGTTCAATCGCCAGCGCCGCGGTGCGCGCGAGCACGGCCACCAGTTCGCGTTCGCTCGCATCGGGCTCGCGACGTTCCGGGAAATAGGTCCCGAACGTACCGAGCACGGTGCCGGTCGAGGAGAGGATGGGCATGGACCATGCCGAGAACAGGCCGATGGCTTCCGGCAGGTGGCGCAGCGCCGCCCAGCCGGGCGCGGTCGAAATGTCGGGCGTGATCACGATCTCGCCGATCGCGGCGGCACGAGCGCAGGTGCCAATCGAGGCATCGACCGGCACGCCGTCGACCTGGGCGTTGTAGTGATCGGGAAGACTCGGCGCGGCGCCGGTGCGCAGCACGCCGCTCGCCGCGTCCACCAGCAGGATGGCCGCGCGTGCGCCAGGGTTGGAATGGTGCTCGGCGATGTGGCAGAGCGCCGCGAGCACTTCGGCCAGCGGCCGGTCCGCGACGATCATCTGCAGGACTTCGGCCTGCCGCTCGAGCAGCGTCAACCGTGGCGCGGTGGCTTCGTTGCGTCGTTCGGGCAGGGGAACGGGCGTGGACATCCGGCGACGGGTCTACAAGTCAATGGCGTCGTGTCCGGCGCTGCGCAAAGCGCGCGTGTTACCGGACGTTGCAACAGTGTAGGGCAGGCGTGCGCAGCGCAACGTCCCGCCGCCGATCGGTCCGCTGCCGCGTTGTTACCAATGGTGTCCCGATCAGTAGAAGGGAATGCCCGGGCGTAGCAGCAACTGGAACACCGCCAGCAAGGAGAGGACGGCCAGCGCCGGCCCGGCCAGCGCGGCCGGATGACGCCCGGTTGATGCGTCGTTCCGAGCCGGTCGGGCGGCGCTTGCGACGAGCAGCCACGGTATCCCGCACGCGACCACGATCAGCGGCAGCAGCACGACCTCGAGCCATTCGCGCGGCACGCGGAACGCGAAGACGAGCGGCAGCGCGAGCAACGCAGGCAACGCAGCGAGGCGCCACGCGGCGCGGAACCGCGTGCGCGGATGGGCTCCTGCCGGTGCGAGCGCGAGGAACGCGGGCGCTAGCACCGCTGCGACGGTCGGCATCGCGAGCAGTGCGAGGATCGCCAGCAGCACCTTCGCCGTGGGTGCCAGCCCGAACCACGTGAACGCCATCCCGACGTCGTTCTGCGGGACGACGGCACCGATCACGAACTGCGGCAGCGCCATGAAGGCGCCGCAATACGCGAGCCACGCGAGGAGCAGTTGCAGGCCGGTGCTGCGTGCGGGTCGCCGCAATGCCAGCGCGCAGCCGAGGCCGAGCAGCAGCGTGGCGAGCGCGCCCGTGCCCTGGAACAGTGCGGCAATGGGATCCGAGCCCCGCCAGGTGTGGTTGTTGTGGAAGAGGGTCGGGTTCAGGCCGGGGACGAACGCCTTCGGCAGGACGAGGAACAGTTCCTGCACGAAGAACACGATGTTGAATGCGAGCGCGAAGTACAGCAGCGAGGCCCAGGTGTCACGCCATGCCGGTACCGGTGCTGGCGCGGTCGCGCCCCGGCGGCGCGCGAGCACGGCCAGTGCAACGAGGGGCACGGCGACCAGCCACGTGAGCGAGATGATGATGAGCATCCGGCGAGCGTAACGAATCGCCGTGGCAAGAGGTCACGCGGGGCACTTGATCCGCGGACGCATCGGCCCGATCTTTGCGCCCATGGGCCCGCGAGGCCCGTGGAGAAGCGAGATGGCAACGGGTTGGGCCGGCGACGGCGCAGTGCAGGACCAGATCGACGCCACCGTGAAGGACGGCGTCCAGCGTGCGCGCAGCCGCCTGAAGCAGGGGCCGGGCCTGTCGCGCTGCGAGGAATGCGAAGCCGAAATTCCCGAGGCGCGGCGCAAGGCCGTGCCCGGCGTGCGCCTGTGCGTCGCATGCCAGGACGCGCGCGACAAGGAAGAGTCGACCGCCTCCGGCTACAACCGCCGCGGGAGCAAGGACAGCCAGTTGCGCTGAGCGTACTCATCCAAACGGTCAAAGCCTCTCGGCGGCGGCGACGTGTCTCGAAGGAAGTTGGAGCGGCCCATGGCCGCGATCAATTCTGCATGCCGCATCCAGTGTCGTAGGGCGGGCAGCTTCGCTGCCCGCCGTGCGATCCCTTCGCGCGTCGGGCAGCGAAGCTGCCCGACCTACGCACGACCGAAGCGCGGTTGACCCGGCTCGGCGCAACAATCGTTCGTGCCGACGCGACTCGAGTAACGATCGCGTCCGACGCTGCTAGCGTGCAAGCACGCCGCCCGGAGCGCCGCCATGCGCAAGCTTGTGCTGATGTCCGTCCTGTCGCTGGCTTCCACGACGCACGCTGCCGATGCGTCGATCACGCTGGAACGACAATGGCTGCTCGAAGGCCTCTCCTCCCCCGAAAGCGTCGCCCTGTCCGCGAACGGCCGCGAGCTCTACGTGAGCAACGTCAACGGCGAAGGCGACGCGCGGGACGGCAACGGCTTCATCGCGCGCGTTTCGCGCGACGGCAGACTGTTGCAGCGAGACTGGGTGGTCGGGCTCGACGGACCGAAGGGCCTCGTGCTCGACGACGGCACGCTGTACGCCGCTGACATCGTGCGCGTGGTTTCGATCGACGTCGCGACCGGCGCAGTTCGTACGCGCATCGACGTGCCCGGCGCGAAGTTCCTCAATGATCTCGCGCTGACGCCCGACGGCACGCTGCTCGCGAGCGACTCGGGCATGTCGCGCATCACGGCGCTGCGAGGCGACGTCGTTTCAACGTGGCTCGAGGACGCACGCCTGCGCAGCATCAATGGGCTGCTGCCACAACGCGAGCGTCTACTCGTGACCACGATGCAGGGACTGCTGCTCGCGGTCGACTGGCGCACGAAGGAAATCAGCGAAATCGCGCACGGGCTGGGCGACGGCGATGGCGTCGCCGCGCTGGACGACGGCAACTTCATCGTCGGCGAGTGGCCCGGTCGCCTGTTCCAGGTAAACGCCGACGGCAGCGTCGCGACCATCCTCGATACGCGGGAGGAACAGCGCTACTGGAACGATTTCCTCAGGCTCGGCGACACGATCGTCGCGCCGCACTGGCAGCCCGGGGCGCTCGGCGCCTACCGGGTCGTGCGCTCTTCGCGTTGAGCGTCTGACCGCTGGCGGAATCCAGTTGCCGGCAACCACGCGCGATGTGGCCGCCCGGGATCCACGAGCACGAGCACGCCGCCCTCCGACAACGCTGGCTGCCATGCCGCGCTCGATTGCCAGTCGCCGACGACCTCGCGCCACGCGAATGCGCGCTCGTCGCGCCACGATGCGCGCAGCCGCCACGATGCCGGTAGCCGGCCGAACGATCGCCATTGCACGGCCACTCCGCTGCCCGCGAGCCGCGTGCCGTGGCGCAGCAGCCAGTGGTTGCGCGCCGCGCGACGGCGGCCCAGCGCCGCGCACACGAGCGCGGCGGTGCCGATCGCGACCGCAAAGCCGATGAACATCCAGCGCATCGCGCGTTCGCCGCTGTTGACCACGCGTGCCCAGTCGCTGTCCGGCGAGAACACCACCGGCAACTCGTCGCCGACGCGCGCACCCGGAGCCATGTAGATGCCATCGTCGGTCGTCCGCGTGCGTCCCGCGGCATCGACGAATTGCGTCACGATGCGCTCATCGCCGCCGCGCAATGGCGCGATTGCGATGACGGTGCCGCGCGCGACGCGCGCGCCGGAGTGCTCGAGCGTGTAGGCATGCGGGATGATCGCAGCGCATGCGAGTGCAAATACCGCGTAGAACGAGGCGAGCCAGTACCAGCGGCGCGGTACTTCGCGCGCCTCGCGTTCCAGCCCGTCGTCGCCCGATGTCGCCATCGGGCGATGGTCGCTGGCTGCGCACGATGGCGCAATGCTCTCCCGTCAGTTCCTCATGACCACGAGCGGATCCACGCGCCCCGCGCGCCGCGCGGGCATCCAGCATGCGAGCAGCGCGACGGTGCCGAGCAGCGCGATCATGCCGAGGTAGGTGAGCGGGTCGCTGGCGCCGACGCCGAACAGCAAGGCGTTCATCAGGCGCGTCACCGCGAGTGCCGCAGCCACGCCGATCGCGACGCCGATGCCCGCTAGCGCCAGGCCCTGGCGGATCACCATCTTCGATACGTCGTCGGGCTGTGCGCCGAGTGCCATGCGCACGCCGATCTCGCCGCTGCGCTGGCCGACGGAGTAGGCCATGACGCTGTAGACGCCGAGGCTCGCGAGCACGAGTGCGAGGCCGGCGAACACCGCCAGCAGCAGCATCGTGAGTCGCCGGTCGGCCATCGACTGGTCGACGAAATTGCGCAGCGTGGACGGATTCGTCAGCGGCACGTTGCCATCGACTTCGCGCAGCGCGGCGCGCACCGAAGCCGCGAGCAGCGCGGGATCGCCGTCGGTGCGCACAAGCATCGTGGTAAAGGTCTCGGGCCGTTGCAGGGCGGGGTAGTACATCTCCGGTTGCGGCGGGGCGGTGAGGTTCTGCGAGTGCGTGTTCGCGACCACGCCGACGATTTCCTGCTGCAGTTGCATCATGCCGGAGATCAGGTGCTTGCCCAGCGGATCCTCGCCCGGGAACAACTGGTCGGCCATCGCCTGGTTGATGATCACGACCGGCGTGCTCGTGGGCGTGTCGCGTTCGTTGAAATCACGGCCTTGCGCCATCTTCACGCCGATCGTCGCGAACGCGTTCGGGCTGATGAGGTGGCGCAGGGCCAACGGCTGCTCGGCGAGCGGCGGCACTGGCCGGCCCTGCACGGCGTACGGCGATGGACCACCGAAACCCGTGAGCGGCGGCGTGTCGTTGAGCGCGGCGGACTTCACGCCCGGAATCGCCTCGAGCCGGTGCCACAGCCGCGAATAGAGGTTCGCCAGCTTTTCGCTGCGATCGGGGTATTGCGAGGCGGGCACGCCGATCTGGCCGACGAATACGCCGTCGGGATTGAAGCCCGGCGAAACGTCCTGCACGCGCACGAAACTGTTGATCAGCAACGTGGCGGCGATCAGCAGCACGAACGACACCGACACTTCGGCCACCATCAGCGCCGCGCGCATGCGGTTCTGGCGCTTGCTGCCGGTGCTGTCGCGGCTGGTTTCCTTGAGCGCATCGGTGAGCTGCGGCTTCGCGACCTGCAGTGCCGGCACGAGGCCGAGCACGAAGCCGGTGGCGAGCGAAACCAGCAGCGTGAATGCGACGACCGTCGGGTCGAGCCGGATTTCCTCGGCGCGCGGGATGAAGTCGGCGCCGAAGCTCGCGACCAGTCCGAGCGCGAGCGCCGCGAAGCCGAGTCCCACGAGGCCGCCGAGCAGCGCGAGCACCACGTTCTCCGCGATCAGCTCCGCCATCACGTGGCGGCGGCGCGCACCGAGCGCGAAGCGGATCGCGATCTGCTTGCGCCGGCCGGAGTAGCGCGCGAGCACGAGGTTCGCGACGTTCGCGCAAGCGATCAGCAACACGCACGCGACCGCAGCGAACAGCAGGCCGTAGGTCTGTGACTGGTTGCCGACGAGCGTATCGAGATAGCGATCGACATCGGCCGAGGATTGCGCGTCCACGTTGCTCGGCAACGCCTGGGCGTAGCCGGACGCGATCGCAGCCACGTCGTTGCGTGCCTGAGTCAGCGATACGCCGGGCTTGAGGCGCGCGAACACGTTGTAGAAGAACCCGCCCTGGTCGATCTGCTCGCGCACCAGGAACGCGACGTTGTCCGGGCGCGGCGCCCACACAGCGATCTGCTGCATCGGGAAGCGCGATACCGCGCGTGGCATCACGCCCACGACGGTGAACGGCCGGCCGTCGAGCGTGAGCGACTTGCCCACTGCCGTTTCAGCGCGGCCGAAGCGCCGCTGCGCAAAGGCGTGGCTCAGGATCGCGACGTCGGCAGCGCCCGCACGGTCGTCATCGGGCAGGAAGTCACGGCCGAATTCCGGCCGCACGCCGAGCACGGGGAAGAAGTTCTGCGACACCTGCTGGCCGAGGAGCTGTTCCGGGTCGCCTTCGCCGGTCGCGGTCCATGCGGTCTGGATGGTCACCGCCACGTCGGAGAAGCTCTGCTGCCGCTCGCGCACCGCAAGCAACCGCGGCCACGAGAAGCCCACGTTCTCGAGCTGCCGTTCCGGCAGGTTGGAATTGAGGACGACCAGCGTCGAGGGATCGGCGTAGGGCAGGGGGCGCAGGAAGATCGCGTTGACGATGCTGAAGATGGCGCTGTTGGCGCCGATGCCCAGCGCGAGCGCCAGTACCGCGACGATCGCGAAGCCCGGCGACTGGCGCAGCGAGCGGAATGCGAACTTGAGCAGGTTCATCGTGTATCCCCCGACCTTGACGGCGGTCGGCCCCGTCAGGCCCACCTTCATGGTGCGATGCCGGCAACGGCGAAAAGGTTACGCCCCATTTCCTGCGCGTCCCAGTGCGCTGGCACTCGCCCGTTTTCGGAACCGGAAAAGACGAACCCCGGCTTGCGCCGGGGTTCGGGTATTGCAGTGCAGCGATTTTCAGAAGGAGCTCAGAACGTGATGCTCCAGCTGTTGATGTAGCCCACGTCCGCCGCTGCGCGGTCGGCTGCGCGGAGCTTCCACGTGCCGTTGAGGGCTTCGCCGGACAGGTTGACGTTGACCGTCTTGACGATGTTGTCGGCGCTGCCGCCGGCGCGGTTGCTGATGCTGTACACCGAACCGTCCGGAGCGACCAGGTCGACGATCAGGTCGCCGATGTACGGATGCACGATGTTGACCGCGACCGGCGTGCTGGCCTGGCCGTTGCCCGTGCGACCGGACACCGCGATGTTGCTCGTCACGCCCGTGGCATTGTTGTCAGGAATGCTGACGTCGGTGCCATTGGTGTACGTCTGCGTGCTGCCGCCACCGCCACCGCCGGCCGTGTAGCTGCCGGTGAGGGTGACGCCGCTGAACGCCGAGTAGGCCTTCAGGCGCACGTAGTACGTGCCGGCCTGCGCCGTCGCGATGTTGCAGGTCTCTGCGTTGCCCGAAGCATACGGACGGCAGTCGTACACCGTGTCGGTCGGCGCGCTGCCGAACTTCACGTACATGTCGGCGTCACCGGTGCCGCCGGCGATGACGAACTTCAGGCCGGTCGCGCCCGCGGGCACGGCAAGCGTGTAGTTCACCGAGTTGCCGGTGGTCTGGTTGATGCCGGTCACCGCAACGCCGTTGGTCAGCGGGCCGCCGGTGCTGCCACCGCCGCCGCCACCACCCGAGCAGCTCACGCCGACGGACGCGAACGCGGCCGTGACGTCAGCTTTCGTCAGCGCGAGGTCGGTTGCTGCCGACTCGACACCGCAGGCGCCGGAGTTGAACGTGCTGCTCGGCGTCCAATACACGGCATTCGCGCGCGTGAACACCTTGAACGCAGTCGGCGTGTTCCAGCCCGGCTTGGTGGCCAGCAGGTAGAACGCCTTGTTGTACACGCCCGAGGAGTAGTGCACGTCGAGGCCGCTCGAGTACTGCGAAGCGTTGTCGATCGAGCCACCGTCCTGCGGCGGGTTGTTCATGTAGCGCAGCGCGCCGGAAGCCTTGAACACTTCGGGGCCGACGAGGAAGTCGTTGCTGCCCTTCCAGTAGTACTCCGTCGCTTCACCACCCATGTCCGAGAACGCCTCGTTCATGCCGCCGGACTGGCCGGAGTAGGTGAGGTTGGAGTGCTGTTCGGTGAAGCCGTGCGAGACCTCGTGGCCGGCCACGTCGACGCTGACCAGCGGATAGAACGTGCTGGCGCCGTCGCCGAAGCTCATCGTCGAGCCGTCCCAGAACGCGTTCTCGTAGGACGAGCTGTAGTGCACGCGCATGACGAGCTTGAAGCTCAGCGCGTTGTAACCCGTGTACGCCGGGTACATCTTCGTGATCACGCCGCCGAAGAAGTGCGCGTCGTTGATCGGCGAGAACGCGCCATTGATGGCCTTCACGGTGTTGCGCGGGCACGTGTACGCGAATGCGGTCGTGCTGCTGCCCGAGCTGCCGTTGAGGTTCACGGACTTGACGTTCGTGCTGTCCATCGTGCACGTCGTGCCCGACTGCGTGACGTCGTTGAAGCCGTAGCGGCCACCCGAACCCCACTCGTACTGGCCGGTCTTGTTGTTGCCGCCGGGGCCCGTGCCGACGAGCGCGTGCGTCAGGCCTTCCCAGCGCTTGAGCATGTTGCCGCTCTGCGCATCGATGATCACGAACGGACGAGTCGGGTTGCCGCCCTTCTCGCTGTCGGCGAAGAACGAAACGACGTAGGCCAGGCGCGCGATATTGTCGTCACCGACGAAGATCATCTGCTGGCTGGTCTCGCGCTCCACGGTCATGGCGCTGACGCGCGAGCCGAGCGTGCGGGCGCGCGCGATGCCGGCGGCCTGCTCCGCGGTGATGCGCTCCGAGCCGACCACGACTTCGCGGTCCAGGCCCGTCGTCATGCGCCCGAACAGGGAACGGACGTTGCCCGCGCTGTCCTGCGCGACGACCACGTGCTCACCCCAGACCGGGATGCCGCGGAACGTCTGCTGGTAGCGGATGTGCTGCGTGCCGTCGACGTCGGTTTCCGTGCGCAGGACGCGCAGGGCCGAGTTGGCTTCGAGGCCGATCAGCTCGGCGTGACGCTCACGTGCCGAGTTCGCGACGCCCATGGAGCGCGTGGCGGACTGGTACGTCTCGTTGAGGCGATTCAGGTTCTGCTGATGAAGATCGACCCGGTCCGCCGCGCTTGCCGACGCGACGAACAGTCCAAACGCAAGAGGCGTAAGGACCAATGCAACGCGATTCGCTTTCTTCACAACGTGTCTCCCACCGAAGAAGTAGTTAGGTTGGCCGCTGATGCGGTCGTGACGAGATCGTCAGCCGTTCGCGCCGGTTCGTGGCCGGCTCGAACGCGTTACCTACTGCTTCCGGGAACCCGAACACGCGAGCGCCCCTGTGATCCGCAACGCGGACCAGAGCTCGTGCGTACATCGATATCCCCCGGGCGCGAATTCGGATCCTTCCGGAAACGCGCGAGCGGAACCTAGCGGAGTCGGATCGACAAGTAATGACGCGCTGCGGTAATACAGGGCCGCCCTTTGGGGCAACACCGCCGCGGGTGGATTTTTCTCCGCCTGCAGGCGGATAGCGCGGGCAGGATCACGTCGTAACGACGGCGGAAAACTGTCGGAATCGTCGCTTGTTGCGCCGCCACATGGGCGCGGCGATCCACCTGCCGGCCCGTTCCTGGTGGAAAACGACCGCTTTGGCCGACGCTTTCACCCAGGGCCGATCGAGCGTTGTCAGTTGAACTCGATTTCCAGGTCTTCCGCGCAGAAGTCGAACGCGCCGGGCTCCGACTCCGTGCCGTCGTCGTACTTCGCGCGCACCTGCCATTCGCAGTTCGACGCGTCGGTGCCCGGGTCCCACGTCGCGGTCACGGTCGTGTCGGGCTTGATCGTCTGGTCCGAGAACGCGCCCCAGGACTCGCCGTCCTCGGATACCTCGAGGCTGACGATCGTGTTCGCGGTGTTGTTCGTGATGTCGAAGCTGTACGCCTGCGCCAGCATGGGCAGCGCGCACAGCGCCGCGGCGAGCAGCGATCGACGCATGGGATTCTCCGGTCGTGGTGGCGCGAAGCTATTGCGCCACCACGCTAGCCGATGGCAATCAGCGGGATGTGAACGCCGCCGTCGCGTGACTCACTCGAAGCCGTTGCGGAACAGGAAGATGTTGTCGACGATGCCATCGCAGTCGTTGTCGAAGGTGTCGGTGACTTCGCCGCTGGGCCCGACGAAGCCGACGCACGCACCGCCGCAGCCCTGGCTGCCCATCGTGCACTGGCTGCTGCCGCCGAAGACCAGTCCGGCCGGCGTGCCCGGCGGCATGCACGGAGTCGCCGGCAGGTTGTCGTCCACGATGCCGTCGCAATCGTTGTCGAGGCTGTCGCAGGTTTCGGCCTGCGGGTTGTTGTTGCACGG
>Ga0190274_10002451_pt1 | contig 10934 bp, 10 predicted proteins | sample Popmic531T_FD_133002 | JGI IMG/M metagenome (GOLD analysis project Ga0190274, IMG submission 133002) | Populus adjacent soil microbial communities from riparian zone of Yellowstone River, Montana, USA - 531 T | ecosystem: Environmental > Terrestrial > Soil > Riparian zone | place: USA: Montana...
CGCGTGTGTTGACGGTGTTCGCAAATGTGAGCTTGCCGTCCACCGCAATCGTGTAGGCGACTGCCAACGTGTTGTTGATGGTGACCGTGTGACCGGCCGCGATGCGCACGATGTGATTGGCGGTTGGGATCTGGCCGCCCTGCCAGGTCGACGCGCTCGACCAACTGCCGCTGGCGACGCTCCGCACCGACGGCCGTGAGGTGTCCTGCGAGAAGTCGGGAATGCTTTCCGGAAGGGTGAGGGCGGCCGCGGGCTGCACGCGCGCGATTACACCAAGCGTCGCGACGAGGACGAAAAGCGCCGTACTGCATCGGCCGCCGGCATTCGGTCGCCTCATCCGTTCGTCGATTTTTGTAAGTGGTGTCGGCTTTGCCTTAGATTCACTGGAGATGGAGAGTTTCATCATTGAACTCTCCGTGTAGAAAGAATGCGGCCGCTCCAGCACTGCCGATTGGCGGGCTGACTCGAAGCGTCACGTAGTCATCCGTAATTGCAAGACGGGTGGGACACGTGTCGTCGCGAGTCCGCTCCCGACGGTTGCGGAACGTGCGTGATGCTCGCTTTACGCTGTAGCGCTTCTTTGCACCGTGACCGAAGAGCTCCGTGGGAAACCAATAGAGCACCGTGTAACGCCGTTGTCGTTAATCGATTCACGGTAGGCGAGTACAAGGAAGGTAAGTGAGGCGATGTCAACATTTTGCCGACGAGTTCCCTGTCACGTTGATTGCGTAGATGGGCTCGCATGAACTCCAAACGACTCCGGCTGGTGATTTTTCCGCTCGCGCCCGGCGTATGGATTGCTCGAGGACTGGAGCACGATCTCGGTGCAGAAGCGCGCACAGTTGGCGAGGCGGTGAAAGCGGCGATGCGGTTCGTGCAGGCCCACACGGCGTTCGATATCCGCCACGACCACTCGCCGTTGTCGGCGTTTCCACCCTCACCACAGAAGTACTGGAACGCGTTCGCGACCGGCAGCACGGTGCCGCTCGATCAACTCGGGATCAACGGCCTGGCGGAGTGGGACATCCAGCTCGCGTTTGCGAATCACGGGTTGGTCGAGCCGCACTCGCGGCAGATGAGCGTGCGCACGCACGCGGTAAGTTCGCAAGTAAAAGCTTCATAGCACCGACTGCTCTCACCGGGGAGAGCGCTGAGACCGCAGAGAATTTGAGACTCAGCGTGCTCTGCGTTCTCCGCGGTTAGGGCGAGCCTCTCAACTTATCGAGGGTGGCGCGAGCGGCGTCCTGCTCCGCTTCCTTCTTGCTCGGCCCGCTGCCGGACGCCACGCGCTCACCTCGCACCATCACGTCGATCTCGAACAGCTTGCGATGATCGGGGCCGAGGCTGCCGGCCAGCCGGTACTCGGGCAGGGGCAGGTCGCGCGACTGCAGCCACTCCTGCAGCGTCGACTTGTAGTCCTGCGCGGAGACGCCGTGCCGGTGCACCTCGTCCAGCTGCGGCGAGAACTCCCGCATGATGAACGCGCGCGCCGGCTCGATGCCGCCGTCGAGATAGATGGCGGCGATGAGCGCCTCGTAGCCGTCCGCGAGCAGCGCCTGCTTGCGGCGTCCGCCGGTCTTCTCTTCGCCGCGCCCGAGCAGCAGGTGATCGCCGAGCCCGAGCCGCTCCGCCTGCCGCGCCAGCGCCGTCGTTGACACCAGCGACGCTTTGGTCTTCGACTTTTCCCCTTCGTCGAATTCCGGGAAGTCGCGGAACAGCACGTCGGCGATCACGAAACCGAGCAGCGCGTCGCCGAGAAACTCCATCGACTCGTTGTCTCTGACGCCGCCGCTGACATCCTCGTTGGCGCGAGACGTGTGGGTCATCGCGTGCTCGAGCAGGCCGCGATCGCGGAAGCGATAGCCGAGCGCCTGCTGCAGCGGGCCGAACTCGTCGCGCAGCCGCACCACCTCGCCGTTCTTCAGCTCGGTGCGGTGGCCGTCGATGATCCGCTGCGCGTCGGCGGCCTCGGCGGCGTGCACCGCAATCCTCACCTCGGTCAGGCCGTCCACCGACATCGGAAACACCGAGTGCAGCACGTCCGAGGAGACGACCGACATCACGCCGTGCGCCTCGAGCAGGCCGCGGACAATCTGGGCTTCGATGTCGGAATGCGTGCGGAAAATGACCACCAGATCGGACGTCACCGGACCTGCGCGCCCTCGGCCAGCTCGGCGTCGATCGGGTGGCCGCCGCTCGCCGCCTCGTCGACCTTCACCAGGATCATCGTCATGTCATCGTGCTGCGGCGCGTCGCCGACAAAGGCGCTGATTTCGCGCAGCACCCGTTCGCGCAGCTCCTCCGACGGCAGGTGGGCGTGCGCCGCGACCAGTTGGCCGAGGCGGTTCTCGCCGAACAGATCGTCGCGGGAGTTCATCGCTTCGCTGATCCCGTCGGTAAAGAGCAGATAGAGATCGGAGGCTCGCAGCTCGATGGTCTCCTCGACGAGGTGCCGCTTGAACATCTCGCCGTTATCCAGCTTGAGGCCGACGACCATCCCGTCCGGGACGAGAATCTGCGCCTCGCGCGCCGAGCCTTCGGCACAGACACCGGGCACGTAGATGAGCGGCGTGTGTCCCGCCCGGGCGTAGGTCATCGTGCGGGCGCGCAGGTCGAGCACCGCGTAGGTCATGGTGATGAAGCTGCGCGCGTCGAGATGGTGCGAGATGATCCGGTTGGCCGCGATCAGCAGGTCGCGCGGCGAGCTGTGGATCTCGCTGAGCGAGAGTACCAACCCTTTCAGCTCGGCCATGTAGAGCGCGGCGGAGGTGCCCTTGCCCGACACGTCAGCAATCAGGACGCCGACCCGCTGATCGCCGAGCGGCAGGAAGTCGTAGTAGTCGCCCCCGACCTCGCGCGCCGGCACGCACAGCGCGGTCACCGACAACCCCGGCATCAGCAGCGGCCCCTGCGGCAGCAGCGACATCTGGATCTCGTGGGCGATGCGCAGCTCCTCTTCGAGCCGCCGCTTCTCCGCCGCCTGCCGCAGCAAATCCTCGATGCTGGCGGTCATCGAGTTGAACGACCCGGCAAGCTCGCCGAGCTGGTCCTCGGTGTTGACCTCGATCTTGTGGGTGAAGTCGCCCTGGCGGACGCGCTCCGTGCCGGTGAACAGCTGGTGCACCGACCCGGTCAGCGACTTGGCGAGCGCGAAGCCGGCCAGCAGCGCCATCACCTCGATGATGAGGAACAGCGCGCCGATGACGAACAGCACGAGCAGCAGCCCTTGCCCGAAGGTGCGGCCGACACTCCCCTGCGCCGCCGAGATGTTGTCGTACAGCTCGGCGACGCTGAGCGCTGTCGTCACCGTCATCGGCCCGGTGGCGCCGGTCTTCCAGTCGCGATATTCCATCAGGCTCGGCAGCGCGTTCAGAATTCCCGGCGTCAGGACGACGCGGCGGTGCTCGTCGCCGCCGTCGCGCGCGACCAGCGGCTGCGCCGCGTTGGCGTCGCGCGGCGGTGCGGCCCGCACGCTCTTCAGCTCGACGCCGGTCTCGCGGCGCAGCTGCTCGCGAACGGTGTCGTCGACGAGCAGATCGACGACTACGCCGTAACCGGGATGCGGCGAATCCGGAAAGGCGACGCCGCGCACGACCAGGTGCGTGTCCGCGTCGTCGGCGGCGGCGTCGGGATCGTGCGAGTAGGCCAGGATGCCGGAGAAGCCGGGACAGTCGATCCAGCCGGGGATCGTGCCCGGCGGGTCGACGTGCTTCCACGGACCGGAGGTCAGCGTTCGTCCCGACAGCGCGGTCGCGCCGCCGGCTGGCGGCGGCCCTCCCGCAGGCGTTCCGCCGCACGCGCGATCGACCGGGATGACGGCGATCGACATGTCCTGGAACTGCGCGCCGCCGTTGGCCTGGCGGCGCGCGAGGATGCTCGCGACATCGCGTCCGCCGCCGCGCTGGATTTCGAGCGCCGTGCTCTGCGCGAAGAAGCGCGCCTGCTCGCCGAGCGCGCGCAGGCGGCTCTGCACCAGGTAGGAGCTGAAGTTGTAGAACAACAGGAACCCGCACAGCAGCGAGAACGCGACCAGCAGCAGCGCCGGAACGAAGCCGATGAAGACGTAGGAAAGGATCAGCTTGCGTCGCACGCGCCACAGCAGGCGGCGCTTCGCGAGCACGATCAGACGAGCGGCGAAGTAAGTCAGCCCGACGGCGGCGGCAAGGCCCGCAACCGTTTCGATCACGCCGACGAAGCTCGGGACCATTCCCCCCGGCGTTGCCGTGCGGAGGAGCAGCACACCGATCTTCACCGCGAGGCCGATGACGATCGCGCGGCCGGGGAACGTATGAAGCAGCGCACCGCGAATGCCCGCGCGCCGGTCGACTGCGCCCGGCGGCAGCGGCGGCAGTGCACGCCTGCTAGTGGGTCTCATCGTGGACTTCGCGCTATTAAAACATGTATCGTGAATGGATCGTGAAGCTTACAGACCGCGCACGGTTCAGCACCATCTGCCTCCACGCCGGCCAGGAACCCGATCCGACCACGGGCGCCATCATCACGCCGATCTACCAGACCTCCACCTACGTGCAGGAAGAGTTGGGCCGGCACAAAGGCTTCGAGTACGGCCGGACGCAGAATCCGACCCGCATCGCGCTCGAGCGGAACCTCGCCGCGATCGAGCGCGGCAAGGCGGGCTTCGCGTTCGCCTCGGGCATGGCCGCGATTGGCGCGATCGCGACGATGCTCAAGTCCGGCGATCACGTTGTCGTCTCCGACAACACCTACGGCGGCACGTTTCGGCTCTTCGACAAGGTGCTGACGCGCTACGAGTTGACGTTCAGCTATGTCGACACGTCGCAACTCGACGAGGTCGAGCGGGCGATGACGCCGGCGACGCGGATGCTGTTCGTCGAGACGCCGACCAACCCGGTGATGCGCATCACCGACCTGCGCGCCGCCGCCGACCTCGCGCACCATCACAACGCGCGGCTGGTGGTCGACAACACCTTCGCCAGCCCGTACATCCAGCGGCCGATCGAGTTCGGCGCCGACCTGGTCACCCACAGCACGACCAAGTACCTCAACGGCCACAGCGACAGCATCGGCGGCATCGTCATCGCCGTTCGCGAAGACGACATCGACTGGCTGCGCTTCGTCCAGAACGCCGAGGGCGCGATCCTGAGCCCGTTCGACTCTTTTCTCGTGCTGCGCGGCACCAAGACGCTCGCCTTGCGCATGCAGCAGCACAACGCGAACGGCATGGCGCTCGCGGAGTTCGTGGCCGCGCACCCCAAGGTGAAGCGCGTCTACTACCCCGGGCTGCCGACGCATCCGCAGCACGCGCTGGCGAAGAAGCAGATGAACGGCTTCGGCGGGATGCTGGCGTTCGATCTCGGGTCGCTCGAAGCGGCCCGGCGGCTGCTGAATGCGGTGCGCCTGCACGCGCTCGCCGAGAGCCTCGGCGGCGTGGAAACCTTGATCTCACACCCGGCGACGATGACCCACGCGTCGGTGCCCCCCGAGCGCCGTGCCGCCATCGGCATCACCGACGGCCTCGTGCGCATCTCGGCGGGCGTCGAGGATGTCGACGATCTGAAAGAAGACCTGACCCAGGCGCTCGACGCGGTCTAAATGGCGCTGTTCGACTTCCTGCTCCACTTCGACCGGCATCTCCTCGACTTTGTCGGCGCCTATGGCCCGTGGGTCTACGCGATTCTCTTCGCGATCATCTTCGTCGAGACCGGGGTCGTCATCTGGCCGTTCCTGCCTGGCGACTCGCTGCTGTTCGCCGCGGGCGCGCTCTGCGCGACCGGCAGCCTGAGCACACCGGTGACGGCCGCGCTCCTGGTTGCAGCGGCGTTCCTCGGCGACGCGGTCAACTACTCGATCGGCCGCTTCATCGGGCCGAAAGTGTTTTCCGCCGACGGCGCGGACACGGCGCAGCACCGCTGGCTGAATCGCGACCACCTGAAGCGCGCGCACGAGTTCTTCGAGAAGTACGGCGGCAAGGCGGTGATCATGGGGCGCTTCGTGCCGATCGTCCGTACCTTCGTGCCCTTCGTCGCCGGCGCCGCGGAGATGACGCGCCAGACCTTCGTCCTCTACAACATCGTCGGCGCGATCCTCTGGGTCTTCCTGTGCCTCGGCGCGGGGATCCTCTTCGGCAACATCCCGGTCGTGAAGAACAACTTCTCGCTGGTCACCATCGGCATCGTCGCGGTGTCGCTCCTGCCGATGGTCTTCGAGTACATCTCGCAGCGGCGCCAGCGCTCAGCCTGACATCTCCATCACCCATTGGCCGTAGGCCGCGCTGGCCTCGGCGCCAAGGACGATCCACTCCGGCAGCTCGTACGGATGCAGCGTCTTCAGCCGCGCTTCGAGCGCCGGCAGGCGTGCGCGCGTCGTCTTGATCACGATCTGACGTTCCGCCTCCCGTTCGACCGCGCCCTTCCACCGATAGGTCGACACCATCGGGCCGTGGACGTTGACGCACGCGGCCAGCTTCTCCCCGACCAGCGCCGCCGCCAGCTCATCGGCCCGCGAGTCATCTGGCATCGTCGTCAAAATAAGGATGAGTTCGTCCATGATCGTTGTTGTACTTTGCCCGCAAGTTGTTGTACTGTGGCGCCTGCGTGTCGAATACCGATGAGAAGCGGGCGTCGCGGCGGCGCAGTGCCGGCAAGGGATCTCCGGGACGGACGAGGCGGCTCGTCCACCTGCTGCTCCTGTTTGTCGCGTCCGTCATCGTCGTCGACGGCCTCGTCGGCGACCGCGGCCTCGTCGCCATGCTGCGCGCACGCCAGGACAACGATGCGATGACCGCCGCGATCGCGCGGCAGCGGGCCGAGAACGAGCGCCTGCGTGAGGTCGTGCGCCGCCTGCGCGAGGACCCGAGCGCGATCGAAGAGATCGCGCGACGAGAGCTCGGCCTGATCAAGCCCGGCGAGCGCGTCTTCATCGTCAAGGACGTCCTTCCGCCGAAGCCCTGAACACCCCAGTCTTCAGCAGTGCCGCGGCCGCGAACGTCACCACCGCGCTGCCGACGCTGAGCAGCGCTCCGAGCTTCGCCTGGTCGAGGTGCGGACCGGGGGGAAACGCCGCGGTGGCAAAAAACAGCGCGACCGTGAACCCAATCCCTGCCGCGCAGCCGACGACGACGACATCGCGCCAGGTGAAGTGAAGCGGGAGACGGAACCCCGCAGCGGTCGCCAGCGCCACCGACACGGCGATGCCGATTGGCTTTCCCGCGATGATGGCGACGAGCACGGCCCATGTGGCGGTACCGTGCGCCGATACCTGCACGCCCGCATTCACCAGCCCAAACAGGAAGAGCACCGCCTGCACCGGTAGCTTCCACCAGCGCTCGAACCGGCTGAGCGTGTCGCGTGCGTCGGCCGGCGCGTCGACGAAGAGGCCGCGATCGCGCTCGGCGCGCGGAAAGAACGGCACGATCGGCACCAGCGCGAGCGCCGGGTGGAGTCCACCCCAGAAGAGCGCGCACCACGAGATCGCACCCCCGCCAAGGACGTAGGGCCAGAAGCTGCGCGTGCGAGCGACGCGCAGCGTGAACGCAACCGCGAGCGCCGTTGCCATCAGCAGCGCACCGCCCGCCAGGTGCACCTCGCCCACCGGAAAGAACGCCGCCAGAAGCACGAGCCCGAACGCGTCGTCAGCGATTGCGAGCAGCAGGAGAAATGGAATCGCTGGATGGCGCCGGAACACCGCGGTGGCGACGAGATAGCTGAAGGCGACGTCGGTGGCGCACGGAATCGCCCAGCCGCGCAAGAGCACCGGCTCATTCGCGGCGAGGACGTAGGCGACGTAGAGAGCCGCGGGAGCTGCCATGCCGCCGGCGGCGGCGATGACCGGCAGCGCGGCGCGCCGCCACGTGTGCAGTGCGCCCCCCGGTGACGTCGCCTCGACGACCTCCTTCGCCGCGAGCGCGAAGAAGAAGACCATCCCGACATCGTTGACCGGGAACGCCATCGCCTGGGCGAAGCGTGCGTAGCTGGCGTGCGAGGTATTCGCCCAAATGAGGGCGATGATCGCGCCGGCGGGAAGCAAGAGCGAGTATTTGACCGCGATTGACAGCAAGGGGTGTCAGGCACCGTGATCGCACGGTGCCTGAGCGGGATGTTACATCGGGGCCAACGGCGGAGCAGGCGCGCGACTTCAGACCGCGGTCGAGGTCGATCCGATCGCCGCCGGCTTGTAGGTGCTGAATCCCCAGATGAAGCCGTCGAGATCGTAGGCGTAGTAGCCGCGCGCCCACGGCGTGTCGTGCGGCGGGCGGATGATGCGTGCGCCCGCGGCGGCCGCGCGAGCGTAGTGGGCGTCGGGGTCCGGCAGGTAGACGTAGGTCGCCTGGGCGCTGTCGCCCCACACTGCCGGATCCTTCGGGCCCGAATCGAGCATGAGCAGGCCGTCGCCGAGTCGCGTCTCGGCATGCATCACCGCGCCGTCGGGGCCGGGCACCTCGAACGTCTTGGTGAAACCGAACGCGCGCTCGAGCCACGCCAGCGCGGCGCCGCCATCGCGGTAGTGGAGGCCGACGAAGATCGCCGGCTCCCCTTCGCCACCCGCCATCTCGTAGGTGCCGAAACTCCAGAGGTGGCCTTCGAGATCGCGCACCGAGAAATCACGCGCTCCGTAGTCCTGGTCCTTCGGCGGCAGCGCGATGTCGGCGCCCGCGGCCTTGGCGCGATCGTGCAGCCCATCGACGTCGTCAACGCGCACGTAGACGCCCTGCCGCACGTGCGTCCACGGGTTCTCGTTCGGCGGCTGGTTGCCGGAGCTCAGGCCGAACGCACTGATGCCGAGCCGGAGCTCGGCGTGCGCGACGTCGCCGCCAGGGGTGTCGAAGACCACGTGCTTCTCGAACCCGAACGCCTTCACCAGCCAGTCGATCGCCGCATGGCCGTCCTTGTAGCGAAGCGCAGGAAAAATATTGGGTTTCATCAACCTTACCTCCACGCCGCAGAGTAGGCGACGCGGCGGCGCGGCGTCTTGGACGAATCTTACCTGTCCACGGCGAAGCCGGCGCCGTCGGGCAGCTGGCTTCGCACGAGCTCGGTAGGGGTGACGCCGGCGAAGGCGTGGAAGTCGCGCGAGAAGTGCGCCTGGTCGTAGTAGCCGCAGTCCTGCGCGATCTCGGCCAGGCGCGCGCCGCCGCCCTGCTTGATGATCTCGACCGCGCGGCCGAAGCGCAGCACGCGCGCGAGCGTCTTCGGCGACAGCCCGATCTCCTCGCGGAACTGGGCAATCAGGTGCTTCTGGCTGAACCCGACCTCGTCGACAATCGACTGGATCCGCGCCTGGCCGCCGCTCTCGACGAGCCGCCGCCAGGTCCACGACACCGCCGCCGACGGCGCGCGCGCCGCCTGCATCCGCGTCGTCAGCTCGCGATCGAGGATCGTGAAGCGCGCTTCCCAGGTTGGCGCGTCGTAGAGCGCCGACACCAGGCGCGAGCCGGCGGCGCCGAACAGATCGTCGAGCGCGATCGCGCGGTTCCTCAGCTCCTTCAACGGCTGGCCAAGGAACAGCCGCGCGCCGAGGATCGACAGGTTCACCTGCAGCCCGCCGGACGGTCCGTTGGTGCCGACCAGGACGTAGGTGTCGTAGGCGCCGGTCGTGAAGCTGCCGAAGTCGTCCCACCGCGACGGGTCGCGCACGTCGAACAGGCGCACCGGCGCGCCGAAGTTGATAATCAGCGGCACGATCTCGGTCGGCACTTCACGCCGGCAGATGGGCACCGCAAAATGCTCGAACCAGCCGACGTACTCGCCGACGTAGGCGCGCAGCGACGGGTGTGGTGACGCCCGCACCATCTCCCACTGCCCCTGCTCCGATTCGTGCCGAATCCTTCGTGCGCCCATTTGCGGGAAGGGCAATTATCGCATCGACGACGCTCGTAGTGTCCGCCTTCAGGCGGACCGTGACAGCGCGGGCAGCCCTGAAGGAATGCGCGACACGCACGGTCCCTCCTGATCTCCTGGCTCTCCTGACCTCCTCTCTAATCCCCCTCGAAAGCCAGGAAAATGAACTGGCCGCCGCGTTCGATCTGCAGCACCACCGCGTGCCTCGGCCCCAGCGCGTCGAGCGCGGCCCGCAGCTCGGTCACCGTCGCGACCGGCGTGCCGTTGACGCTGTGGATCGCATCGCCGGTCTGCAGCCCCGAGTCCGCCGAGCTGCTCTCGTCCTTCGTGTGGCCGACGACGAGGACGCCAATCGGCGCGCGGAGGTTGGAGGCCATCGCAGCGTTCGCCTCGGTGATCTCGACGCCGAGCACCCCCAGCTTGGCAATCAGGCTCTTGTCGGGATCGACCAGATCCGTCAGCCGATCGAAGGCGTGCGGCCGTTCCGCGGCGGTGACGTCGGCCGTGTAGAGATCTGCGCCGCGACGCACCTTCAACCGCACGACGTCGCCGGCGCTGCGGGTGAAGAATTGAAACGCCAGACGCGGCAGCCCATCGACCGGCTCACCGTCGATGCTGAGCACGATGTCGCCCGCCTGGAAGCCCGCCGCCGCGGCGGGGCTGCCCGGGATGACGTCCGAGATCATCGCGCCCCAGTCCTGCGACAGGCTCAACCCGGCGGCCAGCGTCGGCGTCACCGCCTGGAGCAGGATGCCGATTTCGCCGCGATGCAGGTGGCCGAAGCGCCGCAGCTTTGGATACGCGAGCTGCACGAGCGGACCGGGAATCGCAAAGCCGGGCCCCCTGCCATCGGCTGCCTCGGACATCGTGAACGTGTTGATGCCGACCAGCTCGCCCCTGACGTTGACCAGCGGGCCGCCGCTGTTGCCGTGCGCCACCGATGCGTCCGTCTGCACGTAGACGAGCGGGTTGTCGGCGTCTTGCTGCCTCGCCACCGCGCTGGCGACGCCCATCGTCACGGAGTTGGGCAGCCCTTCGGGGCTGCTGAATGCAAACACCAGCTCGCCCTCGCGGACGCGATCGTAGTCCGCGATCGGGAGCGCCGGCAGCGACACA